>Ga0181337_1000054_pt1 | contig 20510 bp, 33 predicted proteins | sample Sp13VDMM15DD_FD_168302 | JGI IMG/M metagenome (GOLD analysis project Ga0181337, IMG submission 168302) | Freshwater viral communities from Lake Michigan, USA - Sp13.VD.MM15.D.D | ecosystem: Environmental > Aquatic > Freshwater > Lake | place: USA: Michigan | collected 2013-04-23 | reverse complement strand
TACAGCATGTGTAAAACTACACGCCGGGCGGTCGCGGAAGAGTTGTGCGTCCTCTACCACGAGGCCATCCGAGCAGAGGTCTCCAAGATCACGAAGTCCAGCTCGAAGCGTGTAGTTCCTACACGAACGCTGGACGAGATCGACAAGCCCGCGCGCCGCGCATTCATCGCAGCGGCTCGCTCGTGCATCGAGCTTGAAGCTGACGCCCGCGACTTCGTGGTCGCGCAGTTCGCCGTGTGGCGCGCTGCGAGCGCGTACCACAAGAAGACGCTCTGGCCTTCGCCGCACCACTTCGCAACGCTCGCCGCGAAGATCCGATACCTCCAGCACAAGGCGAGCGACACCATCCGCGTCTCGCGTGTCGTCACGAACGAGGACACGGACGAGAAGCGTCGCTGGTACGTGGAGGAGCGCCAGCTGAAGGGTCTCGCTCGCGTTCAGCGGCGCGATCCACTCGAAGTCCTCACCGAACAACCCGAGCGGTTCTCGCGCGACTTCCTCAAGCACAAGAAGGTGTGGGACGTCGTGAAGGACGCCTGGGAGGAGCGTCAATGACTGACCTCACGTATCAGCACGTCGTGGCATGGCGCCTCGGCCGCGGGCACTTCAACTACACCGGTGAGCCACCGAGACCTCGCGGTCTCCTGATCGGTGAGGCTCCTGGTCCGAACACCAACGCGAAGCTGCCCCTGTTCCCGGAGCCGACCAACTCCGCTGCAGCACGTCTCCTGAAGTACGCGGGCATCGAGCCTGTCGAATGGATGGGCAAGCTCGTGCGGATGAACATGTGCGATGGACCTTGGTCTGATCGCCGTGCCTGCGCCGGCCGCACGCGCGCGGTCGAGTACCTGCTCGACGAGGCGAACTACTACGACAACAAGCCGCTCCGCGTGCTGCTCCTGGGTGATCGCGTGCGTCGAGCGTGGGCCTGCCATGGACCGTTCGGCTTCGTCATCAACCAGTACAGCGAAAAGCCGAACGTGAACATGGCGTGGATCCCACACCCGTCTGGTCGCAACCAGCTCTACAACAACCCCAAGAATCAGCTCCGCGCGCGCGATGCCGTGCTGTGGGCGATCGGTGAGCGAGCGAAGCCCTGGACCGCCAGCGAGATGGCGGAGATGTCGAAGCTATGAAGCTGAAGGGTGACAAGAAGGCGAAGACGCGGTTCGACGCGGTTGCTGAGGAGATGGAGATCTCCGACGGTCCACAGCCAACGTGGAAGGTCGACTACGGCAAGGACTTCGAGCGTCGCATGCTGCGCGTGCTGTTCGCCGACCGCGAGTTCGCAACCACCAGCGGTGTTCACCTCAGCCACGAATACTTCAGCACGCCATCGCTCCGGTGGCTCGCGCAGAAGATCGTCGGGTTCGTTCGTGATCACGGCGTCGGCATGTCGAAGGACGCGCTCGCCATCGAGCTGGATCGCGACGTCAAGGTCGGACGTCTCACCAAGGCGAATCAGGAAGCAGCCAGAGCGCTCGTCGACACGATCGACACCGAGGTCAAGGACCGCACGTACGTCAAGGGTGAGCTGTTCAAGTTCATCAAGAACCAGACGGTCGATCGTGCGATCCGGGCAAGCATCGATCACCTCGATGCACAGGACTTCGATGCTGTCGACGCTGAGCTGCAGAAGGTCCTCGACGTTCAGACCTCGGCGAGCGGCGGGCTCGGTCACTTCTTCGTTCGCGACCGGCAGCAGCGTCGTGAGCGCCGCAAGAAGTACGAGTTCAACGGCATCTCGACCGGCTTGTTCCTCGATGAGAAGCTGAAGCCGAAGGGTTGCCCGCCGAAGTCGATCACCACGGTGGTAGCTCCCTCCGGTGTCGGCAAGTCCGGCGTGCTCATGTTCATGTGCCGCTCCGGCATCATCAACAGCAACGCCAAGGGGCTCTACATCACGACAGAGCTGTCTGAGGAGGTCGTCTGCGATCGTCTCGATGCCTCGTTCACCGGTGTCTCCATCGGCGAGCTGGAGAAGGAGCGCAAAGAGGTCAGCCTCAAGGTGCGCAACCTCGGGAAGAAGTACGGCGAGTTCCTGGTGGTCAAGGAATTTCCACCGGGCGTGCTCACGCCGAGCGGGTTGCGTGCCTACCTGCGGCAGCTGGAGAGCGTTGGGTTCTACCCGAGCGCCATCTACGTCGACAGCGCTGACGACATGGTCCCGGACCCGGGCGACCGCGGGCGGGACAAGGATGGCTACGAGGACTACGGAGCGGTGTGGCGCGGCCTGCGCCGGGTGAGCTATGAAGCGATGGCCCCCGTGTTCACGGCGAGCCAGACGTCACGCGGTGCGTTGAACAAGGAGCATGTCGACTGGGACCACATCGCTGACTCGGCGAAGAAGGTCATGGTCTCCGACGTGGTGATCATCCTCCAGCAGACCCGCGAGGAGCATCGACAGAAAGTCGGCCGTTTCTACATCGCGAAGAATCGGTTCGGTTCTGCGAAAGCTGAGTGGAAAGTCCGGCTAGACTGGGCTCGAATCGACATTACGAACATCTGAGGAGACGACAGATGGCTGTGAAAAAATCAAAGATCCCGACCCCGACAACCACCAATGACTTCAATGGTCGAAAGGGGCACGTCTCACTCGCACGCGAGGAGTACGAAGCGCTCGCCTCACGTGAGGAGGCTGTCATCGGACTGACAACGGAGAACGCGAAGCTCCGATCACAAGCCATCGAGATGGCGACAACGCTCGACGCACAGGCGAAGCATCTGTCGACCTACGACCTGAAGGTCGCGGCACTCGAACGCGTCGACGCGCTCCAGAGCGCGCTCATCGCTGCCTTCAAGGACAAGGAGAAGACGCTCGGCCTGACCGAGCTGTCGGAGTTCTGGAGGCAGTGGACCGTCGCTGTGTCCAACGCTGCAGACACCCGCAAGCTGGAGCGCGAGGAGATCCTCAAGTTCGAGCCCGACCTCTTCAGGATGTGGCGCAACTGGGTCAACGACTCCGGCAAGACGACCCGGACGTTGAGCTTCGCGGGCTCACGTGGTGAGATCGAAGCTGCAGCTCCGCGCACGCAGGTTCTGATGCAGACCCACCTGCTCGCCCGCAAGAACGAGGAGAACGCGAAGCTCCAGACACGCATCGCGCAGCTCGAAGCCGAGCTAGGTGCGCTGGTGCCGACGCCATGAGGAGCGTTGGTCTCGCGAAGGAATTCGGGACGCCCGCCACGCGCGACAAACGGTCCAAGCTCGGCACACGCCGCTTCGTGCGCATGGTCAAGAACCACGCTGTTCTGCGTCCCGCGTGCGGCTGCGTGATCCCATTCGCCACGTACATGGGAGACCCGTTGGTGTGCACCGACTGCGGCGGCGCTCGCCTCACTCCAGGTGAAGCCGCGAAGTAGATGCTCAACCTCCGCGCCATCGATCGAGCATTCGACGCCGAGCGTTACGTGCTGCACGTGTTCCCCGACGCGCAGCGCAGCGGTGGCAACCTCGTGGTCACCTGCGCGCACTGCGACAAGGCCAAGCTGTGGGTGCTGATCGTCGACCGTGACGACATCAGATCTCCGGCCTGGCAGTGCTTCTTCTGTGGCGACTCGGGACGTACGGCGCTCTCGCTCGTTCGTCGCATCGAGGACTGCGACACGTTCGCGGCGCTGGAGCTGATCACCAAGTTCCAGAAGGGCAACGAGCCCATCATCGATCTGCGCCGCCTCGTGGAGGATCGGCTCATCGGTGAGATCGAGGTGTGGTCGGCGGACGCGAATCGGGTGCCTCTGCCGGACGAGTTCATCAAGGTGCAGCAGGGCATGAAGCGGTCGGATCTTCCGAGCTACTTCACCAAGCGCGGTATCGGACCGAAGAAGGCGCACCGCTATGGGCTCGGTTGGTGCGACGACGGCTATTTCAAGAACCGTCTCGTGGTGCCTGTGATGAAGGAGGGCGAGGTCGAGTTCTTCGTCGCACGCTACATGAAGGCGAAGCCTCCGAAGGGCGTCAAGAAGACGCTCTACCCGAAGGGCGCGAAGCCGGGGCGTCACCTGTTCAACTACGACCGCGCGCGCTACTGCGAGACCATCCGCGTTGTGGAGGGTGTGCTCGACGCGATCCACATCGGCAAGTCCGCGGTGGCGACCTTCGGCACCAGCCTTTCCCAGTACCAGCTGGAGCTGCTCATGCGTTCGGCAGCACGCGAGATCATCATCATGTGGGATCGCGACGCGATCGACAAAGCGAAGGCGCTCGCCGACCGCCTCGCCGACCTCTGGACCATTCGCGTGGTGGAGCTGCCGGACGCGCGAGATCCCGATGAGCACACGCTGGCGGACCTGAAGATGTTCGAGCAACAGTCTCCAGCGCTCGACACATCCGGCGCGCGACGCTCGTACGTCATCAGTCGTTTGGAGCGTCAGAACTGACTGCCCGGATGCTTGCAATCGAAGAGCTGCACGATGTAGCTTGTTGACCGACTTTAGTGTTGACACTGTCACCAAAAAGGGTGTAGAGTCATTGTCAGAGGATCAAGAGAAGATGACGATCGAACTGGTGGCGGAGCAGAGCAACTACGCGGAGACGGAGCAATCCGTTCGTGACTTGCCGACGCTCGAAGCGGCGAAATCGCTTCTCGATCTCATGGAGCGTGACCTGAAACAGGATGAGGACCGCATCCTGCGTATCAGCGAACGTGCAGATGGACTCTTCGACCTCATCGTTCTCAAGCGCGTCAACTAGGAGATCTCATGCCGAAGAAGAGCACCAAGAAGCCGAAGTCGAAGAAGCAGAGCCCGAAGAAGGTCGTCAAGAAGCCAGCCGCGAAGGCGAAGGCTGCGAAGGCGCCACCACAGCCGGAAGCGAAGCCCACGAAGGCAGCGAAGGCGAAAGAAGAGACCATGGATCGCAGCGCACTGAAGGTCATCGCATCCCAGCTCAAGGAGATGGGCTCGGACATCAAGGTGCTCAAGACCGACACCGATGATCAGCTCCAGAAGAAGGTCAACGAGCAGCTCCAGAAGATGCCGAAGGACGAGGTCCTCAAGAAGCTGGAGACCATCGTCCCGGACAAGCTCGTTCAGGTGCTGAAGCGCGACTGCATCGGCGTCTTCATCGATCTCGCCGACGTGTCCTGCATCAAGTGCAAGGACAGCGCGAAGTGCGCGAGCCTGTTCCTGCAGAACCTCAAGGGTGGGTTCACCGATCTCACGAAGGCGCTCCCCGACAAGGTCGTGGAAGAGAAGGTCGTGGAGAAGGCGAAGCTGAAGCCTGCGTCGCGCTACGAGGCCGACCGTCTCGTGTTCGTCCGCGACGTGAAGAACCCGAACACCAAAGGCGACGATCTCTACGACACGCTCCAGGCGGTCCTCGATGAGGAGCCCACGACCCTGGCTGAGCTGCGCGAGATCGTCGAGCGCGACTTCGACCTCGACAGCGACGGCGACTTCATGAAGTTCGTCACGGCGATGCGCGACCCGGTCGAGGGTGTCATCAAGCTCGACGTCGACCTGTCGGAGAAGCACAAGAAGCAGCTGCGCGAGGCCGGCATCGACATCTGATGTCAGACCGCGATGCTAAGTGGTGGCAGGAAGCCGCCGCGAGGATTTACCTGAACGCCGGTAAGCGGTCGTCCAGGCGAAACGTGTCACGTAAACCAAGTTCGAGGAGAGTAGAGATGGCAACGAAGAATCTGTTCGTAGTGACGATGCCGGCGACGCTGACCGTTGTCGTCGAGGCAGCCAGCGACAAGGACGCGAAGGAGATCGCGGCGAAGACCGCCGAGATGGTCTTCGGCAAGTCGCTCGGTGTTCTGAGTGTCGTGGGTGAGTCGAAGGCGACCCCGGTCGCCGCCGGCAAGGCCGACAAGAAGTCCAAGAAGGACGAGCCCGAGGAAGAGGAGGAGGACGAGGAGGAGGAGGAAGAGGAAGAGGAGGAAGAGGAGGAAGAGGAAGAGGAGGAGGACGAGGAGGAAGAAGAGGAGGAGGAAGAGGAGGAGGACGAGGCGCCCAAGAAGAAGAAGAAGGGCGACAAGGCCGACAAGGCGGACAAGAAGCCCGGCAAGAAGATCAAGATCAAGCTGAAGGGCTAGCTCCCACTCGACGTTGGACGTGAACACGGCGGCTCTCGCGGGCTGCCGTGTTTTCTCGAACGCCTAGAAGGAACCAATGACCAGACCACCCGTCATCTTCGCCGACACGCCAAAGCAGGCTCGGAAGCTCATGGACGAGCTGTTTCGAGAGGCGTACCAGGAAGGCAAGGTCACGGCGGTTGATACGGAGTTCGTGCCGATCTCGCACGAGCCCGTCCTCATGTCCTACTCGTGGGGCAAAGGCATCCGGCGTGTCGTGCGCGCGGAGCTGGTCAAGGAGTTCTTCGGCGACTGGTTGGTCGACGCGCAGACCAAGCTCGCCTGGCAGAACTACAAGGAGGACGCCGAGACCATGGAGGCTCTCGGCGTGCCTGCCACGGAGCTGAAGAACAGCTTCTACATCGACGTCATGGTGGTCGGCGTGCTCCGCGACGAGACGCTCGTGAAGCACGGTCTCAAGGCGCAGATGCTCCACTTCTTGAAGTGGTTCCGCCGCGAGTACGGCCAGCTCTTCGCGTACATCCCGCAGGGCAAGAAGAAGGCGATCGTGATGAGCCCGCGCGAGGTGCTCGACAGCCTTCCGGCGGATGCACTCACAGGCGCGATCACAAAGTGGGGCAGCGCGAAAGGTGGACACAAGACCGGTCCACGCACAGCTGAGGAATGGTTCCAGCTGATGCTCGACTACGCGGGCGATGATGCTGAGGGCACGCAGCGCCTCGCCGTCGATCACCGCAGCTACCTGCGGAAGACCGGCTACTGGGAGCAGTACCAGAAGGTCGATCTGCCGTTCACGCTCACGCTCATGCAGTGCGAGCAATCGGGCGCCTACCTCGACCTGCCGACGCTCCGCGTGATCCTACGCAAGCAGGAGATCCGCATCCTGCGTGCCGAGCATTGCTTCCGCGCTGCAGCCGGCAACCCGAAGCTGAATCTCCGCTCGGGTCCGCAGATGAAGAAGCTGCTGATCGAGGAGTGGGGATGGCCGGCGCACCCGGACATCAAGAGCGAGAAGACCGGCGAGCCCGGCATGGATAAAGAGGTCCTGAACTGGTGGCTCACGAAGCACAGCCTGGAGATGGCTGGTGTGAAGCTCGCGTTCAACAACGCCAGCACGATGAAGGGCACGTTCCTCCAAGGACTGATCGACGGTGTCAGCGATGACGGACGTCTGCGTTCCGACCTCAACCAGATCGGCGCGAAGACGAGCGGTCGCATCAGCTCGCGCAAGTTCGATGTGCTGAAGGAGGAGAGCTACACGCTCAAGAGCGGCGAGGTGAAGACCCGCGTTCGCAAGACGAAGGCCGGCGCGAATCTCCAGAACATCCCCGCTCGTAAGGAGAAGGATCCGGACGGCATCCGTGGCGCATTCCGCGCTCCGAGGATCGGCGAGACCACCGCGTGGGGCGACAAGGCGACTGAACAGCACCAGCTTCTGGTCGCTGACTACGCCGGTTTCCACCTCGTGCTCGTGGCGAACTGGGTAGCTGAGATCGCCAAGGGCTCCAAGAGCGGACAGAAGTCCGCGATGGTCGAGGTGATGCGGAAGTACGGTTCGCCGAGCGCCGTGCATGTCTACACCACCATCCAGATGTTCAAGCACGTCAAGCCGCACTACTGCGACAAGTCGACGTGCTGGGACACACGGAAGAACGCGTGGAAGAAGTGCCACGGCGAAGGCAAGTCGTTCTCTCTCAAAGAATTTACGATGGATGACTGGGAGCTGGTGAAGCCGATCTTCCCGGACCAGTACACGTACTCGAAGAACACGAACTTCGCGCTCATCTTCCTCGGCTCACCATGGACGCTTGCCTACAACACGGGTCGCGATGCGAACGACCCGGAGCAGCTCGAAGAGTGCAAGCGGCACTACGATGACTGGTACGAGCTGTATCCAGAGATCGCAGGGTACCAGCGGTACATGATCGATCACGGGTACGAGCACGGTTGGGTGCCAACGATCGGTGGACGTCGCGGACACGTTCAGAAGATGCTCCAGGGTTGCGATCGGAACGGCAACTACATCCAGGACGAAGACAAGCGCAAGAAGATGGTCAAGCATGGGGAGCGCGTGTGTACGAACACGCCTGCTCAAGGAGGTGAAGCAGACATCGTGAAGATGGCGCTCAACCTCATCGCGATGAGCCCGAAGCTGCGTGAGCTTCGAGCAGCTCCGCTCTTTCCTGTGCACGATGAAGTCGTCCTAGAAGCTCCAGACAGCACGAGCGACGAGGCGCTCCCCGAGCAGGTGCGTCTGATGAAGGAGCCGTACAAGGACAAGATGCACGTTCCGCTCGCAGTCGAGGGAGCGAAGGGCGTGAACTGGATTTTGGCCAAGCCATAGAGAGGATCAAGAGAATGGAACTGGAAGAGAAACTCATCGCGCTGGAGTACGCGCTCGGCGACCGGCTGAGGAAGCTCGGCGTGGTGCTTCACGACGACGCGGGCAACCGGATCAAGCCCGGCGGTCCTGAAGAGATTCGTGTCCTGCGGCAGCTCTCGCGGAGCTGCGTGCAGCGCCTCGAACCGCAGGAGGAATGTCAGACCCCTGCGGTAGGATCTGCCCAGGATGAAACGACGACGAAGGACGACAGCGCCTGCTGCGCGAATGAGAAACGTAATTTGGACGGTGGTTGTGATGGTTGCGGAGATCCGCGCCTATGAGCAAATTCTGGGACAAGCGAACGTCAGGTCCGATCAAGGCGATTCACCCGGCTACCGGGAAGGTCATCGAGGTCGACCCGCAACGCGATGCGAAGATCAGCTCTGATCTCGATGCGGAGCTGCGGCGTCTTCCCGCACTGCTGAGCTGGTATCTGTCTCTACGTGACACCGCCGAGAAGCACCTTCGCGAGGCGAAGCACGAGGAGCACAACGCCGGAGAGGATCTCTACGAAGAGCTTCGGCAGAAGATGCCGAAGGCAACCGAGACCACCGTCAAGATGGCGGTGAAGGTGCACCCGCGGATGCGCAAGGCGTTCCGTGCACGGATGGATGCGCAGGACATGCACCAGCGGCTCAAGAGCCAGGTGGGTGCGATCGAAGAGAAGCGGTGGAGCCTGATGGGTCTCACCAAGACTGCATTGATGGAACGAGGAACGAAAGACCACGCGTGGTGATCGACGAGCCGTGTTGGCCTGACGATCTTGAACAGCCCTGAACAACGACTGAGGAGAGCGACGATGGCAAAGACCAGCAGCGAGAAGAGCAGCAAGAAGGCAGCGGACCTCGACGACATGCGCGACGCGTTCAAGCGTCACAAGGAGAAGGCCAAGGGCGGTGGTAGCGGTGAGAACTCGTGGGACAAGATGGGTGACGGCAAGAACCTGCGCCGCGTTCTTCCACGTCCCGGCGAGCGGAAGTTCTACACGGAGGGCTGGACGCACTTCAACGTCGGTCCGAACAACCGTGCGGTGCGCTGCATCGACGAGGCGAGCATCAACGTCGACAAGGGTCTCCCCGAGTCGACCACGAAGTGCCCTCTCTGCAAGAAGTTCCTGCGCGAGCAGAGCCGCATCAACAGCGAGTTCCAGAAGGGTGACGAGGACGGTCGCGCCGAGTGGAAGCGCGCCAAGGACAAGTACGTCCCGCGGCACCAGTATTACTCGAACGTTCTCGTTGCTGATGACGAGGGTGATGTCGAGGTGAAGATCCTCGCGTTCGGTACGCAGGTCTGGTCGCAGCTGATGAACTACTACCTCGGCGACGACACGTCGATCGGCGACTTCACCAGTCCGAAGCTCGGACGGTGGATGAACATCAAGAAGGAGCAGAAGGGTGGACGCGACCGTCGCAACATCGAGTACAAGGTGTTCCCGGCGAGCGAGTCCTCGGACATCTCTGAATCGTGGGACGACATCAAGGAAGCGCTCCACGACCTCGAAGCTGCCGCCGGCAAGATCATGTCGAAGGACGAGATCATCGCCATCATGAAGGGTGTCGACCTCAACAAGGGATCGGCCAACGACGATGACGACGGTGACGACGACGATGGTGACGAGGAAGACGAGGATGAGGACGAGACCGAGGAGGAGGAGGAAGAGGACGAGCGTCCGAAGAAGTCCTCCAAGCTCTCCACGAAGATGGGCAAGAAGAAGAAGAAGTCGCGCGACTAGCTAGCTGCGGTGGTCGAGAGGCAGACGGCGAGGGCCTTCAGGTTCGATTCCTGGTCTCGACACGAGGTGTGACGACGATGCCGAAGAAGACGAAGACACGCGACCAAGAGATCCGTGAGATGCGTGCTGGACACAGCATGACATCACGTACGCAAGCAGCGCTCACGGACGTCGTGGCGGCTGCGGACAAATTCCTCGCGACGCAACCGAAGGCAACTCCACCTCCACCCGTCAACAAGGCGAAGGAGAAGAAGCTCGCCGCTCTCTTCGAGAAGCTGAAGAAGAAGTACAAGGGTGAGGAGGTCGTCACCACGATCGCGAGCGGCGCACGTTCAGCATCAACCATCAGCGTCGTTCCAACCGGAGCGCCGGCACTCGATGACCTGCTCACCGGAGAGACGGATGCAGACGCTCGCACCATCACAGGCTCCGGTCTCGGTTGGCCACGTGGTCGGATCGTCGAGATCTTCGGCGAAGAGTCCACAGGCAAGACCTCGATGGCGCTGCAGGCAATCGCAGCGTTCCAAGCAGCTGGTGAAGATGCTGCGTTCATCGATGCTGAGCACGCGCTCGACACCTTCTACGCGAAGAAGCTCGGCGTCGACCTCGCGCGCCTCAAGCTCAGCCAACCTGATGATGGTGGAGAGCGTGCGATGGATGTCGTGACCGCGCTCGTGAGCAGCGGTCTATTCGGCATCATCGTGGTCGACTCCGTCTCCGCTCTCACACCGCAGTCCGAGATGGAGGCTGACTTCGAGGACAGCATCCAACCCGCTCGACAGGCTGCGCTGATGTCGCGTGCGCTGCGCAAGCTGACCAGCCTCGTGCAGAAGAACAACGTCCTCCTGATCTTCATCAACCAGATCCGCATCAAGATCGGTGTGCGGTTCGGCAACCCGAAGACGACGTCCGGTGGACAGGCGCTCAAGTTCTACGCGAGCGTTCGCCTGGAGCTGACGAACATGAAGACCCAGCGGAAGGGCGACCGCGTGATCGGTCGACGCATGCGTGTGCGCACCGTGAAGAACAAGGTCGCGCCGCCGTTCCGCGACGTGTACGCCGACCTCGTCCCAAACAAGGGCTACGCGCAGTTCTACGTGGACCCCGATCTCGGCGGCAGCAAGACCGACGATGCTGATTGAGCTGTTCACCGCCCTGGCGACCGCCCTCGGGCTAGCCCGTCAAGCCGAATCTGACGCACTGCGTCAGACGGCTCCGACGTACCTGGGTAGCCGCGAAGTAGCCGCCGCCCACCTGGCTGCAGCTACCTTCGCCGGAGAGGCGTTCTCCGTCGATCCTGCGCTGCTTTTGGCCATCGCCTACCGCGAGAGCCGGTACACGCTGAACGTCCAGGGGCCGAAGGTCAGAGGTCGGCATGCCTGCGGGCTCATGCAGCCCTTGATGCACGACCGCAGCTGCGCTCAGCAGACCATGCTCGCCGGCTACCTCGAAGGCGCCAAGCACCTTCGTGTATGGATGGACACTAAGTCGTGCTCGGGCGACGTGCGCTGCGCGCTGCTCGGGTACTCCGGTGGCTACTCGCTTCTCAAGGGCTGCGCCGCGGGACCGGTCGTGGTCGAGCGCGGCGGACGCGCCGTCGACCTGTGCACTCTCATCCCTGGATCCACCACGTCACGCGCGCAGCGGATCCGCGAACGTCTTCAGCGAGGAACAACATGAGGCATCTGACCGTCACCGACAGCGACATCATCGAAGCGATCGGCTTCAAGACCTCCGGGTATCTGCTCGGCACGTTGGAGGTCGTGTTCAAGGCGACGCCCGACATCGTCTACACGTACGAGAGGGTCGGGTTCGACACGTTCACCGACCTCGTGTCCGCGGAGAGCATCGGCAAGACGTTCCACGAGAAGTTCCGCAAGACGAAGCACCCGTTCACGAAGAGCGAGCGGCAGAAGCCGACGCTCAAGAAGTAAGACCACGACCATGAGGAGCAAGAGAACATGAAGATCTACGTTGCGTTCAGAACCGATGAGCACGATGACGACGACATCCCACAGCGGATGGCGACCCCATCGCTCACCAAGCTCAAGCTGATGATGAAGGGTGAGGCGGGACCAGACGGCGAGAAGCTCAAGAAGCCGATCGCCATGGCTGGCTGCGAGTTCACCGTTGCCCTCTACGACTTCAAGCCGAGCGTCGGCAACATCTGCCAGGCGATCATCGACATCACCGAGCTTGATGCCGAGTCATCGACCGACTACCGCGTCAACGACCATGGACAACTCAGGGAGGTGAAGTGATGGCGAAGAAGAACAAGTTTCCGAAGAAGGTGTTCGTGTTCCATTCGACGGACATCGGTGATGATCCGATCCTCATCTGTGCGGAATCGCCGGACGAGATCAGCGAGGAATATGGTGTCGACATCGTCGGCGTCTACGAGCTGGTCGACACCGGCAAGTTCAAGATCGAGAAGACGATATCAACGACGGAGATCTTCTCGAAGATGAAGAAGCTGAAGAAGAAGGCGAAGCGCTAACTGTTGACATCGTCACCATGAACTGACACTGTCGCGGCGAGGATCAAGAGAACATGAAGTTGGCGATCTTCTCCGACGCCCATATCCATGGGTGGGCGGAGCACTCCAGAGACGACAGCCGGTTGCATCACTGCATCTCGGTGCTGCGTCAGGTCCGCGAGTACAGCCTCAAGCACGGAGTTGAGGCTGTGCTGTTCGGTGGGGATCTCTTCCACAAGCGCGGCGTGCTCTACACGCTGCCGTACAACCTCGTGGTCGAGGAGCTGGCGCGCTGGCGCGCTGCAGGTCTTCCGCTCTACGCGAACGTCGGCAACCACGATGCCGCGGATCGTCTCGCGAAGATCCACTCGCTCCAGGCGCTGGAGAGTGCTGGCCTGCTCCGCACGGTAGGTGCTGCAGGCTGGGCGAACTGGGGAATCATCTCGGATGAGGAAGACGAGGTCGTCATCACGGCGGTCGCGTACTGCTCCGAAGCCTCCGAGCTGCGCAGGCGTACTGATGCAGCGCTCGCTGATCGCGGTGTCATCGAGGACGCCTTCACCATCGGGATGTTCCACCACGGTTTCCGCGGCGCGCGCGTCGGCACATCGCTGGAGTACGTGGTCAAGGAAGACTCCGATCCGGACGAGTACGCGAAGTCGTTCGACCTGATGATCAGCGGGCACTACCACGCGCACCAGGAGATCGGCACGCTGGGCAACGCCTGGTACGTCGGCTCCCCGCAGGAGTTCGTGCGTGGTGAGACCAGCCCGAAGGGATTCCTCCTGCTCGACACGGTGACCGCCGAGCTGGAACGCATCGAGATCAAGCTGCCACGCTTCGTTAAGCTCACGCGTGACGAGATCGCCGATGACGACTTCGACATGGAGGCTCACGTGAAGGGCAACTTCGTCGACGTCGTGTTCGATGAGCTGCCGATGCCATGGGACTCCATCGAGGCTGTGCTCAACAAGCTCGGTGCGGAGGGTGTTCGTGCTTGCCCGACTCGCGCGGAGAAGCTGTCGAAGTCATCTCGCCTGCAGGTCGATCCATCGATGGGCGACAAGCAGCTGCTGGAGGCATACATGGAACACGTCGGCGTCGACCCGAGTGAACGTAGCGATCTGCTGCGTGTCGGGCTCGAACTGATCGAAGGGACAACCAAGTGAAGAACGAACGAGTGGTGGGTGTCGCGACATCAGCAACCGATCCGAAGCTCGACATTGTCGTCATGTCGTACGGCACCGGTCGGAGCTTCTTCGTTCGCGTCAACGGGAAGGCTCTGCGCACGAAGGACGGCAAAGGGCCACGTCTGTTCCGAAGCAAGGAAGCTGCAGCGAAAGCCGGCGAGAAGCACTACAACGCGAGGAAGAAATAACAGATGGCATACAAGAGCGTTCGATTGTTGGTTGAAGCGATTCACTCCGAGATGGAGGGCATGCGCATGGGTCTCATGGCGGCTGGTCCGACTGATGACCTGGCGATTGTGGTCGGCTCAGCGCAGGGGCAGTTGATCGAGCTGCGCAAGCTGTTCGACGAGCTTGCTGCGAAGGCCGATCGTCCGTCCATCGAAGACGTCACGAAGCTGACGCCCGGTGATTACGTCGCGACGATGAAGCCGCTGGTCCGCAACTACCACCGCCAGCTCATGTCGGTCGACCGGCTCGCGCCGTGCTTGTGCGAGGACCTGGAGGCGACCGGTGTCATCTTGATGCTGATCGGCGATGGCAAGACCGTCGTCAGGACTGCTGTCGATCCTGCACGTGAAGAGGTGCAGCTCGCGGTCGAGATCATCCTCAAGTCGCTCGACGAGGGCATGGCGCAGGTCGCGAACGAAGGCGTCTCCGCCGCGGAGGAGCAACTCGGGATCACCGCGCCTGCTGATCCTGATGATGTCCCGACCGCGGTCGAGGGTGCTCCGTTCGCGGGCTCGCCCGGAGAAGGTGAGCAGTGACGGACGAAGAGATGAAGGAAGCTGTCGTTGAAGCGCGACGCAAGGCGCACGTAGCTGCTCGGTGCCTCTTCGGGCCTGGAATGACAGGACAGACTTCCGTGGTCGTCAACGCGACTCGGCTGGAGTGCGTCGAGACGCTGCTCATCCGTATGATCGCAACCGAGTCGGAATACAACGGGACCTATGAGCAGAAGGTTCTCCTGGAGATGCGTGACTACTGGGAGCTGGTCGCCACGACCATCGGAGAAGCTGGCTCGCGAGAAAAAGACAAGACCTCATGAAGAACCAGATGGACACACGCGAACGCGACGCCAACGAGGTGATCGCGGATCTGCGCGAAGCGGCCGGCATCAAGCTCGCGGTGCTCGGGTCGCAGACCCTCGCCGCGAAGCTCTGTGCTGACGCGATCGTCGAGCACCGGAAGGCCATCATCAAGATGATCGGCGGTACACCGGTGCGTCTGGTCACGAGCTGCCGTCCGGTCGGTGCGGAGAAGGCAGCGCGTCTCGTCGCGAAGCGATTCACCGGGCAGCTCGCTGTCGTGTTCCATCGCCCCGAGATGACCCATGGGATCAAGGTCGCCGACATGATGGCGAACATGATCATCGAGCGTGAGTGCAGCGCGCTGCTGGTCTTGTCGACAGGACGAGCTGCGTGCGAACTGCTGAGCGCTCGGTTCGTGCAGAACAAGAAACCCGTCTACGAGATCGAACTGAGCTGACCATGTACAAACCACGCATCCACATCACCATCGTGACCAGAGACTCGATCTCGACGTCATCGGTCAAAGCTCCCAACGTCACGAACGCGATGTACGACGCAGCGTACGATCTCGTCTACACGATGATGACCAACAAGCGTCGCACCGCGAGCTTGTACACGAAGAACGAGAAGAAGCTCGCGAAGGTCGCAACCAAGGCCGACGCCAAGAAGGTCACTTTCAAGAAGAAGAGGAGATAGAAGATGCTGGACAACAATTTGCTGAAGTCGATCCTCGACCGGTTTGCTCCTGACGTCGACGCCGCGGGCGACGGCATCTACGGGCTGACGTGGACGAGCACCGAAACGTTCTACCGTCACACCGAGGAGTACGTCGCGCCGGAGGAGAAGCTCGCGTACAAGCACGCGCTGGAGCTTGCGTTCCCCGGCAAGAAGACCGTGCTGTGACCGATAATCGGACCAGGAAAGCACGCGTGCAGGCTGGGCTGTCCATCGGGCAGGCTGCTCGTCTCATCGGAGTCGAGAGACCTGTGATCGAGGAGGCCGAGAAGGCTGACGTCGGCGATCTCGCTTCTGGTCTGACGACGCGGATGGCAGAGGTCTATCACGTCGATCCTGACTGGATGCTCGGCGTTAAGGACCAGTACGACCGCGAGTCGATGAAGGGCGCACGTGGTTACGATGCGTTGTCGAAACACGACAAAGACATCGTCGACGAGTTCGCTGCGTCGATGTCGAAGAAGCCGCCGAAGACCCTCGCGCAGATCGCCGAGGAACGGAGCGCTGATGCTGTTCGTCGTGAAGCATTCGTTCAAGGCTTCATCGCGGCCAAGGATCCGAAGACTGCCGCCGGCACGTTGCTGCTGTGTGCAGAGGCAGATGCTGCGTACATCGAGTGGAGAAAAACGCGGTCATGAGTCGTCACGCCGGTCGCCAAGACAGCTACGCGCACCGCATCAGGCGCGAGCGCGAAGATGAGTACGTGATCTCATGGACGGTCGACCGCTACTACAAGGGAAGTCGCCTGCGCCATCCGCTCGGGCGTTCACGTGACACCGATCGCAAGGGCGCTCTCCGCTTCGCGAAGAAGTGGAACATCGCGATGCCGCCAGAGGAATCATGAGCCAGCTCTACACACGGATCAGCCACGGCGATCGTCAGACGATCGTGCGCAAGTACAAGGCCGGCACGATGCTGACCGTTCAATCGGATCCACCGCAGACCATCCTCCTCAAGGTGGACTGCGCGGCGAAGGTCACGCAGGAGTACGACGCGTACAAGCTCGCCTGGAACGACATCAAGATCTACCTCGACGACATGGTCGAGACAGTCACGGACCGGATGCCGAAGCCGGAGCCGACGCGCATGCCGATACCAGATGCGTATCAGCCGCCTCCTCCGACCGACATGCCAGGATCGCTAGAGGATCGTGAAGCACCTCGCCGACCTTGGTGGAGGTTCTGGTGAGCGCTGAGTCCGATAAGCTCGTCATCAAGACGCTGCGCATGGCCATCGCATCGGCGTGGATCATGATCTTCCTCCAGCTCGTGCACTTCGTTCTCAAGTCGACGCACGACTGTCCGAAGTGCCCACCCGCGTGCGTGCTGCCGGCGGAGAAGCCGTGAAGATCAAGACGATGAAGGTCGAGAACTTCCTGAGCTTCGGGAAGGCCGAGTTCGACTTCGAGAACGCCGGGCTGACGTTCGTCGAGGGTGAGAACCGGGACGACGACTCCGCGAACTCGAATGGTTCCGGGAAGAGCGCGATGATCGACGCGCTCGTGTGGTGTCTGTATGGAACCACGCTGCGCGGCTACGAGAACGACGAGGTCATCCATCGCAAGGTCGGCGAGGACTGCATGGTGATGGTCGTGGTCGAGGACGATCACGGTGAGTACGGCATCTGCCGTGCACGACGCCACTCACGTTGGAAGAACTCGCTGACGCTGTCGACCAACGGAGCCGACGCGAGTGGGTCGAGCAACACGGAGACCCAGCTCATCGTAGAGAAGCTGCTCGGCTGCTCGAAGCGCACGTTCCTGTCGAGCGTCGTGTTCGGGCAGGACCGCGGATACCGCTTCAGCTCGCTCACCGACAAGGACCAGAAGGAGATCCTGGACGAGGTGCTCGGTGTCGAGCGCTTCGCAGTGGCCTGCTCTGCAGCTCGCGCGAAGGTCGCCTCGATCGGCATCGCTGTCGACACCATCGAGCGTGACCTGCTCCGCGCCGAAGAATTCAGAGACCAGGCTGGTGAAGAGGTCGATGGTCTCCGCGAGAAGGACACGTCGTTCGAGGCTGATCGCAAGAGCAAGATCAAGGAGCAGCGCGAGAAGCTCACCAAGGCGAAGGACTGGATCAAGAAGAACGCGGGCGACGACACCGACAAACTCAAGCTCGTGGTCGAGAAGGCACTGAAGCGCGTGACGGCTGTCGAGAATGAGATGACCGCTCGCAACAAGAAGGTGACCGAGGCGAAGGTCGCGCGCGCGGGTCTCAAGCCGAAGGTCGACGAGCTACGCATCCAGCTCGCCGAGCACGTCGCGCTCTCTGGAGACTGTCCGACGTGCGGGCAGCACATCGACGAGATGCAGCACGAGCGCGTGCTCGCTGGGCTCAAGAAGAAGCTCACCGCTGCAGCCAAGGCATACGAGAAGGCCGACGAATTCACATCCGAGGTTGAGAGCGCGCTCGACGAGATTCAGCGCGAATGCACCGACGTCCGCGGTACAGCCATCTCTGCGCAGAAGGCGCTCAACGAAGCGGTTGCGGAGAGCGCAAACGCAGTCTCGTGGAAGCGTCGCGCGAAGGACCACGAGGATCGCATCGCCGAGCTGGAGAAGGAGACCAACCCGTATTCGGCGCTCGCCGATCGTGTGGAGGTCAAGCGCAAGAAGTACATCAAGGAGGCCGAGCTGCTCACCAAGCAACTCCGCGAAGAGGAAGCTCGCCTCAAGCTCGCCGAGTTCTGGGTGCAGGCGTTCGGTGCGAAGGGTCTGCGCTCGCTCCTGCTCGACAGCTCGCTGCCGCTGCTCAACGAGGAGGCCATGCGCATCTCGCGAGCTGTGACTGGCGGAGCCATCAAGGTCGAGTTCTCCGCGACGAGCGAGCTGAAGTCCGGCAAGACGGTCGACAAGTTCGAGGTCCGCGTCGACAACAAGTACGGAGCCGCGAGCTACCTCGGCAACAGCGCGGGCGAGCGCGCCAAGGCCGACCTGTGTGTCGGGCTCGCGCTGCAGCGTCTTGTTGCCTCACGCTCATCTGCATCGTTCAACGTCTGCTTCTTCGACGAGGTGTTCGATCATCTCGATGGAGCTGCACACGAGCGCGTGGTAGACGTGCTCTCCGAGATCGACAAGGAGAGCGTGTTCGTCGTCAGCCACAACGATGACCTCAAGGCGTGGTTCCCAGCCGCTCTCCGCATCGTGAAGAAGAAGGGGTTCTCCACAGTAGAGTCATGACCGCGTACGTCAAAAATAGCCGCACGTCTCGCGCCGCCGCGATCTCGATGGAAGAACACCTCACAGCTTTGCAGCTGACGGTGTTTGTACTCATTCGCGAGGCAGGAGATACAGGTCGGACGTGCGATGAAGTCGAGACGACGATGGTCGGCTGGCGTCATCAGACCGTGAGCGCCCGCGTCCGCGAGCTGTACCTGCAGGGTTGGATCTACCGCACGAAGCGGACCCGCGTGACTCGATCAGGACGGCAGGCTGTCGTCTACAGGGTGCGTCGCGTGCGGAAGCCGATGGCTGCGATGCCGACGTGCTCGGAATGTGGACGGACCCTGTGACTCGCGAAGAATCGATCAAGCGCATGCGGGCACGTCACTCGATGGGCACGCGTCGCTCCGACACGCGGTTCCCTGTCACGGGACCATGGTCGTTCCGCGAGGTGTGCGAGCACGAGCACGGTTGGAAGGACGTCGGCGAGCACTGGTCCCAGTGCACGATGTGCTGGTGGTGCAAGCCGAAGCTCGGCAAGCCACCGAAGGTGGAGAAGCTGCCGGCGATCCTGAAGGGTCGTACGCTACCTCCGCTCACGGGCAAGGTCGACCTGAGCAAGGTGTTCAGGAACGCGGGCTTCGTGTTCGAGGATGATCGTGACGGCGTGTTCTCGATGGTGCGCGTGCAGATCGTGCAGGTCGCATTCGCCGAGGATCCGCTCATCCGACGCTGCTGCGTCGAGGTGCGGTTCAAGGATCACGGGTGGCAGATGGCTGCTGTGTTCTACGAGACCGCGCTGTACAAGCTGATGGAGGTCGTGTCGAAGGCGGAGCCACGCAAGCCGAAGGCATTGTGGCTCGCAATCCAGGAAGCATTCTCGCGAGGCTGGCCGAAGCCCTGGGAGCGCGGATGATCTGCATGATCTTCATCTCGTGCGGTCACTGTGATCGCGAACTCGGACGGCCCGCTGTGGTGTGTCCGTACTGCAGCCACCCAACGGGTGCTGTTCCTGTAACTGGTGGAGGTTCGATGAGCGACAAAGAAGACAGACGAGAGAAGCTCGAAGCAACCTGCAGCGACATGGCGGGGAAGCTCCTCTACTACGATCGCAAGGAAGATGACGTTCTTCCCGTCGGCACCATCGAGGAGATGGTGTTGAACGGCGAGGCCACCCTCGAAGAAGTGCTCGGGTGGATCACCACCCCGATCCTCAACAGCCTCACCAAGAAGGCGAAGAAGAAAAAGTCATGAGCATCGAAGAGATCTACGCTCCGACCTTCAGCGACTTCCATGGCACGCCGATCGTCACGTGGCGTGAGAAGCACGGTATCCGGGTCGCGACGAACATGCTCGACCAGTACAAAAACTGGATGAACTCGAAGTTGGCCAAGGACGAACCCGGTCCAGCGTTCTGGGAGACCAACGGTCCAGCGATCGTGCGCGCTCTTCGCTACTGCGGTGCGAGCGCGCTCGTGTTCGAGTACGAGTCCGATCGCAAGGTCTGCTACAAGTGGTTCGGTCGGAAGACCGAAGTCGGTCCGTTCGGACCCACCACCAAGCCGGACTGGTACTACGTCTGCTCGGTCAAGGCCGAGGGCTCGTGCCTGCATGGTAACGACACCGTCGTGACGGTCACGCTGCCAACCGATGAGGACGTGGTGTTTCGGTTCAACCGCGCCGAGACGCTGCAATGGTTCAAGCCGAAGTCGGAGACGCCATGAAGACGCTCGTCTTCGCGTTCGAGGTCGGCAAGCTCAGCGATC
>Ga0181337_1000053_pt1 | contig 20935 bp, 27 predicted proteins | sample Sp13VDMM15DD_FD_168302 | JGI IMG/M metagenome (GOLD analysis project Ga0181337, IMG submission 168302) | Freshwater viral communities from Lake Michigan, USA - Sp13.VD.MM15.D.D | ecosystem: Environmental > Aquatic > Freshwater > Lake | place: USA: Michigan | collected 2013-04-23 | reverse complement strand
GATTCTCGGCCGCCATGTCGTACGGCTCCGCGCCGGTGCCCGAGCGCACGACCGGGGTCTGGGCGCCTTCGTAGCCGTCTTTGCCGCCGCCGCGAATTTCGTTGATGAGCGCCTGCATGGCCGCGTTGGACTGCTGCTGCGACGCGCTGGGCGCCGTGCCACTGCCGCCACGCGGGGTGGCGTAATTCATGCCGTCGGCGCCGACGTAGAAGTCATCCTGCCCGTTGCCGCCCGACACCCCAGCGCTGCCGCCGCCGTACACCTGTGCGGCCGACGCCCCCGAGGGGTCGAGCCCCCAGATATGGTTCGGGCTGAGTGACTTGCTTCCGCCACGCAACGGGGCCTGGCCACTGGCCTGCACCGTCTTACGCTGTCGGATCATCCGGCCGGTGGTGGGATGTGGGACCCACTCGTACCCGTCGTCAGACCCGGTATCGGCCCCGCCTACAAACATCCCAGCCATAGTCGCTCCTGCCGGGGGATTCTATCGCAAATTACAAAACCGTGATCGCCCGGCTCAGGGCCACCAGTTGAGCCTGCTGGTGCCGTGCTCGGCTTCGTGCATGGGCCCGTGGCCTACCGGCAGCTCACAGAGGCGCCCCGACTCGGATTCCTTGGCCTGGCACCGGGGTACCGGCTGTTTCTCGTCCTTGACCCCTTTGGCGAGCTTCTTCAGCATTTTGCGCAGGACGGCTTCCTGCACCTTGGGGTCGCGCGCCGCCCACTTCGCCAGCTTCGTGATCTGCCGACCAATCCATCCCCACTTCATGTGTACGCCTTCTGTTCGTGAAACGTCGCCCATTCCGCCGCCGATCGCCACGCGGGGTAGAGGCGCGTGGTCAGTCGCAGGTCGCGCGGGGCGATGGTGTCGGCGTCCTGCTCGGGAAACAGATCCAGCCCCCCCTTGCGGGTGAACCGAACGGCAAATTCGCTGCAGAACATCCGGCCGTTGTCCCGGTCGACTGCGCGCGCGTAAGTGAAATTCAGGAGCCCGATCCAGTCGTACCCCTGCTCGCCGATCTTCTCGCGGGTGTACCACTCGAGCGCAGCGGTCGCGTCGAACGTGTGCTGCCCCAGGACCGGCCGCATCACCAGCGCGAGATTCTTCGGGTTGAAGAGGTACAGCCCGCAGCCCACACCGTTCCGGGATGCCGCGACCAGCGACGGTGCTTCGGGCGTCGGGATCGCCACTTCGACGTGCGTGATGTGCGACCAGGTTTTAGCCCGGATGATCCAGCTGAAGACACTCTGTCCGCTGTACAGCAGAATGTCGCCCGGCTGCAATGAGCGGGTGAAGGCCGGATCGTCGGCCCGTTCGGGGAACGTGGGGGGATCAGCTGGGGAGCTGAGGCGCGTCACGCGCGGGAGTGTAGCACAGCTCCTGCTCGTCCCCGCGTCGGCGACAAAGCCGCTTCCACGGCATCCACCAGCGTAGGCATCGCGGCGTACGTCGCGAAGATGAAGGCCGCCGACACGAAGGCACTGACCTGCAGCTGGCCTTCCTCTTCGACGTACAGCCCGGCGGGGGTGATGCCCACCGTCCCCAACTTCGGCACGATGACCGACACGTCGATCTTCAGCTTGCCGATCGCGGTGCGCAGCCCACGTTCCGCCGCCCGCAGCTCCTGGGTGATGGTCTCGAGATCCTCACCAGGCGCGGCCTCCGCAAGCGCGGCGATGCGGGCGAATTGAGCAGAGAAATCCGGCAGACTCATACAGCACACTCCCCGACCAGGTTCCAGATCACGCCGGTTTGGTTGGTTGTCGTTCCCCACGTGCCACCGGTGCGCGGCTTGAACACGAGCAGCCCGCTCGAGACGCGGCAGATCGACTGCCCGGTGTCTTGCGTGGTGAAGCCATCGCCCGTGTACACCGTGAACCCGAACGAGTCATTGCCTGCGAACGTGATGCCGGGCACGGTGACCCGCAGCTCGGTCGGGGTGGCCGACACCGAGCTCCCGGTGATCGCCCCCTTCAACGAAACCTTCGCGCCTTCCTTCTTGAACTTGAAGTACGCCAGGTCGCCACTATCGACCGTCCAGCTCCCCGACTGCGCGGTGAAGGTCAGCGAGCCGTGCGCGACCGAGGTCCAGTCGCCGTCGTCGATGATGGTGTCCCAGGTCGTGCCGTTCGAGCGTGACCACACGGCCAGCGTGGTGTCCCAGTACAACGTCCCGATGTCGACCGTCGTCGCCGCAGGCTTCGCCGCCGTTGTGCCGCGCTGCAGGATCAGCCGGGGTTTGGTCCGGGCCACCGGTTACACCGCCGCGCCGTACTGCAGTTGAATCCGCGACATGCCGATGTTGCGCGAGCCCGCCGTCTGGGTGTACACCCGCACGTCAAACCCGAGACTGGTCGTCGTACCGGGCACGTTCGCCACGACATCCTGCTCCGCGCTGCCGTTGACTGAGAATTTCCACGTCACTCCAGCATCGAGCGTCCGCATGCGCAGCCGGTAGAGAGTGTCGGCCACGACCGTGCCGATCGCCGTGCCCGGGTTCTGGGTCGCGCCGTCGCGCGTGATGGGCAGCCAGCCTGCATCGCCGACCACCGTCGAATAGCGGAAACACGCGCCATGGCCCGCGAGCGTATCCGAATTGGTGTTCACCGCACTGATGAGCCCCGCCCAGATGCGCACGTTCGTCATGGTCGACGGCGACCGGATCACGGCCTGGAAATCGGGGTTCAGAATCGGCTGACAGAGCAAGAGCTGGGAGCTTCGAATCCCGGCGTCATTGCCGCTCACCGCGCCCGAGGCGTAGTTCAGAATCAGGTTGGTACTGGCCAGTACCGCCGTCTGCGTGCCGGTCTCGGTCGGTGTGATCGTGGTGCCCACGGTGTAGTCGGTCGGCGTGCCCGACGTGAAGCACGCGCCCCAGGCGTTCAGGTGACGCGAAATGAAGTCGCTGCCGCCCGCACCGTCGATCGACTCCCAGCTGGTGCCGTTCGACCGGAAATTGCCCGAGTCCGAGCAGAAGTACAGCGTCCCGGTCGCGACTGCTGTCGCCGCCGGTCGAGCCGCCAAGGTGCCGCGTTGAATGACATCACTCAGAAGGGCCATAGATCGCCTCGCATTATACGCACACCATGATCACGTCGCCGGATGCGAAGATCAGCTCGGGGGAGAGCAGGTCGCCATCGGTCAGCGGGCTGCACACGCCCCCACTGCCCCCGGCGGCCCAGCTTACATCCGCTCCCGCCCCGCCCGACGTCAACACATCACCCGCAGCACCCGGCGCGAGCCCTTCCCAGCCCGCCGCGCCACGAAAGGCCACGGTGCCCTGCGCGGACCCCAGGAGCGCATCGAGCAGCGCCGTCAGGGTCGAGACGCTGTACACTCCGGCTGTGGCCGACACCACCCCGGTGCCCGTCGCGGCTTTGATGAGCTTGCCGGTCGTGCCGTCGAACAGGACAATTTCCCCATCGACGCTCGAGCCCGGGCCCACCACATCGGCCCCGATCTCTTCGATCTCGATCACCAGATCCTGAAATTCCGCCGACAGCTGGCTCAGGTACTGGTACAGCCGCTCGAACTCCTTGCGCACCGACTCGGCCGCGCGCGGGGTCCACTCGTTGGGAACCTCGTAGGCTTTACGCCAGCGAACGACTGGCATCGCTCACCGCCGCCCGACCGTGGTGAAGGGGATTTCGATCGCCCAGAGCTCCAGGTCAGACGGGGAGTCCCCAACACCCGTGATCCCGCCTGTCGTGGGGTCCGCGATGAAGTTGTGACGGAACCAGAGCATCACCGATTGTCCAACACCGGCCCGGGGCAGCTCCACACGCCCTTTCGTCAGGGTGAGGGCCGCCACAAAGAACGGGGTCTCGATCGCATTGTTCACGTACAGATTGCGCTCATCGATCGCCCCGCTGAAGAGGTGCGCGTACGCCGGTTCGCCCACTCCGTCGGCCCCGTCGCCCTGCGCCCGCTGGTGGATGGTGATACGGCCCCAGACGTGGAACTGGTCGGGCGTGCCCATGGTGTACCGCTTGGTACGCCAGTCGATCGCGATGCCGACCACCGTGCCGGGCGCGCTCCCGGCCGCGTCATACGCAGGCGCCTGGTTCATCTTGTAGAGGAAGCCGTCACTCCCGCCCAGCAGCGGCTGCAGGGTGCCCGCCTCATCCCGATAGGTTCCCCGGGCTGTGATCTCAGCCGCGCCGGTGAAGTGCGCGCCGGTCCACTCCCGGTACCGCCGGTTGAAGGCCGCCCAGTGGCTCGGATCGGGGTTGTCGGATTCCTGCGTCGCGACCGGCATCTGCAATTCGTAGGCGTCGGTGACCGGGTTCCAGCTGCCGATCGTGTTCAGAATGCCCACGCTGCGCACGTCAAATTGCGCGTCGGTCTGGAACCACGCCCCGACCTTGCCCGCCGCGATGTCGAGCACACCGGCCGGGCCCACTTCGTACACCGTGGTGGTGCTCCGGCAATACCCCATGTCTTCGATGACGATGCAGGAGTCCGGCGCCGCACAGCCGACCCCTTCGGCGAGTACCAGGGCCTCGAAATTTTCATTACTGTCGCCCAGGATCTTGACGAAGCGCGATCGCTTGGTGACGACCAGCTCGTCGCGACGCGGCAAGAATCCGGTGATGCCCCACTCGTCCTGGCCCTTGACCGGGATCGGAATGCGGTTGGCCGCGCGCCACACGAACGGGTTGCCCGACTCGGTGTAGGCGACTTGATCGCGCTGGCTGGGATCGGAGCTCACGGCCCAGAGGCGTTCGCGCCATGCGGTGATGAGCGACAGCCGGGTACCTGGGATGGTGCCGCCAGGAGCGTTCCCCGCGTCAGGCGCAGGCAACAGGCTCAGGGCCGCATCGGGAGTCGCGTCGCCCGTGAACGTGGTCCCCGCACCGCCGCCCTGCTGCGCTTCGAAGAGCACCGTGGGATCGCCGTCGGTGACCGTGCGATACAGCCGGTATCCGTTCACATGCGCTTCGGTGCTCGGCACCAGGTTCGACCAGTCGACGTCATCGTTGGTCAGGGTCACCGGCAAGCTGAGCGGCGAGCGCGGCGACTCCTGCACCACAACCCCGTTGATGATGACCACGTAGCTGTACGCGCCGTAGTACGTGCCGGTCAGGCCGGTCCCGGAACCGGCCGCGATCACCGGCGGGGCCACCGGCGGCAACACCGCGAGTGGCCGGACGCTGAAGTCTTCCGGGTCCACCCACACGTTGATGCTGGTCGCGCGGGTAATCACGAGCTTGCCATTGAGCGGCGTGAACTGCGCCCGGATGCTCGGGTCCACCGTCACACCCGTCGGCAGCACCAGGGTGGTGTACACATCCCCGTCATCGTCCAGGATGTGGAAGCTGCTCTGCGCTTGAACGATGGTGAAGGCCATGGGTTACAGGCTCGGATAATATAACGCGGCCATGCCGTTCAGGCCCGTGTTGGTCAGGGCCTGCGACCAGACACCGGTGGCCGCCGTGCGCTTCAAGATGAAGTCGTCGCCGTCGCTGGCATCAGCTGCCGCCGGACCAAAACAGGGCCAGTACAAATCCCCATTGAATTCGACCGGCTGCCCCGGCCGCTTCAGGGCGTAGGTCGTGCCGATGTTGAGCGCCGTGCTCCAAGCGGTACCAGAATTCGTGCTGTAGATGCGCGCGCCCGTCGTCGCGGTCGCATGACACCAGCCGACGTACAACTCCCCGCCGTGGTCGATCCAGCCACAGAACCACTGATCGGAGCCGGTGACCGGCGCGGTAAAGACTTCGGTCCAGACTCCCACAGCGGTGCGCCGACTGATCTGCGCCGCCACACCGGCCGTGTTGTAGTTGCCCCCGAGGGCGTACAGCTCGCCATTCCAGACCGCGAGACCCATGACATGGCGCCGCCCGGCCATCGGGTTCTGGTACTCGAAGCGCCAGGACGACTCGTTTGCGGGGTTGATGGAGTACACCCCACCGACACCCGAGCTCAGCCCTTCGACGGTGCCGATCCAGATGCGGCCCTGGTACGCCGTCACACACCAGGCGGGGTCCGGCGGGGTGCCGCCGATCTCCAACGTGGTGCCAGTCAGTAGGTCGAGGCTGTACACTCGAGAGCCCGACACTGATCCCGCGTAGAAGCCCACGTAGTACAGCGTGGTGCCGACCACGGTCATGTCGGTGATCTGGAAGCCCACGACGCCGCTCGCGTCCTGCAGGACCCCGAATTCGTACCCCTGCCCGGCCTGGTAGCTGGCCAGTGGCGGGCGCTCGGTCATCGGCGCAAGTCGCGTGTAGTCGTCGGCGGGGTAGTACACCGATCGGCGATACGTGGCTGCCCGGCTCGGGGGCTGCTCGCCGAGTCCCGCCGAAGCCGCCCCGATGTACATCGGTCGCGGGGTGAATGCCGTCGTGAGGGTCGTCAGCCACGTGGAGCCGTCGACCGAGCTCACCCAGCTCACGCCCGACGGGCTGCCCGAATCACGGTTGGCACCCATCAGCAGCGTCGGCGTCAGATCCATTTCACTCGGCAACGGGATCGACGCGGCCGTCACGATGCCGCCGCCGGGCATCGCAGTCGCGTTCCACGGTACGAGCCCGCCCCGCTTGCGCACGCCGCCTTCCGCACGTACCGCGCGCGTCCGTGTCCCGGTTCCGGCAAAGTCGCCATTGAGCAGCCGTCGCCAGCTGCCGTCCGGCATCGTGAGCGGGTTGGGGTCCAGCCGGACGCCGAGCTGCCCGATGTTCGCCAGGATGAGGCGCGGCCCCGGTTTGGTGTCGCGTGCAAAACTGGGTGTGTCGGTGGGCTTCTTCCCGTCGGCCATGGCTTAGTCCCAGTCTCCCGGGCCCCAGCCCTCGAACATGCCGTACACCATGTCGGGTTCCTGCACCTGGCGCGGCGGGAGCTGTTTGATGAGGTTCACTTTTTCGGTGCCGTAAATGTTCAGCCACACCATATCGGGGGCGCCGTCTTCACGCTCCTTGGCTCGAGCGTACGCCGTCGTCCACGCGATCAAAGCATGGTCGGCCATCCCCGGGATCGGGTTGGTGTCGGTCTCGTCGAACCACGGCAGGGTGTAGTTGTACGTCAGGCTCAGCAGCACCGCATCGCTCAGCTGCGGCCCGATGCGAATCTGCGGCGCCTCTTCCGGCGCGCCCGGCCCGAACAAGGTGTAGTAGATGATGCCGTCGCGAGACGCATGGGCCCGCCCGGCGCGCGCGTTCTGAAACCGAGGATCGGTCCAGTCCATCGGCTTGAAGATCAGCGATGGGTTGACGCTGGCCGCCCCGATGACGCGCGGCTCGATCAGCACCACCTTGTAGCAGTCAGTCGGCACCCCCGACACCGTGCTGGTGTTCGCCTCGATGAAGGGGGTCTCGACCACACGCGAGAAGTGATGCTCGTACAGGTCGGTGATGGCCCGCCAGAGATCCTGCGCTCCGGCGTTCATGTAGGTCAGCAGCTCTTGATCGGTCCAGAAGACCGGGATCGGTTCCTTCAGGTTCGACCGAACCGCCCGCAACAGTGTCGCAATCTGCCCCGCCATGGGACCCCCTTCAGGGTGAACTTATGCCGGGTCGACCGCTGTGGGCGTCATGTACCCCGTGATGGTGATCGACGCGGCCATTCCGGCGGCCGACATCCGGTGCATCAGCGACTTGCTCTCCGTGAGCGGGAAGCCGTCAGGCCCGAAGTCGAACTCGATGGGGCCGATGCCCGGCGACGCCTTGGTCTTCGCCGCGATGATTGGCGTCCCCGCGTTGTCTTCGAATTGCTGCGTCGCCGCGTTGTCGGTTGTCACCGCCACCAGGATCTTCTGGACGTAGATCGTCCAGCCAGTGACCCCGGCCACCTTGGCTTCAGGACTTACGTAGTCCGTCGCCGCCAGGATGGTGTACCCGGTCGAAATGTCGACGTTGCCGTAGGCGTCGAGCTTGCGCGAGTAGTCGCCCATCGCGCCCCCTTAGCTGGACTGCAGCGACGCCAGCGAGATCGACGTGTTCGGGGTCAGCTTCTGGTACGCCGTAATGGAGTACGAGAACGCATTGCCCGCACCACTCAGGATGTACTCGAGTCCCTCACCGGCGGGGAGTGCGTACCCCTCCGGCCCGAAATCCACGTCCCGATCGCCGACGCCCGGTGTGGACGGCAACGTGAAGAGCGGGATGTCCGTCGTGATGGACTGAAAGATCGCCGTCTGCGCGGCCGACGTGATGACGTTGACGGCGATGCGCTGGATGTACGTCGTCCAGCCCGCACGGTTGGCGATGACCGCCGTGGTACCCGTCGCCGCCGCCGTCACGTGGCCCGAGACGCTCCGATTCGTGTAGCGCTGGAGCTGTTCGCGGTAATCGGAACCCATGGAGCCCCCGATTACGCCGCTTCGAGCGCGTACTGGAGAATGACGTCGACGTGGGTCGCAGTCGCCAGGTTGTTGTTGTCGACGTCGAGCCGAATCGCCGTGGCCGCATCGTTGGCCACGAACGCCGCGCCGTCAGCCAGGTTGGTGACGTTCGCGCTGTTCGGCTTGACCGCCGTCGACCGGGTGAGGGCCGCGATGAGCACGACCGCGAGCGACACCGTGGAGGCGCTCTGGGTGGCCCGCAGGCGCACCGACGTCGCCGTGGCCGCGTTGCCGCCAATGGCAATCATCGTCCAGTCGACCACGCGAATCTTGTAGCCCGTCTTCGCGGCCAGAATGTCGACCCCGGCGTTGGCCTGGGCGATGGTCACGCGCGTGCGGATGGTCTGCACACTCGAGTACGCATCGGGAACCGGCTTCCACCCGGCAGTCGCGCCCGGGGGGTTGACTTCGAGCTGGCTCGTGGCCTGGTTGTAGACCAGTCCGGCGACGTTGGGCAGCGGGGGCGCCACGAGGGCGCGAGCGGTGGTGTCTGCGGGAGCTTCGAGGTAGCGAACTGCCATGATCGTTCAACCTTTCTAAAGTCGGGGACCGGCAGGAACGCCCACCGGTCCCCCCTGCTGGGGAGCAGCCGAATTGCCGAGTCTTACGGACGGCCGATGACGCAGAAGCCGAGGCACGCATCCGCGCCCGACGTGGTGCCACCGTTCGCGGTCGTGTTGCCCTGCATCGTGATGCCGTTGGCGAAGTTGAGCCCCGTGGGCCACACGAATGCCTGTTCCTGGCCAACCGCGTTCGACCAGAAGCGCAGTTCCGAGCTCGCATCCGAACTAGCCGAGGCCGAGTCGGTCAGCTTGCTGAAGGTCGCCGTGGCCGCGCCCTGCTTGACGAGCACCAGACCGTACAGCTTGCACGCGGCGTCGGCGATGACCGTTTCCGAATCGCTCAGGGACGCGAACGGCACGATCTGCAGGTCGGGGTTGCCGCCATGCTGCGCCAGCCAGGTTTTGAGGGCCGTGAAGATGAAGCTGACGAAGGGGGCGAGATTGAGAACCGAGTTGCTGATCCGGCGCCACGCAAGTACGCCGTCCTGAACGGAAATAGCCATGAGCATCCTGCCAGCCCATGGGAGGAAAGTCGTCGGGGAGCGGTCGTCTACTCAGCCGCCGGGCTCGCCGTGGGGGGCGAGACAGACGGTACACGATTTTGTAATCGGCGCGCAAGGGGCCCTGGAAGCTCGCTGGGGAGCTGTGGCAGGCAACGCAGGGGGTTGGAGGGTGCCGGGAGCTGCACGAACGGCCGGAAGCCCTCCTTGACGTGCCGGTAGCTGTCCGACAGGATCTCGTCCTGCCAGGCGGCGGTCTCGGCGTTCTCGCGGGCTTCCCGGGCCGCTTCGTCAGCCTCGAGGGCATCCACGATCTTGTGGGGGTCGCCGCCGTGCATCCCCCAGAGGTCGCGAGACCGCAGGGTGGCGATGATGTTCGCCGAGTGCACCGCGTCGGGTACCAGCGTCATGATCGGCACGATGCCGAACCGGATACAGGCGGTGGTGTCGGGGTGTGTGTGGATGACGGCCGCTTTGAGCCCCAGCCGGGCCTGCGCGCGCACCAGCCGACAGAGCCGGTACGCCCGATCGGTCTGTGAGGGCATCAGCCGGAGCATCTTGTCGTAGTCGAGCACCATCCGCTGCCACCACTGGGGCGGCTCGGGCAGATTGTGCGGATTGGCGTCGACCAGCCAGAAGTCGCGCGCGGGGTTATTCACGGCCCAGCACCTTACCGGTGTTCGTTTCGACCTGCACGCAGCGATCGTCGTAGAGGCGCATCATGCCGAAATCTTTCTGGCAGGTGACCGGCAGCACTTCGCCGATGTGCTCCAGACACCACTGCTCGATCACCGCTGTGGCGTGGGCAACTTCAGCGGCAGCGCCTGACCGGCCCGAGTTGTACACCCGCGCGGTGAAGATCCGCACCGGGATGCCGTCTTCGCGGAAGGCTTTCACCCGTTCGACCATTTCGGGGATCGGCTGCCCGGTGTGATTGGGGCCGTGCCAGCCGTCGTACGTTGCCAAGGTGCCGTCGAAGTCGACACCGATCCATCCGCCATGGTTACTCACGTCACGTGCTCCTGGGGAGAAGAGGTCGCGCCCGGCAAAATGCGCAGTTCGTACCAACCAACCGGCTGCCAGCTGGACAGCCTTCTCACATACCCGACCAGCGACCGCACAACACTGACGAGATCCCGCAACCGACTTGCGTCCCTTGTCGGCCCTCTAAGTCACTCGCCTAACTACCTTCGGTCGTGTACCCAGTCGGCCCGGGTGCGCGGGGGTTGAGGCGCCCGCGTCGCAACTAGCTAACTGTTACGGGGCGACGATAGAGGCCGGATCGTTGAACACGACAGCCTTGATCGCCCACATGGCGGTCTCTTCGTTCTTCGTCAACGCAATCGACTGCTGACGTGTCGGCTTCCCTTCCGCATCGACGCACACTTCACGGATCAGCCGTTCGGTCTCGCTGAAATGCTCACGGAGCCGAGTAATGCGGGCCAGGCCATCAGCGGATGGCAAGTGGTAAGCGTACGGTTTGTCAATCGGCATGAAATCCCTCCAAATGGTAGCAAAAAGTGTCCCGAATCTGCCCGGCTCGGGAGCCACACCGGGACCCTACGCAGGGGGAGGCCCTGCGGCGCAGCTCACTCTGCCGCGACCGCGACGGTCACCGCAGGGAAGACCCGTTTGACGCCCCGCACCGCTGACCACCGGCGGCTGTAGCCGCGCCCCTTGGCGACCGGGGTCTGCTTGTCGTCATAGGCCGCAAAGCGCCAGTCGTGCACGCGCGGGTGTCGATACACCGTGGCCGTTGCCGCCGTCACCAGGAACGTCACCACAGCGGTGCGCGGTGGGGCAGCCTTGGCCTTCTTCTTTCGTGTCGTGCTCATGGGTTAGCCGTCAAACTTGCCCGGATCAACCATCCCAGGCGTCGCGTTCTCCACCCCGATGCGACCCCGGGGAAAGCCGGATGTCGCCATCGTTTCTGCCTGCTGAGCTTCGGGGCTCAGCATCGCGCGGTTGATGCGCTCTTTCGGCAGCAAGTCGATCATGTCCTGCGAGACCGTCTCGAGCGAGTCTTTCTGGGGCCGCCCCTTGGGCGCGACCACCGAAATGAACGACTCGAAGGAGGTCGTGTAGGGGTCTTCGCTGCCGGGAATGGGGTTCTGCTCGCGGGCAAACCGCAGCAGGTCACTCGTGATGTGGGAGTAGCCCGGCGGAATCGGAAAATCGCGGCCGTCTTTGGTGGCGATGAGCCCGAACGGGGCGCGATTGAAAATCTGGATGATGTTGCCAGTCATGCGCCCCAGTATGGGGGAGGCACCGGGATGGTGTCAAGCAAAGGATGGCCCCCACTAGTTCCCTCGCGGGGGGCCTTCACGAGTCGTACCCCTGAACACCACGGGCCGCCCTTCGATGACTTGAAGGAGCGGCCCGGGGCTGAGGGTGGAACAGAGCGGGTGTTAGTCGCCCGCCGGTCGGACGACGATGATCGTCTGACCCGTGATGCCGTCCAGGCGCCAGTTCACCGCCGGGTACCGGATGTGGTACTGCCGACGGATGCGGTACCAGGCTTCGAACGCGTCACGCGCCGAGCTGCCCGATCCCACACGCACCAGGATGCGGCCGTCTTCGTCGACCCACTTGCCCGGCTCGGATTCGTACTTCACCGCGCCGGAGTTCTGCGAGTCGTAGCCGAACACCATGTCGAGCGGCAGGTCGCGCAGGGCCTTGATCGGCACTTCGCCCATCGTCAGATCGCCCTGCTTGAACGCCACCGTTCCGCCGTCCGGCCGCGCGAGCGCCGCACCGGAGTAGCGACGATCGGCCTGCAGGATGGCGATGTACACCCGCCGGATCGCGTGGTGCATCATCAGCAAGTCGGTCTTGCCGTTCAGCTTCTGGTCGACCACATCGGCCGCCTGCTGCATGACGTCGAGCGACAGCGGGCCGGTCGCCGCCTTCACGTAGCTGTTGAAGGCGTCGTAGACATCGCGGTCCACGCCGAAGTAGTTGCTCCGGTAGGTGCCGTTGTCGATGAGGGCCACGATGCCCCAGAAGGCGTTCTCGTAGCTGGTGTCGAGCACATCGGTGACGCTCGAGTTGGCCGCCTGGACGATGTAGTCGTTGTCGGCGACCGACGCATCCGGCGCCGAATCGAGCGTGATGCTGTCACCGGCCGCCGCGTTGCTGACGACCTTGCGGATGCCCGTGCGGAGCGCACCCGTGGTCGGGTTGACGAAGCCGACGAACATGCCCGCCATGATGAAGCGGTTGCCGAAGTTGTCGTTCGTGATGCCGCCCGGGGCATCGACCCCGACCAGCGTCGCACCCGACGGCGAGCCATCATCGACGCGCGCCAGCACACCGCGACCGTCCAGGGTCAGGGCGTACTCTTCGCGACGGGCCAGGTCCTTGATCAGCCCGTCCATTTCGTCTTTGCGCGCCTGCTTCCAGGCGTACTCACCCTTGCTGGTGTCGTAGATCGCCTCGGGTGTGATGCGGATGCGGCCCATCAGCTTCTTCTGCTGGACGCGCACCTTGACGTGGCCCTGGGCTCCGGCTTCGGCCATCGCGCCGTCTTCACCGGTGAACATCGGCGAGACGTTGCGGCTGACGTGGGCGGTGTACTCGGTCTCGCTGCCGCCGTAGGGCACCGTCTCGGTGCGCCACAGTTCCTTCAGCGGGTTCTTGTCGTTGACCTGCTTCGCGATGAAGCCTTCGTAGTTGGTCTTCAGAAGGCCATCAACGGTAACGGTATTTGCGCCTGCCATAGTGGGGAGCTCGCTTTCTCAGAATCGAACGGGTGTCTTAGCCCTGGAGCGACGCACTGAACTGCTGCCAGGCCGCATCGTGCACCTGGTCAGGCGTCAGTTCGGGCTTGGGCGCCGGAGGCGGCACCATGCCGGAGCTCCGGGGGGCTGGGGGAAGGCCCGCAGCCCGCGCACCGGCCTGCACCCCGGCGGCGGCCGACGTGGCCCGCAGCGGGTTGATGAAGCCGGTTCGGTAGTCGTTGAGGTATTCCGTGCCCAGATTGCGATCGCCCCGGGTGTAGCGCGCCTGCCGCGTCGGGTCTTCCTCGATCCAGGACACGAAATCCTGGGTGATCGTGCGGGCCTGGCGCGGGGTGAGCTGCTGCAGCCCGTAGTCCTGCGCAATGGCCGCGTGAATCGGTTCGAGGGTGGTCGTCGCGTGCCGTTCCCACTGGTGCTGGGTTCCGGCGAAGATGTCGGGCAAACCTGAGAGCTGGCGGGGGTCCACATTGGCACCCTGCAGACTCTTGGCCACCTGCATCAGATAGGGCATCACCGCATGGAATTCGCCCATGCCGGGATAAATGCGCTCCATCGTTTGGCGTGCTTCTTGAATCTCCCGGGGCACGGGGGCCTGACGTTCGGGCATCCGCACACCGGTGCCCGCTTCGAGCATCGCGCGGTAGCGGTCAGCCTCGAGTCGAGCCTGGGCCACCTGCTGCTCAACGGCAGTCGGCGGCACCCAGTTGGTGCGATCGTCGTCGTACGTGAACCGCGTCGGTGCCGGAGGCGTCCCAGCGTTCGGGGTTCCAGGAATCGGCGCGGCGACAGGGCTGGGTGGCGGCCCGGGGGGAGCACCCGTGGGAGCGGCAACAGGGGCGGGTGCAGCGACAGGCGCGGGGGGCGTCACACCGCCACCACCGGCGCCCGGATCACCCGGAGTGTCGTAGAAGGTTCGGAAGCTGGGAATTCGCATCGGTCAAAGCCCTTTCTCCCCGTACGAGAGGGGATATGGGGCTTGACCTTACGAAATTGTAATCACGATGTCAAATTCGTAATCGAGGGGGCTCATTGACGTGGCTTGGAGTTGGCATTGGAGGAACGCATCGCCTGCCCGGCTCCGGGACCGTCGTTGGCGGGCGCGCCGCCGGTGTCAGGACCGGCCTGCCCCATCGCCATGAGCTGCTGCTTCATGAGCATCATCTGTTCGTGTTCGCCCAGGTGGGCCCCGAACGCGTTGACGATCACCATGAACGCCGGACCCTGCCCGGCCTGCTGCAGCATGTCGCGCACCGCGTCAGAGTTCATCCACTTGCGGTGTTCGTTGAAGTGCGTCGCGTCGTCGTGCCACGGCATCCGCACCAGGGGCGGATCGCCTTTCATGCCCGCCTTCGCCCACTCTTCCACCATCTGCTGTTCTTGCAGGGCCGAGTTGACGTCGCTGTCGAGCGTCGGATTGAGCTCCGGGACACCAAGTTGGAGCAACATCGCGTACGACTGGTCGGGCGACATCGCCGGGTTGAGCAATCCGAGCTGATTCGCGTGCTCCATCGCCGCCCGACGCCCCAGGGCCGTCTTTGGCGTCGTGCTGCCGTCTTCCACTACGACCGTAATGGAACCATCGAGGTCCGCTTGCTGAAACGTCTGCATCGTCCAGGATCGGTTGGGGCCCATGACCGCCCGGAGCCGCTCGGTGGGGCCGTACCCACGCTCGAGCTCCAGAGCCAGCTCAAACCACTGGCGGTACGCCTCGCCCCGCGACTTAAACACGGGGGTGAAGCGCGACTGCGAGCGCTCCACAAGCAGCTGCAGCGCCGAGAACGCCTCGACGCCCGTGGGCTTCGCCCCCTTCACGACATCGTACGTGCCCGCTGCCTCTTCGATGTCGGCCAGAAACTGCTGGCGCACCGTGAAGAACGACTGCGGCGGGTTGAGACCATCCAGACGCTTCGGCTCGCCGCCATTCTGGCCCACACGCTGCCAGCGCACCACGACACCGGGCGCGCCGGTGAAGCGTTCGACCTGGGCCCCCTTTTCCTCCATCCAGATGGGGTTCCCCATGCGATTGATCGACAGAATCGTCATCGAGTCGATCTGGTTGAGCTGATCTTGCTTCTGCAGAATCGGATCAACGGCCGACTGCCCGTACAGACGCCCCGCGACGGCTTTGTAGGGGTAGTGAACCCAGGGCCAGAGGGCGCTGCCGTCTTTGCGGGTGTAGGGGATGATCGGCTTCGACTGGCCCTCGGGTGAATCGCGCTCGATCAGCTCGCGCACCGGAACGGCGCTCTGCCCTTCGCCGACAAACGGCAGCCACACGCCCTGGGGGTACGTTTTGCACGCTTTGACCCAGAGATATTGGACCGTTGCCCCTTCGGTCTGCTGTTCACCGCCCCCGCCGCCCCCCTGCCACGTCTGCGGAGACATCGGGAGATCCGACTGGATGGCCAGCGACTTGTACAGCTGCAGCGAGCGCTGCGTGGGGGTCAGGGTCCACGCGATGCGCTTCGACGCCTCGGGGGCCAGGGCTTCGACTTCGTGTTTTGGCAGCCAGGTCGAGAAGATCAGCCGATCCACGGCGTCAAACGATTGGGCATACAGCGGCAGCAGCAGTTCGAAGGGCGACACCACCAAGGTGCGGCCTGCGCCGATGTTCACGGTCTGCATTTGGCCGGGCACCGGCGCGACCGCCCGCATGCCACACGTCGGGCACGCGCCCTTGGCCGCTTTCACCGCATCGGGCGGGACCACCGACTGGCACGCCCGGCACTGCAGCACGGGCACCTGCATGTCATTGCGGGGATCGTCGCGATCCCAGTGCACGTGCAGGTACGCATTGCCCAGCAGGATGGCCCAGAAGTCGGCCAACCCCATGTTGGTGCGCATGTTGTGTTCATCGGAGAGCAGGGGGGCAAATTGATCGACCAGATCCGCCGTTACCGTCGCCAGGGGGCTGCGTCCGACGGGGCGCCCGGTGACCCCCAGATCGATGTCCTGGAGCAAGGCGTAGATCGTGTCGTACGTCTCGCGGATTTTGTTCGTCACGGGCTTGGGAATCCACGTGGCGGTGCGTTTGTCGGTCCAGGTACGGGACCCGGCATCCCAGTAGATCCACTGGCGACCGAGAAAATACAGCAGCGACCGCCACCAGCCCCATTCGAAGGCTTCACGCCCCGGATCGCAGAACCGGCGCGTATCTTCGAGCAGCTTCAGCGCACCCGCGTCGCTGCCCAGGATCGCATACGGATCTGGAGCCTTGTTGACGAGCTGGTGCCCGGCTGCGGCTTGTGCATTGAACGGCGGCGCCTGGAAGGGCGCCATCGCGGCCCCGCCGAATGCGGGGGTCGAACCGGGAAACGGCTGCAACGGTGTGGCCATCTGGGGAGCCTCTCTGTGCTACGCCGTGGGCGGGCGATCCCGCACGTCGGCGAACGGATCATACGCCATGCCCGGCGCCAGCGGGAACCCGTCATCGTCTGGGACGGTGATCGGATCGGGCGCCGGAGCTGCACCCTCGGGATCATGCTCGAAGTTGACGCTGGTGGGCTCGAGCACAGCTCCGGCCCCTGACGGGGTGACGTGCGGGGTGAAGATTTCGACCCCCGGGACGAGCCGGATGAAGAGCTGATCGCGCTCGGTCTGCAGCTGGTTCAGGCGAATCGCCCACACAGCGGCCACGGCTTGCCCAGAACGCGACTGGGCCTCGGCTTCAATGAGCCGCTCGCGCAGTTGGCGGTTTTCGGTCTCCAGGTAGGCCCGGATCGCCACCATTTCGGTGCGTTCCCGGCGCAGTTCGGCTTCGCGCCCTTCTGACGCGTGCCGGAGTCGGGCTTCCTGTGTCGCCGCTTCGATCAAACTGGTGTGCATTGCTCGACTGATCCACATCGCACTGCTCCTATCGGTTGAAATCGCCCATGGAATCGCCCGTGAACAGGCCGTACGAGTCGTCGCCGTCCCCGTCCCCGAGCGGAATGAGCACATCGGCCTGCCCGTCGGCCGCCATCGCCTCGAGTTCCTTGCGTTTTTCCTGCTGTTCGATGCGCCGCATTCGTTCCACCTGCATGCGCATGTCGTTCGGCATCCCGATCAGCTCCCGGCCCGACGTCGCGAACGCCGGATCGGTGTTGGGAAGCGCGGGATACGTCATCAGGGCGTACCGCAGCGCGTCGGGCAGGTCATCGTCCTTTTTGTGAACGAGTTCCTTGTTTTGCAGCGACCCATCCCGCTTCAACGTGTCCGCCCAGCGGTACGCCTCGAGTCGTTTCACGAGCGTCGGCGCCAGCGATCGTGGGATCACGAGTCCCCCGGGCCGTGCGATGCCGTCGGACCCCATGATCTGACGCGCATGCGACGCGAGCATCCAGGCCGACACCCGGTTGATGCCCGCCACGACGTCGTTGTCGGCGGTTTGCGTGAAGAGCCCGTAGAGCGCGAGTTCGATGCCCGCCTGCGCCTGCGATCGGTCCATACCGACGCGCGAATCGAAGCCCCGGCGCATGTACTGAATCTGTTGCGCGTGAATGGCGTACGGCTTCTGACGCTGCTCGTAGTCGCCGACGACCACCAGACCGCGCGGGCTGGCGACCAGGTGCACCCCGGCGAAGGGGTGATCGGTGCCGGGGTCGATGCCGGTCACGCTCGGACGGCTCAGATCGATGCGCGGCCACTCGGGAAAGTAGTGCTTCATGTCGGCATCGGTGCCGTTGATGACGCACGGGCCCAGGATTTCACCGTAGATCGCGCCGGTGAAGGTCACGATGTCGGCCAAGTACTCCTGGCGGAACATCAGATCCGTCATCGACGCGCGCGCTTCTTCGACTTCTTCGGGGTCGATGATCGGGTTGTCGAGGGTGGAGTAGTGCGTCGCCCAGAAGCCGGGCTGGCCGCGCTCGGCGGCTTCGTAGAACGTCGTGTGCACCCAGTCGGGGCCGCGCGGGGTGGTGCCCGCGATGAGGATGCCGCGATTCTCGGTGAGCGTCGGGCGGATGGTCTCCCAGTGCTTCAGCGTGAGCAGCGAGATTTCATCGAGCCAGAGCCCGTGCAGCCCGGGGCCGCGACCGCGATCGACGTCTTCCAGCGACCGGAACTGCGCCTGCGCCCGCTGGGGGAGCGTCAAGGTCAGTTCGGATTCGCTCCAGTCGGTCTGCGGGTGATCCAGCCACGCTTGTGGGATCTGCTGGAAGAACGCTGGGAGCACGTAGTCGTTGAGCATCGGGTACGTCGGGGCGGCGGCCCACCAGCGGACGTACGGGATCGTCAACTCTTCGATCATCGCCAGCGCACAGATGCGCGTTTTGCCGCCGCGACGTCCGGCGCGCAAGAGGAAGCGGCGGAAGCCCCGTTTCGACGCGGATTGGCACACCGGACAGCTGAGCACCGGGCTGGTGCCGGTGTAGGTGTAGGTCCACTGGTGGCCCCGGGGGCAGACTCGGAGGCGCCGCGCCGCCATGAAGGCGACCTGATACGGGTTGTGCTTCAGCGAGACCAGCGGGAGCGGGTTCGCAAATTTGAGACGGGCAACGGCCACGCGGGGAGTCTACACCAGAGCGGTGAGGATTGGAGCCGCGCCGCAGGACCGTGACGCCTGCTGACTCCACAGCCCGGTACCACCCGGGCGGCGCGACACCGGGCAGGGTACTACAGTTCGCAGCGGGCGCGGGCGTCGCGCAAGCGGTCGGTGATCACGTCGAGGCGGATGCGGAGCCCGATCAGGGTGCCGACTATGGCGCTATCGCCGGGGACGGCTGCGGAGTTGCCGGGCGTGTTGGGCTGAGCCATCGGCTGACGCGAGACAGGCGTGATCGCGTCGATGAGGCGATCGGCCGCGTGTTCGGCCTGTTCGATGGCCATCTGCAGTGCATCGAGCGCGGACAGCATCGGGGGCTGGGCACCAGGCGCGGGCATCAGCGTACCTGCCAGCGAGCCCTGGCCGAGTGGGGACGACGGGACGGATCGGCGAATGGAATCGGAGTTGTACGACATGCCCGTGAGCTTACACCGAAACGGTGTCGGGCGGCAAGGGCTCGATCGGCTCCGGCATGGCGCGGCGAGCGGCGGCGCGTTCCTGTTCGACCTTGCGGGCCACGATGCGATCCCACATGCGATGTGCCCGGAACGCCCGCACCGTTTCGCGGGATGTCGTCGCGAGTCGCCACTGTCGGGCGGCGGCCAGCCGGTACTGTAGAGCTTGTTCGACGGTCATCGGGTCCGTCCTTGTCGCCGCATCAGGGTTTTCAGCCCTTGCAAGGCACTCGCCTGCACGGCTTCGCGGCTGCTGGGGGTGGGCGGTTTGGGCGCCGGACGCTGATCCTTCGAACCGGCACGGGCCGTCGCGCGGGCGGCGGCGGTGTACAAGCTGCGATCGGACGCCAGGCGGCTGGGCATGCGGCACAGCCTACACCCGCGCGGGGGCCGGTGTCTACGGTTCGGTCGCGGGGGCAGGCTGCCCGATACCGAGTTCGGTCGGGATGCGCGAGGGCACCGGATCGGTGCGCGTGTGCGCAAGTGCGGGCTGACCGGAGGGCAGGATCTCGGCCAAGGTGACGTCGATCGCGTCGTGATCCTCCCCGCCAATCGAACTGGCGACGGTGGACTCGGCCCGGGGTGGGGCGATGGACCCCAGGATCTTGCCCTGCGGCAGCCCGGCGGTGTTCACCTGCACGGCGACGGGCGCTTCGAAGATGATCGACAGGGCAGGCAGGTCCCCGGGCGGGCGCGCGTCCCCGGCGGTGTGGCGTTTGAGCTGCCCCCGGCCCTTCAGAGTCTCGAGTGTGTAGTCTTTGTCGCCCGCCAAGAGCCCCTGCACCAAGTTTTCCGCCGCGATGGGCACCGCGATTTCATCCAGCATCGTCTCGATCGCGCCACTGGCCACTTGGCGCCGGTGCGTGGCAAACCAGCCGGTCACGGTGGAGGGCGCGACTCCCAGCGCTTGGCCGATCTCGAGCATTGACAGCCCCTGGACTCGGAGCGCGAGAGCCTGCTGGGTGAGCCGCAGGGTCTTGCGACTGCCCGCGCGCGTGGCGGGTACTCGAGTCTGCTTCGGCGGCGCCGGGATGTGTTCGAGCTCCTGATCGCGCAGGATCTCCGGCTCGAGCTCGGCCGCCTCGGGCAGCCAGGACGCGGGACCCCGGGGCGTGCGCGCGACGATCGGACCCTTGTCGGTCTGGATGGTCTCAGCCGTGGCGGGGCGTTGCTCGTCGAGCTGGTTGCGACCGTTGGTGTGGACCGGGGGCGCGGGCATCGGCGTTACCGCAGCGGCAGGACGCTGAGCAGGCGTTCGACAATGACCAGCAGCACGGCCACCCACAGGGGCGCGCGTCCAGCGGCGGCGATGACCGCGACGATGAAGGCCGACACGAGCAAGAGCAGGGCGATGGACATGCGGGCAGGGTACCACAGGACCCCGGCCAGGCGTAGTGCGCAGTGGCCAGGGCGCAGTGCGCAGTACCCTGTGGGCTCCACCACCCTGTGGCCCTTGTGAGCGCCCGGCGAGGGCCCGGCTTGGCAGGTCAGGCCGCTTACGCTGTGCGCTGTGCGCAGGTGCGCAGGAGACTCGAGCGAGCCAGGTCCCGACCGGCGCCAGTACCCTGTGGCCCCTGTGGTCCTCATCCCTCTTGTACAAGATCTATTACACGTAGGCATAGTTACAAATCGCGCGAACCCTGTCTCGGTGCGTTGTGCGCTGGTGCGGAGTGCTGAGGTGCACGGTGCACGGTGCGCTAGTGCGCTGTGCGTTGTGCGGGAGCTGACTTCTGTGAAATGTAAAAAAATCAGGCAGCGACCCCGCGACCTTGGCCCCCCGGTCGGCTCCAAGGGTGCCCCCCCCCCCGCCC
>Ga0181337_1000052_pt1 | contig 20963 bp, 30 predicted proteins | sample Sp13VDMM15DD_FD_168302 | JGI IMG/M metagenome (GOLD analysis project Ga0181337, IMG submission 168302) | Freshwater viral communities from Lake Michigan, USA - Sp13.VD.MM15.D.D | ecosystem: Environmental > Aquatic > Freshwater > Lake | place: USA: Michigan | collected 2013-04-23 | reverse complement strand
GGCGGTGCCGCCGATCGATCTGTTGGTGCCGGTGCCGTCCGCAGACTCGTAGAACTGCAGTTCGGACAAGCTGATGAACGTCGCATCTCCATCGTTGGCCGTCGCACTGATTCTCCAGTAACGATAGGTCGTGCCCACGGGCGCAGCGCCGAACCGAAACGGGTTCAGCAGGAAACCGCGCTGGCGCCGCCGCAGGTTCATGGGATGTACCCGATCAGGTAGACCTTCAGGCCGGCGCCCGCGATCGTGCTGCCGATCTGGTCGATGTCGATGGTGATCTCGGCGTCGTCTGCCAGGTTCGCATCACTGATGACAGGCGGCGTAGTTGCGGTGACACTGGTCTTCTCGCCGGCATCGATGCTCAACTTGGTGCTCAGGATAGACGACACGCCTTCATTGATGTCAACAACGAGGTTGGCTCCAGTCGGCGCTGCCGTTACGCTTGATCGCACCTCGGTCAGCACGAACGGGAACGGCATCCGGAAGGTGACCTTGGCCAGCCCCGTCGTCAGGGCCGTCGTTTCATCGCCGCACGCCACCGGGATGCACTGGATCTGACTGCCGCCGCCATCGCCGCTCGGCGGGACGTACAGGTCGATGATCTCCTGCAGCGTCAGGCTGAACGTCTCGTTCGGCGAACCCAACACCGTGATCTCGACAAGCTCGGTGCCGTCGAGCGTGCCCGCGAACGGGGTCATCTCACTGATCTTCAAGGATGGCATGGTTCACTCCGAAATTCTGGTGAAGTCGTCTTCAGTCACGCGCGTGAAGTCGTCCTCGGTGATGCGGTCGTTGGAGAACAGCAACTGCTGCGTGATGTCGCACAGGAAGATCGTCTCACCCGTGCCGACGTCAAGCGTGCACACCGCCTGGATGAGCGTGTAGGTGTTCGGGTCGGCCTCGATGTTCTGGTCGTTGCCCACGGTGACGTAGTTCGCGTCCAGCGTGAAGGCATTGCCCAGCGAGTTGCTGACGATGATGGTGTAGGTCTGGCCCAGCACCGGGTTGCTGATCGGCAGCAGCGTGAACGACTCCGACGCGTCGATCAGGAACGACGTGCCCAGCGAGGCATCCGGCGTTGCCGTGGTGTCGGTGCCAGTCTCGATGGCCAGCGCCACCTCGATCTGCTGGAACTCGACGTCGGCCTCGAGCGCGGCCACACGGCTTGTCAGCGCTGCGATCTGCGTTGTGATCGACAGCAGCGAAGCGGTGGTCGCTGCGCTCTGCGTTGTGTTCGTCTGGAGCGCGGTGATCGCCGACTCAACGCTGCGGAATCTCTCCCGCACGTTGTTTGCGAACTGCTGAATCGCCTGAAGCTGATTCGACGCCGGCTGGTTGATCGATGGCTTGCCGATTGGCATCGGTCACTCCAGTTCGTCAATGTCGTCGGAAATCTGTACCGAGTAGACCTCGCTCGACCCGTTGATCGTGTAGGTCATGCGCGAGTAGTCCTGCCGCACGCGAATGCGGAAGGCCTTGTTGCTGGTCACGGTCTTGGTGTACAGCAGCAGGTCGTCGGCATAGAACGAGATCAGCACGTCGGTGTAGTCACGCGCGCGCACCCGGCACCACTGCAGCGCCATCGGGTACGGCAGCAGGAACAGCTTGCTGTCCCACTGGTAGCGCTGCTGCACGGTGTCGGCGTTGAACTCGTAGAGCTCATTGAACCCGATGACCAGATCGGCGCTTTGGATCTCGCCCGGCTCGCTGTAGTCGTCGAGCACCATGTTGAGCGAGTCGCGCTCGATGTCGACCGCGGCCGCGCTGGCGTGGTAGCTCAACTTGATCAGACCGTTGCCGCTGGCGCGTGTGTCGAGCATGTAGCCGCCGCCGACGCTGGTGCCCGTCTCGGGGATGACGCCAGTCTCCACCGTGCCCGTTTCTGGGATGGTCGCGGAGATGAGGCCGACCTCGTTCATGTAGCTGTAGGCCGGGCCAGGGTTTGAGTCGACCAGCAACTGGATCGAGTCAACGTCCGACATGGTCACTGCATAGTTGATGACGCCCAGTTCGACACCGTCGACCGTGGTCGTTATGGTGTTCGTGTCGACCACCACCGTGATGTCCTTGGTCAGAGTGCCGGCGTCAATGGTGTACGTCGCCTCCGCAAGGATTGCCAGAGCGCGCCCGTAGCGCGTGCGAACTGCAACCTGACCAGCGCTTGCTCCACGCAGCCGAACAGACATCTCGTCGTCGAGGTTGCTGCCGGTGAACAAGACAGACACCGTTTCATCGACGTTTTCGACCGCGGTGGCGTTCATCTTGATCGTCCACGGGAACTCGAGCGCAATCGAAAGCGCAGGACTGCTGGCGGTGCTGTCGCAACTGCCGTCTACTGCACTGTTGGTCGAACGCACCCGGCCCGTGCCGTCGAGCTCGAGCCCTGTCGACCCGTTGACGGCATAGGCGAACCCGACCGGCGCCACGTCGGGCGTGTGGGTGGTCAGCGCAGCCAGGGCGCCCGTGAAGGTGTCGCGGTAGACGTAGTTCTCTGTCGCGCCACCGCCGGTTTCTGGGATGACGGGAGCAGCACCGTGGTTGCCGTACCACCAGAAGTACATGTCGTCATGCGCTACAGCGGTGATGGTGGTCGGGTCGATCGCCTGCCACTGCTCGCGCGTGAAGATGCCCTCGGTCAGGTTCTGCACCTCAGTCGGGCCGTTGACCGCCATCAGACCATCTGGCCCGGCAAATACGCAGCCGACGCGCAGCAGGTAGGCGAACGAGCGCGCGGACTGGCACGCGTGCGGCGCGCCAGGCTTGGACATGCTGTACGAGTCCGGACTGTTGCCGCTCGCGGTGTAGACGAAGGACTTCGTGCCGATGATGACCGCGTTGTCGATGTTGCCGAGTCCGGTGATGTCGGTGTCTGTCGGCAGCCGGTACGCGACAGGCCACGCATGCGGCCGGTTCTGGACGCTGAAGCAAAGCTGGTTCTTCGACGCGCCAACCATGATGCCGTTGGGCAGCGCCAAGATGTAGCGCAGGTCGCTCGGCGGGAGATCCCAGTCCTCGGAGTCCAGCACCTCGCCCAGATCCTCGTCGTCCAGCACGTCGACATAGTCGGCCTGGGCCAGCGGGATCTCGGCGACGAAGCGATAGACCGTGCCGGCGCTGCCGGTGGCCGCGCGGTAGATCTGCTTGTAGGTGATGCCGTAGTCGTCGTACCCGGTCGGCCCGAACGTCGGCGTGGTGACGGTGACCGACACCCCGGTGCTCGCGCGCTGGATGATCCGGCTCGGCAGGCCTGGCGCCGACGCCTCTCCGAAATCGTTGACGTAGCGGTAGATGTAGCTGGTGAGGGTAGTCTCGGCAGTGCCCTGGCCGTCGTCAGGCACGACGCTGCTCAGGATGTTGTCGATATACCCGCGCTGCCCGGCGCCGTCAGCGTTCGACTGGAAGGCAAAGTAGAGCTCGCCGCCGCTCAGGTTGATCGTCGTAGAAACCGCGTCGGCCACGATAGCGCCAGTGGTCTTGTTCGTGACCGTGATGGTCAGCGTGTACTGGTTGGTGCCACTTCTGGCACCAAGCACCACCACGCGCACCCAGGATGAACCGACCGAGTAACTCTGGATGGCGGTGATGCCGGTCGGCTGCGTGCCGTACCCACTGATCTGCGCTTTGGTGACCCCATCCTGCTGAAACCGCAGGATTGAACCGATTCCAGCATTCAACCCGAGTCCCAGGTGGAACCTCGAGTCGCTGTAGTTCATGCGCATGTCGAACTCGACGCGGAAGGACGCGGAGTCGGCATAGCCCAGCGGCCGGTAGATGTACGGGCGCGCCTGGTCGCTGCGGAACACGAAGACGTTGCCGTACACGCCGCCGATGTCCTGTTGCACCACGGATCGGTAGTTGTTGCCGGCGGTCGAGGTGGCGCTCTGCGTCCACGTCACCAGATCGGAACCGTCGCTCGAGTAGTCCAGCGACTCGGCCTGCAAGGCGATCGTGTCGATGTAGGCGTCGGTCACCCCACCGCCCACGTTCTGGAACTTCATGACGATGCGGAACGTCACCGTGTCGGCCGGGATCCGCGCAGTCACGCTGCGAGACACCCAGGTGTTCGCCGGCGTCGGCGCGATCATCTCTGCGAACTCCTCGCCGACGAGGTTCACCCCCGCGTCGTAGAAGCGCAGGCCAAGCTGCGCCTGACTGCCGGCCGCACCGGTTGCCTGCCGCCAGGACAGGGTCAGGTTCTGCCCGGGCGCGACGTTGACCGTGTCGGCGTTGAAGGACTGGTAGTACTCGCCGCTGTTGTTGGTGCCACCGTAGAACCAGAACGTGCCGGTGTCGGCCACGATGCCGGGGATGTCGCCGTTCTCGTAGACCGTCAGGTCCGGTGTGGTCTGCGTCCAGCCGGTGTCGTCGCCTTCCTCGGCGCCCGGATTGATGATCGTGATGCTGCCCTCGGTCGGCTGATCGACCGACAGGGTCAGGGTAGGGGCATCCTCGGGCGCAGGAACGCCCAGGGGGCGCGTTTCGAACGGGTATGGTGGGGTAGCCCCACTCTGCGTCACCGCGAGCGCCTTGGTGGTAAAGCGGGGCACGTCGAGGCCGGTGATGTACGTCCGGAAGTCCTCGTCGCCCAAGATCGTGCCGCGCGCGACCTCGACCTCGTCCTCAAACGACAGCCAGGTGTCGTCCAGCTTGAAGATCGTCCGCACCACGCCAGCGTTCTGCAGCGCCTCGACCAGCGCCGGCCGCTTCCATGACGTCAGGCTGCCGTTGAGCAGGCGCGCGTTGATCGCCTGGGCCGACGCTTCGTTCGGGAGCAGGCGATCACTGATGCGCGGCGCCATGCCGCGGTAGCTGAAGTTGCCGATCTTCATAGGTCGAAGTGCGCCCTGATCTGGTCGACCGCGGCCTTGCACGCGGCCAGTCGCTCGGTGTCACCCTTGCAGTAGTCCTCGTAGATCACCTCGTACTCCTGCAGCGTGCCGCTGAAGCACAGGCGCACCACGCGCACGCCGATGTCATCGTCGCGGTAGGCAGTGAAGTAGGCGCCGTGCACCGGGCCGATGACGAGGATGTCGTCCTGAGTGGCGATCGCCGCGCGGCCCTTGATGCGAGCCTCTGGGTGGATTTCGACGTCAGGCGCGATGCGCGCGTATTTCCCGATCTTCGGCATCAGGAGTCCTCCCATGGGTCGAAACCAGTGGGGGCAGCATAGGTCTGCTGGGCGGTGCGAGCGTTGAGCAGCGCCGACGCGCCATCGCCTGCGGTGTAGACGTTGATGTCGGTCTTGAAGAACAGCTTGTACGACGTGCCCACGATCGGCGCTCCGTCGTTCGCCGCTCCGGTGCCTGCGGCCGGGTCGCCGTTCCATGTTCCGTTCTTGCCGAACCACGCCAGCCCGGTCGCCGCGTCGAAGGCGATCATGACGGTGTCGCCCGCGGCGTAACTGAAGTCCCCGGTCGGCGTCACCTCGATGCTGTCGGCGAGCACCGTGCCGATGGGCTGCACGCCAACCCCCTCGTCGGACGGCGAGTTGATGTCGGAAGGAGCGGTCTGGTAGGTCACACCCACCGTGGTGCCGGCGTCGAGCTCTGCGGCCTCGCCGACCAGCGCCATCTCCATCTCGGCATAGTAGGCGCCGGTCGAGCGCGATTGGATCGAGAAGACGACGGCGACTCCCATGGCTTATCCCTGAGTGAAGGTTGCGGTGTAGCCGACGCTGGTGAACGACCACGATGCCAACTGCGCAGGCGTGTCCTGATTCCAACCCTGCAGCGGGTTATCTGCGACCACCAGCGCCACCGGCTCAGGCGAGTTGCCGAACGACTGCGCAGGCGGCACCCAGTCGTTGCCTATCGGGTTGACTTTCTGAACTGGCATTAGAAGAGCCTCCTGATGCGAGTCATGGCGGTGCCGCCGTTGTAGGCGCGCTGCTCATCGTTGCGCGCGTCGTTGATGCCGGCGCGGAACTGCGGCGCGTACATCTGAGCGGCCAGCACCGGGTTGCTCCAGGGCTGCGCCGGCAGGGTCAGGAGGTACTGCAGTGCGCCGGCGCTGAACACGCGATCCCACTTGCGCACCAGATCGTCGGGCAGGTAGGACATCGGGTAGCCGGAATACTCAAGCTTCGGCTGGCACACGACCGTGTAGGTCATGAGGTAAGGCTCATCGGGCACGTTCCAGACCGAAACCGTGCCCTCTGGGATGTAGGCGAACTCGATCGGGTAGCCCTGCTGAATCGCCGGGTTCCACATCGTCGGGTCGCCTGGGTTCATCGGCCAAGTCTTCTCGGGCGTGGACAGCGACTGGCAGATCGCCGCGCGCACGCCGATGACCTCGAGTTGCGCGTCGTCGCCGCTGGTCAGCGCCAGGTCGTACTGGTCGACGCCCTGCTCGGTGGTGATCTCGAGGTTGCGGCGCAGCCAGCGAGTCTCACGGCAGAACTGCCGCGCGGCGCGCACATACGCGGCCACCAGAGTGGGCTCGGGGCAGCGCCTGACTACCTGTTGCACCTCCTGCATGAGGCTCAGGATCTCTGCCATGAATCAACTCCCTGGTGACTTGCTGACCTGTGGCCTGACGATGTTCTCTGCGTTGGCGCCCAGGCCCACCATCTGGGCGAAGCGCGAGAAGTATGTCGTCGACTTGTTGATGTCCTGACGCTGCGTGTTCCGCCGGTAGGCCGCGCCCATGACGTACGCCATGAGTGCCGGCTCCCACTGGTCGCCGATGGGGTTCACGTCGTACAGGTTGACCGGGCCGGGCACGGTGCCGTAGGACGCGAGCACCTGGCCGTCGCCGTTGTTGGGAGGCCAGACGCGGTACTGATTTTTATTGCGTTCGTCGTAGCAGAAGTGGCGCACGTCGATGGTCTGCGCGCCGGCCGGCCAAAAGCGCGCCGTCTCGTCCAGCAACTCCTCGTCGACCTGCGTGATGCGCCGCTTGCTGGTGACGTTCTCAAACACGTCGAACACCAGCGTGCCGCCGGCCGGCAGGGTCTGCACCGTGCCCTCCACCAGATCGATCGGCCCTGTGATCTGGCAGGCGTCAGGCTTGGCCACTGCGATTGCTCGCAGGGCCTCGTTGTAGTGCTCGAGGAGATCCGCATCAGTCCACGTCACCTCGTCCTCATCGACGAGATCGGCGCGCGTTCTGTCGATGGTGTCTTGGACGGCAACGATTCCCATGCGGATCCTTCAGTCAGGCATTGATGCCCGCAGAACTCACAGGCGCCGGGAGGCGCGACAACTGCAGCACCGCCTCGCGGAGGAACTTCACCGGCTTGCTCGGGTCGAGCAACTCACCGTACTGCTCCTGTGCGAACTGCACCAGCTCGTCGGCGTCGGCCTTGCCGATGTCGAAGGGCTCTGGTTCGGTGAACGCGACCGGCCGGGCCGGCGCCAGGCCAAGCAGATAGCGCTTGCGCTGCTCGAGCGTGGCCTTCGGGTCACCATGGTAGGGACGGAACTTCGTGCCGCTGCGCTCGCGCACCTTGGGCACGTTCGGGTACAGCATGCCGTCGTCACGGATGAGAAGGGGGACGTTCTTGTCCTGCCGCTTGCGCCCGCGCGCGTCAGCGATGCGTTGTTCGGTGTTCTCGTCGATTGCTGCCATGGGTCTTCTCCGGTTGGCTGGTCAGTGTGAAAAGGCCCCACCCCGTGAGGGATGGGGCAAACGTAATGGCCGCACTCCGAGAACGGCCACTGCTTGGAGCTCAGGAACCCGCAGGCGACGTGCCGGGGGTGTAGGCACGCGTCTTCATCTTGCCCGACTCGCCGTTCTTGGTGGAGGGGCTCAGGGGTGTGTGCGGAAAGCGAGCCTTGGCCTTGCCACCGGCTTGGCTCAGTTCACCGCTCACAGTCTCGGGCGGCACCTTGAACTTGTCGTTGGCACCGTAGGGATTGGAAACCTTCATGTCGATTCTCCTTGGAAGGTGAAGGGGACGCAGCGCCCGCCGCGTCCCCTAGTTCATCAGCCCGTGGCCGACGTCTTCTGGACGATGGCGGTGCCCAGATACTTCGGCTCGATGACCTCGTACCCGTAGACCATCAGACCCCGGATGAGGTAGCCGAAGTCGTTCGGGTTGTCGATCATCTGGCACTCGACGATCTGCGCCGCGAAGGTCAGGCCGGCAGAGTGACCGAACGGGATGTAGCTGCAGACAGCCGGCGACGTCTGGCGAAGCACGTTGCGGGACTGGTACAGCGTGAACCGATCGATCATGCCGACCTTGCCGTTGCGCAGGATCGAGACACCGTCGCCAGCGAGCGATGCGATCTTGAGCTCCGAGTTCTTGATCAGGTTCGTCATCCACGGGGGGATCACGACCCAGCGACCTTCGTCGGATACGTTCTGCTCGTCCAGCACCTGGCCCATGTCGGTGAACAGCTCGACCACGTTGGCGCTCGACACCTGACGCGGCGCGGCGGCCGTGCCCATGTCGATGTCGGCGCTGTCGAGGCCGGCCGCGCTGCCGCTGTTGTCAGCGGAAACGTCGCCAGGGATCACCTCGAGCATGTCCGCGTCAGCAGCGATGCGCAGCTGGATGCTGCCGTCGTTCGCGAACACGTCGGCCATGTCGATGTCCGACTGGCGGCTGTCCACCGTCGACAGGGCGACGTTGAACGACTTGGCCTGCGAGATCGACAGGGTGACAGAGTTGCGCTGCGGGTACTGCGGGGTCAGGCCAGCGCCGATGACGTAGTCGTTGACGGTCACGTCCGGAATGGTCCGGATGATCACGTTGGCGCCCATGCCGGCGATCTCGCCTTCGTAGTCGGTGGAGGCGATCTCGCCGAACACCGTGGTCTTGTAGAACTTCTCGACCAACTTGCCAGAGTAAATCTCCGGGTTGTAGTTGATCGAACCACCCGGACCATAGTCCGGAATACCACTTGCACGTTGAACCATGATGGAACTCCTTGATGCGGTTGAAAAGCGGGGCCTATGCGGCGTTCATCGCCCGCAACCGTCCTTCGAATTCCGTGCGTTCCTTCTCGCTGACCTTGCCCAGTGATGCCCGCTTGTAGAACTCGCGGATCTCGCCAGGCGTCGGTGCTCCTCGCACCGCGGCCGGTTGCTCACCCTGCGGCGCCACACCCGCGCGGCCAGCACCTTGCGGCGCCAGTGGCGGCTGCGGGGCGCTCGGTTGCGCACCCTTGAACTCCTTGAACATCTTCACGACGAAGCGAAGGTTGCGCGCGCGATAGTTGCTCATGAGCACATCGTTGCGCACCATCCCGCTGTTCTCGTCGACCTCCTTCAGCCACTCGCGCCATTCGGTCGAGGCGTCAACCTCAACCCAATCCGGAACCTGCTCGGCGATCTGGGCGTGGAACTGCAGCTTCTCGCGCTCGGCGGCTTGCTGCTTGGTTTCCTCGGCCTCCTGCCGGATCGGCGCTACGGCTTGCTCGACCGCTGCCTGGGCCTCGCGCCGCGCAGCCTGGAGGCTGGTGCGGACGATGGTCTTCAGCTGATCGGGCCCGTACTCGTCGATCTGTTCCTGCGTGTAGTACTGCGTGAGATCGATGTCGTCGTTCTGCTCGGCGCTCGGTCTTGCCGAGTTGGCCTCGCGAAGCTGCGTCTGGAGATCTGCGATCTGCCGATTGAAATCACTCCTCAGTTCGGCCATCTGCTCGCGCTGCTGGTTCAGCAGGCCTTGAGTCACTTGGAAGCGTTGCTTCCAGTACTCGGCAGACTGCTCTCGCGGGTCTGCTGGCGGTGCTGCCGGCGCGGGAGGCGCGGCCTGTGCTTGGGGTGGTTCAGCGTCGGCGTTGGGCGCCTGCTGCACGATTGGTTGCCCGTCAGGGCCCAGTGTCGGCTGGCCGGCGTCAGGAACTGCCTGGGCCTCTTGCATCTGCCGGATCCTTTCGGACTGCTGGCGGACGGCGCGAGGTAGGCGTGTATCGGAATCGGGACTGGTCACAGTCGTTTGCATACGTTCTCCACGATCCAAGCCGCATCGAGGCGGTTGGGAGTCGGGTCAGTGGAGCGGGATGCATGCGCGATTCCCGACAGGTCATGCTCTGAGCGGTTCCTCGTTCACCCGGTAGTTCGACACGGGTCGCGTGGATGCCTGAGCACGTTCGCGGCGGTTTGCCGCTTGATCTATGTCATCGAGGAGGGATGCGATCGCCCTGGCCTTGCCTTGGCAGCGCACGATGTCCTCACCGGATGCATCGCGCAACTGCTTGTCGTACTCGGCGAGACGGATTCGCAGCCACTCCTTCACGATCATTCCCTCGGGGAGCTTGGAAAACCGCTCCAGTTCCGCGAGGTGCCGATCGGTCAATTTCAACATTGTGGGCGTATTGTGCTACAGCGTCAAACCTTGGTCACTTCATTCGCTTTGCGCTCCATCGTCTTGCCCTGCGGCGTGACCGGTGGCGCGCCGCTGGCGCTGGAGCCCAACTCAGTCTCGATGACCTTGCTGGTGATGTTCGACATGTCCTTGGCCTGCTGGAGGTTCTGCTGCCCCTGCTGCTTCATGCCCTCAAGCTGCAACTGCTGGTCGAACTGCTGCTGCTGCATTGCCTGCTCGGCCTGCATCTGCTGCTGCGCCGCCTGCTGCTGCGCGGCCTGCATCTCGGCTTCCTCCTCCTCGCTCGGCACCGCCTCGGCGGGTAGCTCGAGCGTCATGGCAGTCTCGCGCAGCACGACCGCACGCGCGCGGTTGCCGATGATCGCCATGTCGATGGGGTTTGCCGTCATGGACAGCCACTGCATGCGCCGCTGCTGCGCCACGTCCTTGATCAGGATCGCCGCGGCACCGCGGGGCACCGGGATGCAGTCACCCTTGATGCTGTCGTCCTTGTTGTAGAGCATCTCGTTCGTGAAGCAGTCGCCCACGGTCGGCGCGATCACCCCGATGTCGATGTTGCTCACCGCCCGGCGCAGGCCCTTGGCCGCGTTGTTCAGAAGCATGGACAGGCCCGTGGCCGTGCCGGCGGCGCCCTGCACCTGATCGTTGCCGTAGGTGTAGCGCGGGATGCCGCACGCGTCGTCGGCCTTGAGCTCCCAAAACTCGAGGGTCTGCTGCAGGCTCTGGCTGCGGTCGTCGGCCTGGAAGAACCCGATGCCCGGGTTGGTGCCGGAACCCATGCCGGCGTCCTTCAGTTGCCAGGTCTTCCAGGGCACGATCTCGAGCGACTGCTCGCCCTCGGCGAGGCGGTCCATGTGCACCCAGACCATCGGGCCGGATGCCATGCTGACGTTGTCCGCCATGGCGCACGCGGCGACGTTGCAGAACTTCTGGCTGGTCGACACCAGTTCGGGGATCGATCGGCCCCAGAAGGCCCCTGGAATCGCGTCGTAGCAGGCCTTGCGGTAGGGGCGCTGGTGCAGCGGGTGCGGGTTCAGCGCGGCGTAGAGGATGTAGGGCCCGCAGATCAGCAGGTTGACCTCGTACTCCTTGGTCGGGTCGCTGACGTCGATGCCCTCGACACCGTAGCCCATGAGCTTCCAGCCGGGCACGCTGCCGTAGAAGTTCAACGCGTCGATGACGCCATGCGGCGAGAGCCACATGTACATCGTCTCCTGCGTCAGGCGCTGCCGCTCGGCCTCGGTCCAGAGCCAGCCCTCGAGGTGGCCGTTGTGGTACGCGCGCAGGGCGAGGTCGATCTGGTCGTCGCGGTAGCCGGGCAGGCCCTTCAGCGCATGGAGTTCGTTGCGCCAGAATCGCATGCGCTCGATGAAGTCGCCCTGCTGGGGGTTCTCGGCGCCTGGTGCCGGGTAGCAGTCGAACGGACTGACCGACTCCCATGTCTGGGCCGGCGCGTCGCTGACCTTGGGCTTGTACCCGTCCTCCCAGTCGAGCCGCTTGTGGCGCTGGTAGGTCGGGCCCTTCATGATCGCGGCCGGGTAGGTGACGAAGTCCTCGATGAAGGAGTCCATCGCCTGCGCCCAGTTGCCCTGGGCCATCCGGTCGGCGATCTGCGTCTCCATGCGCGTGGCGCGCCGCTTCGCAGCCTTCTTGTACTCCTGCTCCGCGTCCATGCGCAGCTTGTCGCCCAACTGCTTGACGGTGTCGCGGAACTCCTCGGAGGTCATCGGGCCACCGCCGGCCTCCGCAGCCTGGATCATGACCTGCTGCGCCTTCTCGATCGACTTGGCGACGATGGTCTTCTTGAACGGCAGTGGCAGGTCAGGGATCGGCGTGGGGTCCAGTCCCCAGGGTCGCTCGCCACCGGTCGGGATGAAGATTTCGCGGAACCATGCGCTGGCTGCGCGGCACTTGGTTTCGGTGAGTTCGTACCAGATGATGTTGACGCCGCCGGCCTGCTGCTTCATGCCCAGTTCGGCCGGGGAGTACACCCCGCGGCGCGCGCGCAGGTCGCGCAGCAACTTCAGGTCGACGCGCTGCTTGGTGAGCTTGTTGCGGCCCCAGGAGTGGCGCACATGGCTTGCGAGCGCGGACTCGGCGCCCAGGCCTGTGATGTCCTGCTGTTTCGGCGGATCTTCCTTGTCCCTGTCCTGCAGTTGCTGGAGGGTGACCTGTCGAACGAGCGGATTTATCGCCATTGCACTCTCACTTCGTATGCTGCCAGATCACCTTTCGGGGCACGATCTTCTGCACCTTGGCAGTGGTCGTGTGCACCTTGATCAGGTCTGGCACGAATGAAAGCGCGAGACTGTCGGCTTTGTCCGGAGACTTGCCACCGTTGCGCTTGATGTCCTTCTTCGACTGCAGTTGAATCCGGTACGCGGCGTCGAAACCGTAGTCGAGGCTTGTGAGCTGGTCGCAGAGCTCATCATCGTCTGGGATCATGCCGGCCTTGAGCCAATCCCTCATCGCGCCCCAGCACTCCGCGCGCTGGTTGAAGTATTGCTTGCTGTCGCTTGCGGGGATTCCCCACATGACAGGCACCAGTGTCGGCAGGCCCGGCATCCGCCTCAGTGTCGAGTCAAGATCTGCGCCGTTTCCAATCGCATCATAAACGATGCAACTGATTCCTGAAAACTGCCGCACGATCTCGGCGATGCGGCCGCCCAGGTCGACACCGTCGAAACCCATCAGGGCTTGCTGGAAGTGCACGCGCAGTCCCTGGCGCATCGTGATGACCGACCAGTCGTCGCCGAACCGCGCCGGGTCGACCGAGAGGATCTTCGGGTAGGCCTCGTACGCGTGCCGGCTGACCTCGCGGCGCCGGGCGTCCTCGCAAAGCTCCGGGCTGATGAAGTTGCTCGCACCCGCTCGAGGGAACTGCCCCTTGACGCGGACCCGTACGAAGTCCGAATCCTCCCCGTACTCCTCGATCCAGGCGTCGATCTGACCCTTGTTCGTGAAGCGCACGCTGCGCGAATCCACCCGGGTGTAGGTGTTCCTCCGCGGCTTGACGCAGCGCCTGTGGAACTGCCCGCTGGTGCGGGTCGGGTTGCCGTAGCGGCACCAGATGATCTGCGTGCGCGTGTCGGTCAGGGCGCCCTCGGTCGTCTCCCAGATCATGTCGTCGATGGCAGATGCCTCGTCGAAGATGACCAGAATGCGCCTGCCCTTGTTGTGCAGTCCGGCGAAGGCCTCGCTGTTGTTGGCCGACCACGGGATCATGTCGATGCGCCAGGTCTTCTCGGCGCCGGGCTCGCGCGAGTAGATCGCGGTCGCGGTCAGGACGAACAGTTCCTTCGCCCGGAACAGTTGGTGCCACTTGCCCAGCTCGGCCCAGGTCTTGGTACGCAGCTGGGACTCGGTGTTCGCGGTCACCACGCCGCGCGTGTGCGGGTGGGTGGACAGGGCCCAGAGGATGAGCCAGGACACGACGGCAGACTTGCCGACACCGTGGCCCGCGGAGACGTCCTCCTCGACCACGGCGCCCAGATCGCCGCCCGCCAGTAGCTTGCGGCCCAGGCGCGCTAGGTGCGCCTCCTGCCACGTCTCCGGGCCATCGTCCTCGTAAAGCGAAGTGCCGGGTTCGCCCCACGGGAACATGTCCCGCACGAAGCCAACCGGGTCGAACTCGTAGCCGGTCAGGCGATCGACTACGTCAGCGAGGGTCAGTATGGATCGGCCGAGTCCGGTGCCGGCGGCGCCTTGGTCGTTGCGACCGGCTTGATCTTGCCGCTCATCGAACCGTGCTTCGGTTCCTCGCCGCTCAGGAAGTCGAAGGGCATCGCCCCGCGATTCGGCGCCGGGTACGACCGCGGCAGCATCTTCGCGCATGAGGCGTCACACGAATCGGCGACGCGCTGGGCGCGCATCATGCCGGTGTGCTCGCTGCGCTCGATGGTCTGGCCGACACCCGTGGTGGTGGCGCGGAACATCTTGGGAGATGGAATCTGACCCGATTCCAGAGTCTTCTTGCCGTCGTAGCCCATAGGTTTCTCCTCGCCCGAAGGGGGGCGCAGGCTCGATCATAGGGCAATCCGGCGACATCAATCCAGCCGCTCCACCATTTGGGGCTGCGCCAACTGCTGCTCGCGCCGGGCCGCGCGGGCCTGGTCGAACAGCGCAGCCATGCCGGCGAACACGTTGCGCGCGTCGGACTCGCTCGGGCCGATCATCTTCTTGTACTCCATCAGAAGGCGCAGCGCGGCCAGCTTGGGCGCGCGCTTGATCTTGGCCGTGCGGATGGTGGTGAACTTCTTGTTGCCGTCCTCGTCCATCTCCTCTTCCATCTTGGTGTCGATCTCGATGGACTCAAGCGCCGCCGCAGCGTCGTCGCTCAACTGGTGGATCGGCAGCAGGTTGCCCTCGTCGTCAAAGACCTGCCGGATGTCGCTGAAGGCGATCCGCGCCGCCTCCATGACGATGCGCTCGGCGGTAACGTCGGCAGCGGTCAGCGCCTTCTGGCTGAGCTCAGCGATGCGGTCACGCACCTCGGGGCGCTGCTTGAGCACCCAGGACTGCTGGTGCGCGTTCTCCTCGCTGTAGCCGGCTGCGATCGCGGCGATGCGCCCGCGGAAGCGCGAGGCAACGTACTCATGGCAGAACAGTTCGTGCTGCTCGTTGGCTAAGGCTGGCATGTCATAGCCTCCCCGACGACCATTTGCTTGCGTACTTGCCACGCTGCCCAGTCGATCGCGTACTCGGCCGCGTGCTCAAAGCGACCGTACAGGCGCATCAGGCGAGCGCCTCTCGCGTACACGTCGAATGGCACACGCACGCACACTCCATCGATGCTTGCAACCCGAGTGTCTGGGCTGTAAGTGCCTCGACTGCCGTGATAGACGTAGTTGTTGAACGGGTACATGTCAGTTCAACCAGTTGGTCTTGAACTCGCGAGCCATCTTCTCGCCGACGCCGGCCCGCAGCTTGTCGTTCCAGTCGAGGATCACGCGCTGGATGGCCGCGGTCACGCTGTCCCAGCGGATGTTCTCGATCTGAGCCTGCGTCCAGCCCTTGCGGTGCAGATCCTCGGCCAACTTGATGGCGTACTGCTTGGCAGCGTCGTACGTCGGCTGGATGACATTGGAGCAGCGCCACATCACCGTGCGCGTCTCGCCGTTGCTCAGGAAGACGAAGAAACCGCCGACCTCGAGCTCGTCGCCCTCGGCCTCGACGATGAACGTGCCTCGCCCGATGCCCGGGTGGCGCGGATGCAGGTTGTCGTTGCGCGTCTCAGTCATGATGACCCTCCATCGATTGACGTTCCAGGCGCCACAGGTCGGCGCCAGGTGCCGAATGGTAGTACGGACTGACAAAAGGTGCGCCGGCGGTCCAGTGCATGATCCTGGCGCCTTCGACCGGCTGGCCCTCGTCGACCAGCCTGTTCCAGTCGTCGGAGATGTGGCCGATGAGATCATCCGGCAGCCAGCGGAACTGCAGCAAGTCCGCCATCTTGGCCTTCTCGATGCTGTCCTTCGTGACCGGCCTCCAGCCCCAGTGCGCGCAGTTGATCAGCATCACAGATGCCCAGTTCTTGCGCTCGTAGTGGCGGTTGGGGCACTGCATGTCGCTGCCGATGTACTTGACCGGGTGGCGCGTCTTGTAGTCGTGCTTGACGACTTGCACCGCGCACGTTGGGTCGGCCTGCCGCAGCATCTCAGACACGTCACCCAGGCAGAGCATGTCGCAGGCGTCAAAGTAGATCGACCACCCTTCATGCTGCTGCATCTCGGCGACGAGGAAGCGAGACATGGTGAAGGCGTTGCTGCCCTGCTCAAGACCCATGCTGTCCAATCGGATGAAGTTGATCTCGGCTTTGGTGCGCTCGCGCACCGAGTGTTCGAACACCTTGTAGCCGATGTCCTCGCGCCAGTCGTAGCCGCAGTAGAGGTTGATCACTTGATGCCCATACTGAACATGAACGTGAAACCCACCAGCGTGATGCTGATGATCGACACCTTCAGTTGAGCGCCTCCTTCGCCTTTCATGCCTGGAGGCTCAAATCCAACCACCTGAAAGTTGAACCAGTTCTTGTAGTTCTTCATGAACCCAAATTGCTCTCGGTTCCAGATATTGACCTGTCCTTCGTATCTCATTTCCGCTCCTTTCGTGGTCTGCGCTTAACGGGCCGGCTTCACTTCGTCACCACCGCCAACTTGATCATGCCGCCATGGTTGCACGTATCGGCCTGGGGCAGGATCTTGACGTTCATCACGCCCTCGGCGATGAGCTCGTCGACGAGGATGTTGCACCCGTACCGGTTCAGGTCGATCGGCATCAGCTTGCCGCGCTCGGGCACGTAGTAGTCGTCGAACACCACGCACCGCGCGTGGCGCAGAGCGGCGTAGTCCCCGCGGATCGCGTCCAACCGGTGGTCGCCGTCGATGAAGGCGAAGTCCACCATCGCGGGGAACGGGTCGCGCAGTGTTTGGCGGGTATCGCCCACGGTCAGATCCCAGAAGAAACGGGTCGGCTTATGGCTCACAAGCAATGAGTCCAGGGCACGAATGGCTTCCTTCTTGGTCGGCATGCCCTTGCCGTTCATGGCTTCCTTCTGGAAGTCCAGGCTCATCGTTTCGAACACGTCGAACCCGTGGTACTTCACCACCTTGCTATGCCGCAGCGCGCGCTCGCAGAGCATGACGGCGCGCCTAGCGCGGTGCACGCCGACCTCAACGATCATGGAGGGCTTGATCTGGTCGATCAGGGGGAGCATCTGTTCGTAGCGTGTGGTCATAGCTTGTCCTTCAGCAGTCTGCGCAGGGAGTCGTGCAGATAGTTAATGCGATGCTTGATGCCCAACTCAGCGTTGAATGCGTTCTCGCGCTCGCACGATCCCGGCTTAGTAGTCATCTCGACCAAACTACCGTAGGCAAACTTGAGTCTGTCCAGTGCAGCCAACGCATCCTTTGCGTCGTACCAGTTGTTCGCTTCAACTCGATCATCTTTGTCGTTGTGCTCAGTCATCGTGGCCTCTTCCAGTAGTTTTCGTCGCGGGCAATCTTCAGGTCAGCGATCGGCGACTTGCCCAACCGCTTGCGCTGGCCCTTCATGTGATCCATGTACGCGCCCAGCGGGCCGTTGATGAACGGGTGGCCAGTCTCTCGAGCTGCCGGCCCGCTCAGGGACTTGGACTCCAGGCCCATTGTCCTAATGACGTGCTGCAGAGTCCAGCAGTCGTGCCACTGCTCCAGATTGAACACGCCACCATTGACGTATAGCTTGTACCACTCGCCCATCACCTCGCCGTGCCGCGGGTGGCGCATGTTGATGACGTAGAACCCGCCTTCGAAGTAGTTCTTGCTGCGGTCCAGCCAGCTGATGTACTGGTTGCCGGTTGGCAGCAGGCTGTCGACGAACTCCTGCGGCACGGGCGAGTGCGTGACGGTGTCGGCGTCGACCCAGATCAGGTAGTCGTGCCCGGCCTTGAGCCCCTCCTCGATCACCACCGCGACCTTGTGCGCGAACTTGGCCGCGTCGAACTTGTAGTTGTACGCGCCCGCTCGCATGTACGGGTGGGCCCTCTTGAAGTTGCGCAGCCAGGCGATGCGGTGGATGTCGGCGGTCTGCACGCCGGGCACATGCGTCTCGTAGCCCTCGGTGTAGACCTTCAGCGGCACGGGCCAGTTCCTGAGCCAGGACTTGGCCATGCGCAGCCCGTAGTCGTTCCAGCCCTTCTCATGCGCGCTGGTGACGGCGAGGATGCTCACGGGGATTCCTTCAGCACCCAGGCCAGCGACTTGCCATGCTGATCTGTCTGGATGAAGTTGGCCGCTTCGAACTTGTCCTTCCACCACTGGTACGGCTTCACCGTGACGTGCATGTTCGTGCCGTCATCGAAGAACTTCGACGCGGGCCGGCAGCAGACGCTGGCGAACACGAAGCGCTCGGCATAGTCGAACAGCGTCAGCACCAGGGCGTCGACCTCCTCTTCGGGCACATGCTCGAGCACGTCGGTGCAGATCACGCCATGGAAGGATCCTGTCGGGCGCGTGCTGAACTTTTCGAACGCCGGGTCGTACAGCGTCGGGCGCTGCTTGATGCCCCACTTCTTGTGGATCGGGATGGCCGCGCGGTATTCGGACGCGGCGCCGCAGCCCCAGTCGAGCAGCGTGGTCGACTTGGTCTTGTCGATGAGCTTGCGGATGTCCTTCGTGTGCTGTGACAGCGACGACCCGCGGAAGAACTTGCCCGTGGCCGCCAGCGCCTGGTACTGCTCAAGGTACTTCACTTGATGCGCCTCCGGAAGTAGCCGATCCACTCGGGCGGATGCGGGTCAACGGTTGCGCCCTCGGTGGCGTCCTCGAGATCGAACCCGGCCGCGTCCATCACTCGCTCGAGGTTGTGCGGTTCGTTGCCAGACCTCTGATCCTTCAGGATGGGCCAGTCGTCGCCCGGCAGGCGGATGACGCACAACCCATTGCAGGACACGGCCATGCGCTGCAGCACCAGGGTCGGGTTGCGCAGCTTGTGCAGCACCGACAGCAGCAGCACGACGTCCCAGGAGTGCTCCGACGACCATGTGTTCGCGTCCCGGCAGGCGAAGGACACCTCGCCTTCGACCGCGTACTTCTTGTTCGCGTAATCGACCGCGTCCCGGCGGTGCTCGACGCCATGCACATACCGAGCGCCGCGCCGCTTGCATTCGTGGGAGATTGCCCCCTCCGCGCAGCCGACGTCGAGGACGGTCTTGCCCTTGACCTCCATCCATAGCTTCTGCAGGCCGACCATCTGCTGCTCGACCGTGCGATCGCCACCGAACCAGACCTTACCCATTGAGGATGCTCCATGCGTAGCCACTGCGCAGTTCTTCGATGGTGAACTGCCGGTCGGCGAGACTGCCGGCCCATCGGCGGCGATTGTTCCATATCGGGTCGGTGACAGGCTTGCCGCTGAACCAGTGCGCCGCACTGTACTTGCTCGTCTCGACCGGCACTCCAGCGAGCACCGCGCCAATTGCGGCCGCGGAACTGTGGGTCACCACCAGCGCAGATCGGTACAGGTCGCGAGCGAATGTCTTGACCTGCTCGGGCTTGTTCTGGCCCCAGACCCTGGTCTTGAGGTTCTTGCGCCTGCCAACGAAAGTGCAGTCTTCGCCGTCCATCGTGAACCGCATGAACCTCTCAGACTGGAGGACGTGCAGCGTGTAGCCCTGCTTGCGCTCGTAGCGCGGCTCGATTGGAATGCCCAGCGCATCGAACCTGGCGCAGTCGCTGTCGAGCCAGCGTGTCTCCTGCAGAGCGTTGCGCGTGACCCGGAAGTAGACGTCGCGGCACTTGTCGAAGTACGCGTTGTCGATGTACAGGTAGGGCTGGCCAGATTTGCGCACCTCGCACCAGTGTTCGTAGTTGGACGCGTCGACCCCATAGAAGATGTGCCCGGTCGCCCCGCCTTCGGCCAGCGCCTCGCAGAGCATCAGCGATTTCTTCTTGCCGGCGACGGGGTGGAGGATTGCGGTCATGGCTTCTCCATAGCGGCGTCGATTGCTTCTTCCAGGACTTCCGGGTCGGTGCGCGAGTTGCGAAAAAATTGCCAGCGAGCCGCATCCTTGCGTAGCCGCTCGACTTCGGCTCGCAGGTCACAGACTTCAATAAGTCCATTGATCGCGCCGTCTGTCAGTCTCCCGACTTCTGCCTTCAGCCGCTCAAGCTCCCCGGCCTGGGCCTCGATGGTGTCGGCGGCTTCCTTCATCAATCCAACAGCGTAGCCGTTGCGCTGACCGACGCCCCAAGCTCGCAACAGCCGTTCTACTAGGTCCGTCACGGCTTCCCTCCCGCAGGTATGTGCTCCTCGATCCGCCGCATCAGTTCCTCGCACCACGCCACAGGCACCGGCTTGCCGGCCTCGCTGTAGCGCAGCATCGCCTGCATGAGCTCGATCATCCTGTTGCGCCGCTGGTGCCAGTTCCAGACCGACTCGGGCATGACGCCGATGGGCGGCTTTTCAGCAGTCTCTGCCAGCGTCTGCGCCAGGTTCATCTTGGTGCTGCACCTGTTGCCGTGGAAGCGGGCCTTCTCGCACCGCTTGTCGCCGCACTCGGGGCAGATCCACATCCTTGTGCGAATCGCATTGGCCTGGATGTCGCACCGCTCGCACCAGCAGTTCGGTGTGCTCATTTCGGATCTCCCGGTTGCAGCTTTGTCCACTCAAAGGCGATCGACTTGACGCACTCTTGGCAGATGTGCCTGCTGGCGCCTTGAATCTGCGACCGCTTGACGCCGCCAGAGACAGACTCTCTGACGCCCCAGTGGGCGAAGCAACTCAGCTTTGCATCCCACTGAGTTTCATCAAACTCGCACCCACACAAGTCGCATGAATAGGTAGTTGTTGCTGTCATTTCGTGGTTCCTCTCAAGAGTGTGTCGAACGCGAACCCGTCCTCGATCTCGGGCAACGTGAATTGTGCCCAAGCCAACCGCTCAAACATGCGCAGGCGCGCTTCGTCGTCGCACTTGGGGCCCAGGTTCATCTCTGCCATCGGTCGCGCCGCCTCGGCCCCAATCCAGCGCTTCATGCCGTAGTACACCGGGATGCCCCAGGCCAGCGCCCGGATCGCGGCGCCGGATCCCCAGGTGACCACCGCGCTGGCACGCTTCAGGTCGCGCTCGAGGTCGACCTTGAACTGCTTGTTGCCCGGATGCTGCCGGATGCGCCCCAGGTGCTTGTGCTTCTGCGCCCACCCGTGCGTC
>Ga0181337_1000051_pt1 | contig 21355 bp, 40 predicted proteins | sample Sp13VDMM15DD_FD_168302 | JGI IMG/M metagenome (GOLD analysis project Ga0181337, IMG submission 168302) | Freshwater viral communities from Lake Michigan, USA - Sp13.VD.MM15.D.D | ecosystem: Environmental > Aquatic > Freshwater > Lake | place: USA: Michigan | collected 2013-04-23 | reverse complement strand
AGATGGCCTGCTCTCGGAGTAGCGCAGCCGGTATGCCGCCCGCTCTCGCGTTCGCCTGCATGACGTCGCGCGTCTCGCCGAAGTCTACCGTCGTGCCCGTCGCGTCGACGCGGCAGCCGCTCCAGGCCGTGCCGTCGCCGTATGCCTCACCGCTTCGGCCGAAGGCGAGGTCACAGCCGATCAGCGTCTGCCGATCGCAGCCGAAGCGAGTAGCCAGGGCAACGGCCATGTTCATCGCGGACTCGCCCGCGTACACCGGCTCTTGATCGAGCAGCCGAAACAGCCAGCCGAGGTGGGCTTGCGCGGGGATAGCCCAGAGCACCGGGGCGACCTCGAGCGCAGCGGCCACGGTCGAGGGCGCCGTCTGAATGTCGAGCACGACGCACTTCGGCGCGTGTCGCAGATCGGACAGTTCGCGCACGGCCGGGACGACCTCGCGGATCACGAGCACGGACGGCGCGATCGAGTCGCAGACCTTCGGCGCCGACGTGTTCACGCAGATCGACAGAGCTCCGGCCGGGACGCGGTCGAAGCCGTTGCACGAGGGCCCGCCGCCGATGACGACGGCCGCGCCGCGCTCGGTGCTACGGCCGACGAAGTGCGCGGAGCCGCCGCGAGCGAGGCGCCCGAGGTTCGCAGCGAGCGCGAGCGCCATCGGCAGGCATCGCTGGACGACGAAGGCTTCACTCATCGCGCACCGTCCGCTGAACGACCGCCATCCATGCCGAGGACACGGCCGATTGAGCCGCACGCCAGGCCGAGGACGCGCCCATGCGAAAGCCGTTCAGATACGGATCGGCGTGCCAGTCGTCGGGATCGTCCTGCTTCGCTTCGATCGTCTGCATCAGCACGCGCAGCGCCTCGACGGCAGAGCTCGCGAGGAACCGATCGCGCTTCGCCTCGGCGCGCAGCATCTCGGCGTCGTCCTCGTCGTCGCCTGCGATCCACAGCTCGTATCGGCTCGGCTGATCGATCGGCGTGTTCCAGACCGCGAGCGTGTGCCGGGCCTCGCGCGCCGGTAGCTTCACGACGAGCTCGCACGCCTCGGCATACGTCTTCTTGCGAGCCGCCCCGAGTGCGGTGCCCTGCACCTGCATGGCGCCCGCGTGTTTGTTCACGCGCACCATGTCGGCGCCGCTCATCACGAGCGCGTGCGCCCAGCCCGACTCATCGAGCATCACCGACTTCGTCGACGCGACCATCTCGCACTCGGCCGGGGACGTCGAGCGCATGTCAGGCGCGAAGAACTGCACAGGGCGCCCGTCGGCCGTGCTGATCTCCGTGGTCAGTTGCTCGAGCAGAGGCCCGTGCGTCTGCGTCGTGAGCGCCGAGCACGAGTCGCAGATCGTCACGCTGCGCCACGTCCGCCGAGTGCCGCCGCAGAGAAAGCACGCGCCCGGTACGACGTCGCCCGCGACCTCGGGAGGCTTCGGGGCGAAGTGCGCGAGCATCCTCGCAGCGACGCCCGTGGGGATCTCGACGCCGGTCTGAGCCACGGCGGCCTCGTACGTCATGCGCTCGCCGCCGCCCGTGGCGACGCACGTGATCATGCCGGCCACCTCATCGAGCTCGATGTCGTCGGCGCCAGCCATGGCCAGAGCGACCGCGAGCGTCGCCGGCTCGTAGTAGACGGGCGAGCGGTTGTGGAAGAAGTGCCGCAGTGATAGCGAAGGCTCGCGCGTGTTCGGCGTCTCGATGTAGAGCGGGCCGAGCGTGAGCAGGCGGGCGAGTTCGTCGACGCTCACGAGGCCCGCGTCGATCGCGTTCTTCGGGTGCATCGGCGAGAGGTTCAGCGCCCGCACCTGCCAGCCGTCAGAGACGCCAGTGGGGCCGGCGTCTTGGAACATCGTCCCCGAGTGGACGAGCCCGCAGTGCGAGCACGCCGCGACCCCCGCGTGGATGACGTCCATGTCGCTGCACCCGCACGAGGGACAGTGCTCGCCGCTCATGCGCAACGCTCCGCGATCTGCTCGACGCCGAGTCCACGGGCGAGCCACCGGCCCACCGTCCGCTTGTCCTTGCCGAGCACGCGCGCGAACCCGCGCAACGTGAGCACTTGCCGGCCGTATCGGATCTCCTTCACAGGGTGCCGGCCGACGCCGCGGAGCCGAGGCTCGACAGCCGTGGCCGGGTCCTCGCCGCGTAGGATGCGCTGGCGGATAACCTGCGGGTGCAGGCCCGCGGCCGAGGCGTGCTCTCGGATCGTCGCGCCTTCGATGCGCCTGCCCCGGAGCGGCTCGGCTTCGTGCGCCTCGATGATCGCGAGATGGATCCGCAGCGTGACCATCGTGGCCGGCGTGATCTCGGCCGTGACGAGCAAAGAGCCGTCGGCCCACGTCGAAGGCAGAGCGCCTCGAGCGTGCTGCCGGCCGACTCCGCACGCCGCGCACGTCTGGCCGATCTTCCGCTCGTAGCGGGCGCCGCACACGGAACGGCTGAGGACGGTCCGAAGGGGAGAGCACTGGAAGAGGTCAGTCATCGGCGTCCTCCGGCGGCTGTCGAAAGTAGATCGCGACGAGGACGAGTGTGACCGCGGCGCCGCAGGCCCACCCGAACAGGACTGAATGAAGATCCATCACGTGCCGACCTTCCCGCACGCCACGCACTTCGGCGGGTTCATCGTGTACCACTCGCGGTGCGGGCACTCGGCCTGCTCGCGCTCTTGCGCGTCACGCCGGATGAAGATCGCAGCAGCCTCGATGCACACGGCCTCGACGTGCCGGCCGTTCCACTCGACGTGGATATGCCCGGCCTCGTCCTCCCACGTCTCGGTCACCCCGAGCCAGCCGGCAGCGAGGAACGCCTCGTCGAGAACGTCGCTCATCGAAACCCCGCCCACAGTTCGGCCGCCGAGTGTTCCCCGCCCTTCGGCGGGATCAGCCGTGCCACCTCGGCCCACGTTCGGCGCGGCCCGCGTCCCTTGATGAGCGCATTCAGGATCAAGTCCGGCTCGTTCATGCTGACCTCCATCGCCCCGGCCATGAGTGCGACCATGCTGAGCGTCCTCGGCGAGAACGATACGACGTGCGGGTACTGAAGGAAATGCGTCATCGAGACGTAAGGCTTCCGCGTGTTCGGCACTTCGACGTAGACGGTATGAGCTCGGAGCCAGTCGTGAAGCGCGGCAACGGGATCGGCTTGATGCTCGAGCACCTGATATGCGACGACGACCGAGGCCGGCGGCATCTCGGCCGGGAGATCATCGGCGCAGGTCACGCCAGGCGGGATGATCGTCGGGTCGATCTCGATGGCCGTGGCCTTCGCACCGACCCGCGCGAGTGCAGCCGAAACCGCGAGGTCGCCGGCTCCGACCTCGTAGACGGCCCGACCGCGCAGCGGGCCGACGACCCGCGCCGTCATCGCAACCACGGCATCGGCCCACAGTCGCCGGATCGTCGGGTACTGCGGATCGTCCGGCTCGAATCCGCCCTGCGGCATCGGCGGGAACTCGCGGCGATACGCGCCGCTTCGGTAGTACTCATCGAGCTCGGCCGCGCTCGGGTGATCGCGGTGCTGGATCAGGCCGCAGACGTGGCAGGCGATCGTCACCCACGGCCGAGTGCGGGTCTGGTCGTGGACGAAGACGCCGGCCTCGGTGTCAGCGGCGCAGAGGTAGCAGGCGCTCACCGCTTGCGCCCTCGCACCGCGACCATGTTGCCGGGCGACGGCGGCGACATGCCCTCTGGCCGATGCTCGTGCCGCTCCCACGTCTCGGCCGTGTCGAACGGCCCGCCGTAGAACGGGAACGCGACGTCCTCGATCATCACGCCGAGGTCGCGCAGCATCCTCACCAGCGACTCGGCGGTGAACAGCGAGACGTGATCCGGGTCGTGCAGCAGCCGGAAGCGGTCGCCGTAGAGCTGGGCCATGGGGCACCAGAAGTCGGGGCATTCGACGATGACGAGGCCGCCCTTTCGGACCGCCGCCAGCCACCTCCCGACGTCGTGTCGCGGGTCTTCCATGTGCTCGACCACGTCCATCAAGAAGAGCGTGTCGGGTTCGGCCGCGCCCACATCGAACGCCCGGACGCCTCGCCGCACGGCCTCGGTCCAGTCCTCGGCGTCCGGCTCGTAGCCGTACACCGTGAGATCAGGCCGCGCGACCTTTAGCTTGCCGGGCCCACAGCCGACGTCGAGCACCGTCGCGCCTTCGGGGATCCACGACACGGGTACGGCTCGAGCCATCGCCCACGCGGCGAACTCGGCGTCAGAGCGCATGTCACGCACCACGCCGCTCGGGTCGGTCGCAGCCTTCGGCCGGCGCGGTCGCGTGGCGTAGTACAGGTCGCCTCGAATGACGGGCGCCATGAGATCGCGGAGCGTCATTGCGTCGCCTCTGGTTCTTTCGGAAGCAACACGTCGAGCTGTGCCTGAAGCAGCCGCACCCGTTTCGCCGCTGGCGTGAGTCGGTCCCACTCGGCGCGGTCGACGGCGTCGGGCTCGCCGTTGACGAGCGCGAGCGCCATCCGCGAGAGGCGCACCGCGGCCACGGCGGCGAGCGGCATCTTGCCCAGCCGGTGCAAACGCTTCGCCTCGCGGACGTTGTCGTCCATGGCGAGGATGGTGAGCGCGGCCGGCGTCATCGCCCGCAGTTCGGCGTATGCCCGCCGCCCGTGCCGCAGTGCTTGCAGTTGTACGCGCGGATCTTCGCGGCCACCTCTGCCACCGTCACGCCAGCGAAGGGCGGAACCCGAGCGCACGTAACGACGACGAGCCCGGCGTGCGCGGCCAGCGCCGACACTTGCAGGCCCGACGCTTCGGCCGCTGCGTAGATCGGTGCCGTGTCGATGGCGCCGTCGAGGACGAACGGGCCCAGGTCTGGCGCGGTGAGGGCGGCCGGTGCCGGTCTGGCCCCAGGGATCGGTGCGGCGTCGAACCGCGGCACGGCCGTGACGTCCACGCTGGTCGCCGTACCCGTGGCGACGAGGTCCACGTCGACGGCCGCACGCACACTCGGCTTCCTCGGCTTGCTCATGTCTTCCTCAACTTCGCTCGCGGTCCCTGCTCTGACGGTAGCACTTCGCGCGGTCCCGGTGTGCCGAGAGCCGTCCGCGCAAGAGCACGGTTCCGCGCCTGCTTGCGCATGACCTCGGCCACCTCGGCGATCGCAACGGCATCCGACGCCGTGTCCCGGTCGGCATGGCCCGCAGCCGTGATCGCCTCGACCTCGCGGATCGCGCGCACGAGGATCCGCAGGCCGGGCGGCTCGAGGCTTGCGGCCTGGTCCGATCCCCACATGCTGCGGTCAAGGGTGACGTGCCGTTCAACGATCGACGCCCCGAGGCGCACGGCTTCGACGCTCGGCAGCACGCCGCGCTCGTGGCCGCTGTACCCGACGACGCAGCCGTACCGCTCTCGGAGCCACGCCATGCGCCCGAGGTGCAGGTCGGCATCCTCTGACGGGTAGGCCGAGCACGTGTGAAGGAGCGCCATGCCGGGCGGGTTCTGCGAGACGCACCACTCGACGGCCTGATCGATCTCGGCCGTCGTCGACATGCCCGTCGACATGATCACGGGCACGCCCATCGAGCTGCACGCGCGCACCAGCGGCTCGTCGGTGATGGACGCGCTCGCGACCTTCACCCATTCGACATCGAGCGACGCGAGCACGGCGACCGACTCGAGATCCCACGGCGACGCGGACCACGTCATGCCGAGCGCGTGCGCCTGGCCTTGCAGGCCAGCGAGCGTCACGCGGTCGAACTCAAGGAGCCGCTTCAAGTCGCCGTTCGTCGCGCCCCACGGGCCGGGCCTCGGCTGCGCCAGTTCTTCGGCCGTGTAGACGACGTCGACCGTGCGCTTCTGCGTCTTGACCGCGTCGCAGCCGGCCTCGTCGCAGACCTGAACCATGCGCCGAAGGATCCCCGTGTCGCCTTGGTGGTTGATCCCGAGCTCGCCGATCACGAAGCACGGCTGGCCCTCGCCGACGGTGCGCCCTGCGATTGTGATCGTCGCTGTCATGTGACGTGCTTCCCGGCCCAAACATCCGCCATGATGCGGCGGCCCTCTTCCTCGCCGAACCGCTCAATGAGGTAGTCCGACAGAGCGGTGCGCTCGTCGAGTGCCGCCCTGTCGGCCGGCTTGTTCATCGGCATCCCGCCCTCCTCGGCGAGAGCAGCCGTGTGATCGAGATAGAACGAAGCGCGGGCGCGCCGTAAATGGACCAGCCGCGATGCCGCCAAGGCCAGCGGCTCGCGTACGTCGTCTGGCGTTTCCGAGCCGGCGAGCATGTGGGGCCACGCCGGCCCCATCGCGACGTCGAAGCTGTCGAGATACGCATTCTCGAAATAGAAGAACGGATCGCGCGGTAGATGCTTGCCGTCGTCGTCGACGAGATGGCCGCCGCGCCGTACAAGCCCGGCGAACGGCAGTTCCTTCGACTGTATCGGACGTGGCCACAGGCCGAACACCTTCTCCGCGGTGATCTCGGTCTTGTCGTCGCAGTCCAGATCGTTCCGCCAAGGCTCGCCGTCGACCGCCTTCCGGTGGTGGAACTTCTGCGGCTTGCGCTTCTTCGTCTTCATTCTTCCACCACGCCGAGCACGTGCTCCTCGAGCATCCAGTGCGTGCCGTCCGGCCCGCGGTCGCCGTTCATCCATTCCTTGACCAGCAGCCGATCGCCGGCCTTGAACCGCTCGCGTACGAGGTGGCCGCGCGAGACGCACGTGGCCCACTGAGGTTCGACCTGTTGCGACAGAGGCAGGTGCAGCCCGCCGTCTGAATACGTGGGCTTCGCGTCGAAGCGGATCAGCACCCAGGGACCGTGAGCTCGTGTCGTCATCGCGGGAACATCTCCAGTTCGACCCGGCGGGCTATCTCGTGGACCCACGCCTGGTGCTGCTCTTGAATCGCTGGCGTGCCGTCGGCAAGCGAGCGGACGATGACCGGCGACGAGTGAACCTGCTCCGCGGCGGCAATTTCGAGTGCGGCGAACGCGACCGGGCCGGGGCCCGTGAGCACCACGACAGAGGCGCCGTGGGACCACGCGCAGAGCGCTGCCTCCAGCACGTTACGGCTTCGGCCGCTCGTCGTGAACACGACGAGTACATCGCGCACCTCGTCGTCGTTGCTATCCTGGCGAACGCCGCAGAGCGCCAGCACCTGCCGCTGAAACACCAGTTCCCATCCGTAGTCGTTCGCGATGCACGAGCCGACGGCGCCGCCCGTACTGAGCAGCACGGCTCGCAGCGGGGCCCGGTCGTACGCGAACCGGCCGACGAGTTCCGCGACGAGGTGATCGGCGTGCGCGTGACTGCCGCCGTTCCCGCAGGCGTAGAGCGTCCCGCCCGAGCGCAGGCTCTCGATGATCAGCCCGATCGCGCGGTCGAGGTCGGTCATAGGACCGCCGCAAGCGTGACGGCGACGCCCGCCGCCGCACCGACCACGAACACGACCGCCCACACGAGCGGGGGGCCATACGTGTCGTGCCACGACGGGCGGTGCGCGGCGAACGTCTCGGCCTCCCACCCAGCCCCGCACCCCTCAGAGTTTATTCCCGCGCTGCACGTCACGTGGATGCGTTCGTCAGTTCGCGCCTTCACTCGGTGCGAACTGTGGTTCGGAGGCGAACCACACGACGGGCACGGACCGCGCGACGTGGTCCATGAGTGGACCGCCGCGCCGGCCGATTCGGCTGGCTCGCGATACGCCCTCATCGCGCCATTCTCCGCGCCGCTTCCAAGTCCTCTGGCGTGTCGATGTCCACGGCCTCGCTCCAGTGCATGACGAGCGCCCGCATGTCGCCGCCCATGCGCGAGCCGGTGCGGTCCCAGTGCGCGCGAGTGAATGCGTAGATCGCGCCGTTCTCGTAGACGAGATGGCCGAGCGAGGCGGATGCTGGCCGGGTCTCGGCCTCGGCCTCCGACGTGCGGACATAGGCCCCGCGGCGGAATGCCCATGCTCCGGTGTCCGGGTGACGGTATCGCCAGGCATCGCCAGGGACCGGCTTCTCTTGCGTGAAGCACCCGTCGTCGGTCGCATACCAGTCGCCGTAGTGTCCGTTGAACCCCGGATGCAGCGAGTGCAGCCGCGTCACGCTCACCACTGAGTCGCAGCCGGTCGTCTCGAGGATGCGCAGGGCCTCGGCCACGTGGTCGTATGTGCGGAAGGGCGAGGTCGGCTGAAGCAGGACGATCGCGTCGAAGCCGTCGCCGTCGTACTGCTCGAGCACGTCGGCGATGACCGGCTCGAGCTGGGCCTCGTCGGTGGCGTGCTCTGGCTTGCGCGCGTGGACTGCGCCGATGCCGCCGGCCAGGTACGGCCGCGCGTGGGCTTCGGTCGACGACTCGTCCGTACTCACCATGACCACGTCGCACACGGCCCCGGCATCGATGGCCCGCCGCACGAGCGAGACGCCGCCCACCTCGGCGAGGTTCTTGCCCGGTATCCGCTTCGACCCGCCGCGGGCGGGGATGATCGCGAGACTACGCAAGGCGCACCGGCCATCGGTCCACGTCGTAGCCGCGAGCGCGAAGCAGGATCTCGCAGACGTCGCGGAGGCAGCCGTCCCCGGCCGAACCGACGACACGGTGCGGAAGGCGCACCCATGACGCCGGGGTCATGCGCCGCCGCTCATTTCCGTTCGAGCTCTGTAGCGCGGCGTGCGCTGGCGAGTGCTGTGGCACGAAGGCAGCGCCCACCGCTTCGAGGCACGGCAGGTCTGGCAGGTCGTCGCCGAGGTAGGCCACGGCTGAGAGCGGTACGCCTCGCTTCTCGGCCCACGCCGTCAGCACGGCGAGCTTGGGCTGCGGCGTCGTCATGTCGATCCATGGCAGGTCAACGAGGTCGATGCCCAGCTTCCTGAGTCGGGCAGCGTGCCCGGCCGAAGCGCGCTCGTGTGTCAGCGCCACCACTTCGATCCCGGCCTCGCGCATCGCCGGCAGAAGCACGCCGTCACGTTTGCTGTACCGGCACACCTCGCGGCCATCGGCGTCGACGCTCACCGTCCCGTCAGTGAGGCAGCCGTCAACGTCGGTGACGAGCAGGCGGATCGCGTCGAGGGTCACAGCCTGGAACGTGACACGGCTACGGCCGGGACGTCACGCAAGGTCGCGCAAGCAGCCACTCTCGCAGCCGCTCTCGGTCGGCGGCCACGAGCCGGGGCGATAGGTTCACGACGGGCAGGCCGGTCTTGATCCGAAGCGTCTGCGCCGTCCGGACCGAGACGCCGAGGCTCGATGCGATGCTCTTCCAACCGGTGATCACCATGGCCCCCGCCTTCCTCGTTCGTTCGCCACTCCTAGCACGCTCGGCCGGGTCGAGGTGAGCAGACGTGACTCGGCGCTCGCCATGGATAGCGCGTCGAATGCCGCGACGAGCGCGTCTACCTGATCGTCGTGCGCGCAGCCGACGCCGAAGTCGAGCACCTCACCGACGAACGCATCGACCCACGCGGCCCCGGTCGGAACCATGATCTCGCCAGCGTTCCACGCAGCCGCGCACGCCGTGGCTCGAGACAGCTTGTCCTGCGTGGCCGGGAGGGCTTCGATCGGTACGCCGTCCCTCGCGAGCCAGTCGATCGTCCCGCGCTCGGTGCCGCCGATGTACGCGCGCACGGGCCCTGCGTACCGCGTTCGGCTGGCCTTGATGCGAGCGCCGAAGGCTACGGCCGACTCTTGCACGCGCACGACGTCGCGCACGTAGACCCGATGGTCGGTGCGCGTGAGCACCACGATCGTCGAGTAGTCCGCCGAGCTGCGCGTCGAGTAGGCGAAGTCGACGCCGGTTGCCGTTCGCCCCTCCCGCGGCGCGACCTCGTACGTCGCGGCGCCGCGGAACAGCTTCCCCTCGCGTGCTCGAGGGCGGCCTTGCATGAGGGACCACCATGCGTGCTCGCCCATGGCCGCGCGCTGCCGCGCCCAGAACTCCTTGGTGCGCCCTCGGAACGTGACGACCGGCTCGCCGAGGTCATCGACAGCCGGGATGCGATGGACCTCCCAGCCGTCCTCGGTCGACAGCTCGCCGATCAGGTCGTCGGGCGTCCATCGCGTGTGCTTGATGACGACGCTCGTATTCGGGTGGATGCGCGACACAACGGCCGTCCGGTAGCCGCGTCGGATGCGCTCCTTGTGCGCCGAGCTCTCCGCCTCGGTCTGGTTCCGGTACGGATCATCGATGTCGATCAGCACGAGGCCCGACATGCCCGTGATGCCGCCCTCGAGGCCGCGCGCGAGGAACGAGCCGCCGGCTGCCGTCTGCCACAGGTCCTTCGCGGTCGTGTCGGTTCGCAACGGGATCCCGAGCGCGCGTACGAGCGTCCGGATCTCGGCGCTCTTGATGTTCGCGATGTCCTGGCCGTAGCTGAGAAACGCCAGGTTGTCCTTCGGCGCGCGGTTCAACCACCACGCCGCGGCCACTTGCCCGAGAGCGGTCTTGCCGACCTGCGACGGCGCCGAGACGAGGGCGCGCACGGGCGGCCCTTCGCCTCGTGCCGCGATGAACGCGCGCTCGTAGACGTCGGCCAGGGCCGCGAGATGGTTCGGTACCTCGAAGCCGAGGTGCATCACCGGCACGCACTCGAGCACGCCGAGCGCCGCCACGCGCTGACGCAGCGCAGCCCTTGCGCCGTCCTCGTGCGGGAAGTGCTCGGTTACGCTCACTCGCCCTTGGCCTTGGCCGCGATGGCTGCCGCGAGGCGCAACGCCGTCTCGTCGCTCGTCGCCGTGACGTTCAGATCGGTCGTCTGCCGGTCGCCGAAGTTCTCCCGATCGCGCTTGCTGACGATCCACATCACCGCCGCGAGCATCACCCTGGCTTGCTGCGGGTCCTCGACCTCGCCTCGGGCGATTCGGTCACCGAGCGCCCGCAGGCCTTCGATGTACTCCTCGTGTGCCGCAACCGCCTCGGGCCCGTACACCGGGTGCCGGCGCACGGCGTCCCGCGATACGCCGCTGACCGACTCGGCACGGCGCTCGGTCGCCCCGCTACGACGGGCCTCGACGTACGCCTGGCAGCCGGCATCCGTCGTCTCTCTCGCGCGCGCGCGTTTGGCGCTCACCCGCTCTCGCCCTCTCGAAGGACGGCGCCCTCTCGGACGTCTCGAACGGCGGCGCTCGCCCTGTCCCGAGCACGTCTCTCGGCTGCGGCCTTCGCCCGGCCCGCCCTCGTCGTCGGGAGGAAGGCCGAGTCGCCGGTACACGAGCCGGTCGCTCCGGGCCAGGTCGTGCGCATTGCGCAGCGGATACACTGACCGCGCTCGAAGACGTGCTTTCGGCCGTAGTCGGTCATCGCTTCCTCCGAGTATGCGCCGGCTTTCGTGCGAGCACACGTAGCGTCCGGTCGAGGCCCGGCTCCCAGGTCACGAGGCCGAGGCGGCGAGCTCGGTCGAGGTGGTCCCCTACACCGTTCGTCGAGGCGATCCCGAGTTCGGCTGCGAGCTCGCGGATCGTCGGGGCGTAGCCGGTGCGCTTCGTGAGACGGGAGATCGCTCGGACGACCTCGAGCAGTCGAGGGGTCGGCCTGGGGCCGGCGTGTACTCCGGCCGGGGTCGTCGTCGCGTCGGTGTAGGACCAGCCTCGGCGGATCCGGGCTTGGATGCTCGACGGCCCGATCCCGAGGGTGCGTGCTGCTTCACGGAGGGTCATCGGGTGCGCTCCTTGGCGGCGCTCATCGCTCACCTCGCTCTCGGGCGAGGACGCGCGTCACGATCGCGTCGTATCCCTCGGGCTCCCACACACCTGCCTTGTTCGCGAAGCGGCCACCGTATTCGACCCCGGCAGAGACGAGTGCCCGGCACTGGTCGTGCGTCGGCCGCGTCAGTACCCCCCGCTCCTCTGCCTCTGCGAGTAGACGGGCACCGGTAGCAGCGGGGTCGGCTGATGCGGTGAGGGCGCGGTGTAGTTCCGTCCACGGGCACCCAGACGACCCGCCGCAGTGGCACACGATCGATCGCTCGGCCGCCTCTCGCAGCATCGCCAGTGTGACGAGGGCGGCGCCGTGGTCGCGCTCGGCTTCAACGAGACGCGCGAGCATCGGGTGAGCGTCGGCGAGAGCGCGCTCGGCCGCGTCGCGCTCCCTCGTGAGACGATCGACCTCGGCGCGGAGTCTGGCGAGGTAGTCCGAGTGCGCGGTCCCGGTCCTGGCGAGGTCGTCGATGGTGGCGGCCACGTCGCCGCGTAGCGTGTCGATCGTCTCGGCCATCTGCTCGCGCTCCGCTTCGGCCAGTCGCGCGCTCTCGCGGTACGTCTCGACCTCGGCCGTGAGAGACACGACCCGGACGACCAGGGCGCGGAGGGGGCCGTCGTCGCGGCTCAGGTTCGTGTTCATCGCATCGAGCATGAGATCAGCCGTTGATCGTTCGGTCATCGCGTCTCCAATCTCGCCAGGGCTTCACGTAGCACCTCCCACTGCCGCGCCTCGGGGCAGCCGCTCTCGACCGTACACTCGCACGATCGACGCATCCCACGTGCGGCCTCGACTACGTCGAGCAGCGCAGTGACGTCGTCCACCGGTAGCAGCACGTCCTCGCAGTCGCCGCTCGCTACCAGCGTGCGCAGTTCTTCGATCGTCGTCATCGCTCCGCTCCCATCGAGCGCAGCCATTCCTCAAGGTCGGCCGTCACCATGAGGTCCGCCCACTTCGCGCTGCCTAGGCCCGTCAGCGACCAGACGTTGCCGTACACGACGGGCCGGCGGCGGTCCGTCTTCGCGATCACGATCACCTCGCGCCCATCCGAGTCGGCATCGGCCTGAGCGTGAGCGGCCTTGAGGTTGATCACCGCGCCGACCTTGCACTCAATCCAGTAGGGGGTCTTCTCGACGTCGCAGCCCTCGCGCTTGGCCGTGCGGCTCTGAGCGATGTTGCGTTCGGCCTCCGGCCAGATCGGCCGGAGCATGGCGGCGACCTCTCGCTCGAATGCAACGCCCTTCGTGCGCGAGCGTTTGCCGTTCTGTGATGCGGTCCTCATGTTGCTCGCTCCGCGCTACGACTCGCCGCCTCTATTCTCCGAGCCCCGACAGAATGCCGGCGCCCGGCCGTGCCCCACGAAACGAGGAGCACACGGCCAGTCGCAGCGCGCAACGGGCAGGTCACGGCGCACCGTCCGCGACGATGCCGCTCCAGATCAGATCCATCGTAGCCGCCTGCGCATCGGCCGGGATGCCGAGCCGAGTCATGCACGCTGCGAGGAGCGGGCCGGCTTCGGACTGAGGCTCGGCCGCGAGGTCACGTCGGCGCTTGGCGATGAGCCGCTTGAGGTCGGCGGCCGTCTCGAGCTCTGCGAGCGTATCGGCGAGGAGCTCAGCGCGCGAGCGCGTCGGCGCGGCGTCGATGACGGCCTCGGGTCGATCGTGCTCCATCTCGTCGCCCGTGTAGATCCCCGAGAGCAACTGCGGGAACGCCTTGCGGAGCGCGAGCGCCTCGGCGCACTTGCTCGTCATATTGTCCCCGTTCTTTTCCCACTGCCCTTGTCCCGACGAGTACGCGGCCACTCGGGCCACGGCATACATCGGCTCGCGGAAGCCCTTGCGGTAGACGCCGACGCGAGCGGCCACGAGCATCGCGATCTTCGCCGTCCAGACCTCGCGCCACACGCCATCCTCGCCGCACCACTGCGGCGCGGTCTGCCCCTCGTACTCGCCCGAGCGTTCGGCCACGACGCGCAGGCCGTCGATCGTCGCGAGCACCTGCGCTTTCTTCGTACCGCTCTTGTCGGCGCGGGCCTGATACCAGACCTGGCGCATGATCGGGTCGAGGCCGAGCCGCTTCGCGGTGTCGATGAGCAGTTGCACCTCGACGTCACTCACCTTCTCGCGGTTCAGCCCCTGCGCCATGCGCACTCGTTCGATCTCTCTCGTGCTATCGTCCATCGTCGATCCTCCTACCAGGGTTGACCTGGCCGGGACGTCTTGCAGCGTCGCCGGCCTTTCCGTTTCTACACTGCCGCGCTGTTCAGTGCAAGCCTTTCGATCTCGGTCCACGCCTCACGCACGGCCGATCGAATCTCGGCCGCGTCGGCCGGTGTGAACGTCACCTCCCACTCGACGGGGTCGGGCAGGTCCGGGAAGCGCGGGTCGTCGGCGTCGAGCGCCCATCTCGGCCCGTACACCACGCACGCTCTCGACGCGCCGATCACCGCGGCCTCGCCGATCGCTTGGAGCCGCCAGTACCACGGGCACGCGTCGCGAATGTCGCGCCCGCACTTCAGTTCGATCGCGCGGAGCTCGCCGTCGGGATCGCGTACCCAGCCTTCGACGGTACACGTCAGCCGCGGCTCGTGGCGATCGACGAGCGGCTGCATCTCGGCCGGCAGCACGTCGGGCGCGTAGACGGCCGTGCTCGCCCACAGGCCGAACCGCGAGTGCTGCCAGAGCAGCCGCTCACGCTCGCGTCCCATCGCCGCGGCCTTGCCCGCTCGGAGCGGCTTCACGAGTCCGGCCTTCTCGTCGAAGAACCGGAGCGCGTTCGCCTGCATGTACTTGGGAGCCGTCACCCGCTCGGCCTCGGTCGCTCGGCCTGACGCGAGCCAGAGCGTCCCGAGGTCAGAGCAGCCGACGGCTAGCCTGCGCCGTGCGAGCCACTGCGCTCGAGGCGTGGCCGCGATCATGGCTCGAGCCTCGGCTTCCATGACGGCGGGATCGAAGCTGCCGACGTCGGTCATGGTGTCCTCGCGAATAGCTCGCCCTGTCTCGTCTCGGTGCCGAGGCAGGCGGGCGAGAGCCACAGCCGCTCGGCCGCCTGCTGATGACCGGCCTCCGATTGCTGCGCCATGCCGCCGCGAAGGAAGCCGGCGCGGAACCACTCGACCGATCGCCACGTCGACGGCATCGCGTGCTCGTCCGCATACCCGGCGAGCACGATCCGGAAGCGCGGATCCTCGCCGGCTTCGACGGCCCATGCTCGGACGTCGTGAGCGACCGTCATCGAGTCCTCGACGTACAGATCGGCCGACCGTGCCGAGGCGTAGGGCGGGTCGAGGAACACGCCGCAGTGCCCGCCCTGTCGCACGGACAGCGTGAACGCGGCGCCCGTCGTGACGGCGCGCGTCCAGTCGCCGTTGAGGATCCGCACGTGCCGCAGCCGCGCCGAGAGGAACCGGAACCAGCGCGTTAGCTCGGGCATCGTCATCGGGTGGTAGTTGCCGACGCCGGGCTCGCGCGTGCCGGCGTGGTTCACGCCGTTGCCGTTGTCGCTCACGTGCGGCGGTTGTCGCGAGACGCCGGGCTCGCGCGCTTGCGGGCGGTTCACGCCCACGCCGTCGTTGCCCACGTGCGGCAGCTTTCGCGACACGCCGGGCTCGCGCGTGCCCTTCTCGCGCCGCGTGATCCGCCCGTCCTCGCCGACGACCCAGCCGCCCGTCCCGTCGCACCAGCCGCTGCCGATCCAGCACGATTGCCCCCAGGCCCACCACCCGGCCATCACCGGATCGTGCCAGGCCGGATCCGCCATGAGCAGCTCGAGGTTCCGATCGGCCTTCCACTTCACGATCGCGAGGTGCCGCGCGTGCATGTCCGCTTCCGACACGGGCCACGACGCAGCCTCGGCCATCGCGTCCGGGCTGTGCTGCATCGAGCGCCATGCGTTGACGAGCAGCCCGTCGAGGTCGTTGACGGTCTCGCTGTGGTACGTGCGGTTACACTCGTGCGGCCGGCGCAAGAGCACGGCGAGCGATCCGGCGAAGGGCTCGACGTAGTGATCGACGTCGCCGAGCGCGGCCCAGACAGCGGGCGCGGCGTCGCTCTTTCCGCCGAACCATGGCCACGGCGTCTTGAAGAGACTCGTCAGCGTCATGGTGTCCTCGTGAACAGACCCGGCTGCTCGTCTGTCTCGGGGAAGTCGTCGCGGGTCGGCTTCGTTCGCTCGCCTCGTAGCCGCTTGACCGTGCATTCGATCGCAGCGGGATCGCGGTCGCAGAGCAGGGCTCGGCGGCCCTCGTAGCGGCAAGCCACGGCGAGAGTACCAGCGCCGCAGCAAGGATCGACGATGAGGTCACCGGGTCGGCTGTAGTCGCGGACGAGCGCGCGCATGAGCCAGAGCGGCTTGCCGCCGACCCACTCTTGCGCCTCGCGGTTGCCGACGTACGCGCCGGGCAGCGTGCCCCATTTCAACTGCGCCTTCGTCCGCGCGACCGCGCAGTGGATCGCCCACGACGACGGGCCGTCACCGGCAAGCCGGACCGTCATCGCGCGGATCACGGCGGGCACCGTGGCGAACGTAGTCAGCCCCTCAGCCCGATACGCCGCGCGCCACGACGGGGACAGGTCGTCGTCGGTGAGCGACACGATCCACTGAACGTGCGGCGCCCACGCGTTCACGAAAGCGTCAACGTCCTCGCTCGCCCACGCCGAGTAGCTGATGTTGCGGCGCTCGGAACCGTCGTAGCAGGGCGGCGTGGGACCGCCCCACAGCACCGCGGTCCCATGCCCCGCGTGCGTCCGCTCCGAGTACGGCGCGTCTACGATCAGCGCGTCGGCCATCACCCCGGCCGCCCGCATCGCATCGGCCAGGGCCGAGTGCTCGCACGCATAGACCAGAGCGCCGTCGTCGAGGTACGCGGGAGCGCCGAGGCCGAGTCGGTCGGCGAGATCCTTCACAGCCGCACCGCGTCGTGAGCGGCGTCGACGGCCTGAGCGAGTGCGCTCAGGAGCGTCGGCCCGGTCCTGCGGTACTTCACGCCGGCCGCTTCGATGTCGGCGGTCCAGATCATGCGGCCGGACTCGTCGCACTTGCGCACGGCGGTGACGCGGCCGATCTCGAGCGCGCGGAGAGTCGGCTCGATCATCGGCCCACCTCGGCGCGGCCTTCGCGCGTGACGGTGTACGGGATCGGCTGTCCGGAGCTCGTGAGGCGGAGCTCGTGAGGCAGAGCCTCGGTCGCGGCGCCGTCGTCCTCTCGGCAGATCGCGATCATGCCGTCGAACACCTCGCCGACGATCCACACGCCGCCGCACGCGCCGTAAGTCACGCGGTCGCCCATTCGATAGATCACGTCACACCTCCCAGCAGCGCGCGGGCGCGCATCCTCGTAGCGTGGTCGGCCAGGCAGTGCCTCACGCGAGCGTCGCTGGCGCCGTCGAACGGGCCGCCCTCGGGGCACAGGAGCGCGATCGACGCATCGGCCGAGTCGGCTGCGTCGAGGTACGCGGCACGAGCGGCCGCTTCGACGTCGAGCGCCTGGTCGATGGTCAGCACCTGCGCGGCTTGCGCCATGCGCTCACGGGCGCGCTCGGGATCGGCGCCGGCTTCGATCGCGAGGCCGGTCAGGTACGTGAGCAGGTCGGGGCCGGTCATCGGATCCGCTCCACGCGCAGGCCGTGGCCCTCGTCGAGCACGTCGCCGACGCGCGCGTCACGGAGCCACGTGCACACGCTCGTGTCCTCGCCGTTCGCCTCGACGATTTCCATGTACCGGCTGACCCACGACTCGGGACCGTCGGTCACGCGATAGAGTCGGTCTTCGATCGGGTTGTCATTCGCCATCTTCGTTTCCCCTTTTCGGCCGGGCCATCCCCGACTCAGTGACTATAGCCTACCCAGGTCCGCGCGCTACTGTGCGCGTGTTCAGTGCGTGTCGATTCTTTGAACGGGTGTTCAGCGGGGCGCCGCCGCGCGAGCGCGGAGCGCATCGTACAAGTCCGCCGCGAGACGCGCGGACACTCCCGCGCCGAGTACCTCGTCGAGCGCCGCGAGCGGCGTCGAGCCGGCCGCGATACGCGCGAGGATTGCCACCGTGACTGCGTTGCGCTTCGTCGTTTCCATGTTGCCCTTCATTGCAGCGCGCGTGCCAGGCCGATTCGCCTCACGCCTGTTCAGGTGACCGGCCCGATTCCCTAGCGTTCCCGCGCTCTACTGCGCCTCTGTTCAGCGTGTGCAGTTCACAGTCAGACCGGGCGCCGTGTCATGCTGAATCGGTGTTCAGGTCTGCGCGCTGGGCCGCCAGAGCTAGGCACTCGTCCAGCGCGGCGCGGAGTTCGGCCACCTCGCGCTCGGCCTCCCACGCACGGTGCAGGGCGCGGCACAGGGCACGGCCGTGCCAGAGCAGATCGGTGATGTCGTCGTCCATGCTCACTCCTCATCGGTGCGATCGATCCACGCTTCGACGCCTGCGCACACGAGGCACGCGGTGGCAATCGCGAGCACGGCTGCGAGGTAGATCATTCGGGATCGACCTCTCGCGGCCATCGCCATCCGCCGAAATGATTGCTCGTGTCGCCGCATCTGACCTCGACCCAGTGCCGCCCGCTCAGCCGCTCGCGCCGTCGCAGGTCGTCGGCCGATCCCCAGGCTGCGACAGGTCCGGCGCACGGGCCCGCGTACGTCCCCGCGTTGATCGCCTCGATGATCGCATCGGCCTCGGCGAGCGTCGCGATCCAGGCGTCGAGGCGCATCCCCTCCCACCGTGCTCGGCCGAGGTGACGCGGCCGCTCGAGTGAGCGGTCGAGCTCGAGCAGCCACGGCCGAGCGGTGATCGTCCCGCCGTGCAGTCGAGGCGCGAGCGAGCGGATCGCATCGGCGAACGTCTGGCCGTGCGAGGCCATCCGGCGCACGACCACGGAAGCGATCGCGCCGCAGTCGGCCGTATCGGTACGCCAGGATCGTTCGCTGACGCACGACCTCGCGAGCATCAGCGCGGGGTCTTGAGCAGAGGCAGGTGCGGCTATGAGGAGGAGAGCGAGCGCGGCGGCTGCGATGGCTCGGCCGATCATCTCAGCTACAGCAGGGACAACTGCGTTGCCGAGGGCGGCGAGACGGTCCAGCCGATCGGGAACCCCATCAACGCTTCCACAAAGCGTGGGGAGAGGACCTCGCCACGGGTCGGCGAGGGGTCCCGAAGGGAAACCCACGCCTTCGCAGCTATCGCAATCGGCATCCCCGCTCGAGTCGCCCCCGTCACCTTGGCCGCGTGGCGCAGACGTCTCGCAAGCCACGTCTCGAGCTCCTCTGCATCGTTGAATGTGCTCGCGTTCGGCGTCGGCCAGCACGGCACCCCGTCGAGCGTCGGCCATGGCACCGTCAAGCCGCTCGCGGAATCGATCGAGCGTGGCGCCGTCTCGGTGCGCGACGACGAAGAGCCGCTCGCGACGATGCGGCGCTCCCACGTCGGACGCGCGAAGATCGAACCACTCCGCATCGAACCCGAGCGCGGCAAGGTCGTCGAGCACAACGCAGAGGCCGCGCGTCCGCAGGCCGGGCACGTTCTCGACGACGACCCAGGCAGGGACGAGGGCGGCAACGACGCGGCGGAACTCGGGCCAGAGGTAGCGATCGTCATCTGTGCCGAGCCGGTTCCCGGCGACACTGAAAGGCTGGCAGGGGAACCCGCCGCAGATGATCTCGACCGCTTCCGCTCTTCCATGTCGCACCTCTCGAACGTCGTTGAAGCACGGAACGCCGGGCCAGTGGGCGGCGAGTACGCGTCGGCAGAACGGATCGCGCTCGGCCTGCCACGCGACCGGACCGAGGCCGGCTCTTTCGAGGCCGAGGTCGAGGCCGCCGATCCCGGAGAAGAGAGAGCCGATTGTCACCGCGCGACCTTGATCGCGAGGCGCAGCATCCCGCAATCGCACGACCCGCGGGCCGCCGTGTAGCCGCACGCGACGCAACGCTCCTTGCGGTTCGTGGTGATGGTCGCCTCGGTCGTCGTCGTCTTCGTTTCCATGGGTCTACTATAGCCGCCTTCCCGCGGTGCGCTACTGTACCGGTGTTCAGTGCCTGCCGATTGTTTGCGCAGGCGTTCAGTGCCCGAGCGCCGCGAGTAGCGCGCGGTCGGCTGCTGCCTCTAGCGCCGCGATCGCTGCGTCGATCCGCGCGACCACTGGGCCGAAGCCCATCGTAGCGGCTCGGTCGTCGGCCGCTCTGCGTTGCGCGAGCCTGAGCTGGTTACCCTTCGAGCGAGCGCGGGCCTGTTGCCCCTCGCGTGATAGCAGGATCATGGCGCCCTCCGCGCGTAGAGCTCACGAAGAGTGAGCGCCTTTGCCGCTGCCCATTCGCGCACCTCGGCGCCCGAGTTCGTGGGCCCCGGCTTGCCGGAGTTGAAGATCGGAGCGTGCAGCTTCGGAAGGACGCCGCGTCGGTGGAAGTACCGGTGGCAGCCCCACGGGCCGCAGAGCGGAACCGCGTCGTGGTCGGACGCCTTCAGGCCGATCCCGTGTCGGCCGTGGTGGCTCGCCTCACTCGGCGCCGGCTTGGCGCACCACGCGCAGGGAAGCGTGCGGAGCCAGCGCAGATAGCCGGCGTCCCTCACGGTGCGCGGCTTGGGTTGCGAGATCATGGCGTCCTCCCGTGTGCCTTCGCCCATGCGTCGAGGATCCGCTCAGCCGTGACGACGCCGAAGCACATCGTGCGAAGGGTGTACGCCCAGATGTTGCGGGCCTGCGTCGAGGGTGCCGTCCTCACTGACCGCTCCGAAGCAGCCGGTGGACTTCGTTCATCACAGCCTCGCGAGTCTCGTGCCTTCGGCCGACCGCCGTGTGCCGATCGGGATCGTCGTAGCGTAGACCGGCCGCGCGAAGTCGCTCTGCCTCGCGATCGGCGTCTCGAGCTCGTGCGATCAGCGCCATGAGATCGGCCGACTCGGCCGGGTGTCTGCCTGCGTTCTCCGGTAGCTCGCTCATGTCGTCTCGCCTCCCTCGATGATCAACTGTTCCAAGTGCTCGCGCGCCTCGCCCTTGTGGCCGATCGCTTCGACTACCGCGCGATGCCACTCGGGCCCGCTCGCACGCTTCCATTCGCGCGTCCCATCGTACGCGACACGGGCCGCGTGTTCCTCGAGCACGGCTCGACGGTAGGCCGCGAACGCATCGCGCATCGCTTGCTTGGCGTCGCTCATTCGGCGCCCCACCGTTTCGCGATCTCGCTCGTCATCTTCCAACCGTTCGAGGCCAGCGCCGTCATAGCCTCGCCCGCTTCGGCGAACGTGAGGTCAGTCCGCAGTCCCTTGCTCGCGAGGATCCTGGCCTGCTTCATCGAAGCGAGTCCTTCCTTGCGGCGCCGCGTGACCTCGTCGAGCAGCTTGCCCGCTTGCCGCCTTGAGAGCGCCGAGGCTTCCTTGATGCCCATGCGCTCGAGCACCTCAGCCTGTCGCGTAGACGCTCGAGGCCCGCGCTCGTCGCCGATGTTCGTCTCGATCCCGAGCTCAGCGAACGGATCGCGCTCGCTCTTTCGGTAGCGCACCTCGGCCTGCTTGTTCGCCCGCTCGCGGTCGCGCTGCCTCTCGGCCTCTCGCTTCTTCGCAATCTCCTCGCCACGCGCCACGATCCGAAGCACGTCCTCGCCCGTCATAGCCGCGCGCGTCATTTCCTCGCGCACGTCCTCGGGCAGATCCTCGCCGTCGAACAGATCGATCGGCGATACGAGCGAGTGCCGAGCGTTCGCGGGCGCGAAGTCGAGCACGAGGCAATCGGTCTTGCCCGGCGCGAGCCTT
>Ga0181337_1000050_pt1 | contig 21989 bp, 30 predicted proteins | sample Sp13VDMM15DD_FD_168302 | JGI IMG/M metagenome (GOLD analysis project Ga0181337, IMG submission 168302) | Freshwater viral communities from Lake Michigan, USA - Sp13.VD.MM15.D.D | ecosystem: Environmental > Aquatic > Freshwater > Lake | place: USA: Michigan | collected 2013-04-23 | reverse complement strand
GCTACGTAATGAGGCCAAGGATACAATCTTAGGCCTGCGAAGCGGCGTGATGACTGGCGAGGGTGCCTATGACCGCCTCGCTATGTTGAGTGCGAACGTTCGGCCAGCCCCTGGCGGGCGCTTTATCGAACCGAACAAGGTTGCGGCAACCGAAGCCTTCCGCGAGGCCGGCATCCCCGGAATCAAGTATCTCGACCAAGGCTCGCGCGGAATACCGCAGGTATGGACTCTACGGCATCCGCAGGGGGGGTTGTCGGACTACCCAACAGAACAGATGGCATTGGCTGCTTTGGCTAAAAACCCGGAAATGACACTTGTCCCTCCAAAGCCGCAATCCAGCAACTACGTAGTGTTCGACGACAAGTTGATCGACATTTTGAGGAAGTACGGCATCGCGCTTCCAGGCGGAGGCATCGCAATCGACTACGCCAGAATGAATGCGGAGCAAGAAAATGCCAATTGAAATCCCGTCCGACGGCGATCTGGCCCGCTGCGTCACCCACGATCCCGACAACGCATGGCCGGAGTCCATTGAGATCGTTGCGTACTTCAGGAAACCCAACAGCCGTCGCGGCAAGCGGGTCAGTATCAAAATCAGCGGGGAGGAGTTCTTCGGTCTGACCACGGGCGCGCCGATGACGGGCGATCAGTTGCTTGGTGCCGTCGATCGGTTGAGGAGAAGCGGCAATGGCCGGTGAAGCCGAAGCAATCGAGGTCGTGATCGAGGACGAGAACGACAGCGTCCGGGTCGATCACGAGACGGGCAACATCGAAACCGACACGCCGGACGGCGGCGTTGTCGTGCAATTCGGCGCGGCGCGGAAAGCGACGGCGGAAGGGACCGAGAACTTCGACTCCAATCTTGCGGAGGACATGGACGAGGAAGAACTGTCCCGGCTTGCGGAAGAACTGCTGGACGGCATCCGCGCCGACGACGCCTCCCGCCAGGAGTATCTGCAAATCCGCGCGCGTGGTCTCGCGTTGCTCGGCACCAAACTGGAGGCCCCCAAGGCTTCGGTGGGCGATTCCGTCTCCGGCATGAACGGCATCTCCAGCGTGACCAATCCGCTGCTGCTCGATGCGTGCCTGCGCGGCTGGGCCAATGCCTATGGCGAGCTGCTGCCCGCGTCCGGACCGGTCAAGATTCGCAACGACGGCGACGACCGGCAGATCTCCGACGAAATGGCCGAGCGCCTTGAGCGCGACATGAACCACTATCTGACCGTGACGGCGAAAGAATACTACCCGGACACGTCGCAGATGTTGTTGTGGGGTGTTTATTTCGGCGGGTCCGGATTCAAAAAAGTGTCGCGGTGCCCGATGCGCCGGCGCCCCGTGTCCGAGAGCGTGGATGCGAAAGACCTGATCGTCTCCGACACGACGAAAGACCTGAAGGCTTGCGGGCGCATCACGCACGAAATCACCATGCGGCCATCCGTGATGAAGCGGATGATGCACCTCGGCGCGTACCGCGAAACCCAACTGACGCAGCCGACGCCCACGCAGAACGTCGTGGATACGCAGATCGCGGGCATCCAAGGGACGATGTCGCAGCGCTCGCGGCCGGAAGATCAGCCCTATTCGCTGTACGAGACCCAGTGCGAGTTCGACCTGCCGGAATTCGCGCCCAAGGAATATTCCGACGAAGGCATCCCGCTCCCGTACTTGGTGACCATCGACAAGGACAGCCGCAAAATCCTGTCCATCCGCCGGGACTGGAAAGAAGACGACGACCAGTGCGAGCGCCGGCAGATGTACGTGAAATATCCGTACGTCCCGGGACCGGGATTCTACGGGACGGGTCTTCTCAACATCCTGGGCAATGCCTCGGCTGCCATGACCGCCGCGTGGCGAGAAGCGCTCGACACCGCGATGTACGCCAATTTTCCTGGCGGCCTTATCGCGAAATCAAACACGAGGCAGAACAACTCGCAATTCACGCTGGCACCTGGTGAGTTCGCGCCGATCGACACCAACGGCGGCCCGATCCAGGAAGCGGTGATGCCGCTGCCCTACAAGGACGTGACCGGCGGCATCCTGTCCCTGATGGACAAGATCACATCGCAGGCCAAGGCGTTGGGCGGCGCGGCGGATATCCCCTCGGCGGAAGGCATTGCGAACGTGCCGGTGGGCACCATGCTGGCGCAGATCGAGCAGGCAACCAAGGTGATGGCTGCGGCCCATCGCGGCATGCACACCGCGCAATCGGAAGAATTCGAACTGCTGCTGGGGTTGTTCCGCGACTCCCCGGAGGACTTCTGGCGCGGCAACAAAGAGTGCCCGAAGAACTTCTGGAGCGAGGAAAAATTCCTCCAGGCTCTGGATAACTGCAAATTGGTGCCGTGCGCGGACCCGAACGTGCCGTCCCACATTCACCGGGTCGGCAAGGCGGTGGCCCTGTCGCAGCTGATCACCGTGCCCCCGTTCACCGCCCTGATGAACGCGGAAGAGACGCTGCGGCGCATCCTGAGTGCGATGCGCGAAGACCCGAACGGTCTCCTGATGCCGCCGCCGCCGGCGCCCGGGCCGTCCCTGATGGAGCAGGCGCAGATGAAGGCTGCTGATGCGCGCGTCGAAGCCAACGCCGTCAAAGCGCAGACCGAACAGGTCAAGGCCACGGCGAAGGTCGGCGAGACCATGGCGAAAGAGCGCATGTCGGCCGCGACCAACGCGACCAAGAAAGACGTGGAGTCCATGAGACTGGCGCAGGCGCTGGTGAAGACCGACGCCGAGCAGAGCGACTCCTCGCACAGGAAAGCGTTGGAAATCGGCGACCGTGCGATGGAGGCGCGCCGCTTTGAACACGACTCCAGCATGGATCAGGCAAAAGCCGCGACCGATTTGATAAAAATTGCGAACACAGATACGTCCCCAGGCGAATAGGAGCCGAGATGTCGCATCCTCAGCAGAGCAAGCGTGACGACAAGGTCTCGCGTTCGCGTGCCAAGGAGTTGACGAAGGGCTACGCCACGGGCGGCGCCCCGCACTCGGACGTGGTCGCGGACAAGGCGCTCATCAAGAAAATGGTGAAGCCTGGCGCCATGAAGGTCGCGGGCTTTGCTCCGAAATCGCGGATGGATCGAGCGGGTCGCGCCTCCGGCGGTCGTGTCAAGAAGGCTCCGCAGACCAACATCCACATCAACGTAACGCCGCCGTCGAGTGTAGCCCCGCTCGCGGCATCGGCGGCGCCGGGGGGCCTCCCCGCCCCGCGTCCGGCGCCGCCACCCATGCCAGCGCCGCCCCCAGGAATGGCCGGGCCCGGCGCTCCGCCGCTCCCCACCGGATTGCCTCCGGGTGGCCCCCTCGCAATGCGCGCCAAGGGTGGCCGCGTTGCCGCGAAGCCGGGCCCCGGCTGGACCGAGAGCATGAAGAACGAGACTCCCGTGCAGCATCTGCCGGGCAAAAACGATCAGAAGGGCCTCAACCGCGGCAAGCCGATCACGTATGCGACCGGCGGGCCGATCAATTCGCCGGCCAAGGGCGGCATGGGTCCGAAGATGCCCGGCGGCGGTCGTGGTGGACTTGGACGATTGGCGAAGGCGGCCAGAGCCAAGGCCAAGCACTAAGTTTTGTTCGTTGCGTGTGGGGAATTCGGGGCCTGAAACGTCGGGACGCTCTCGGCGTATGAAGGACGAGGAATGCCGGCGCGATGTCGGGCCCACGCTCAAGTTCTGTCGAATTCAATCTCACGTCATTCGATAGCCCCCGCGTCTTGGGCGCGGTGCGCCAGCGCTTGTCCGCGGCGATCGAAGAACGCGTCAAACAGGTCGCAGACGGCTTTGCAAAAGACTGGGGCGATTACCAGCGCCGCATCGGGCGACTTGAAGGCGCGCGGGACGCGCTCACCATTCTCGACGAGATCGAGCGCGACAACGCCAATTAAATCACAGGAGATTCATCGGTGGCACGTTCCAACGCGGTAGGAAAACTTCGCCAGATCGTCGACGAGGAAGGCGATCCGAAAGACGTGCTGCTTCGCGCACTGGGCAAGATCGACCAAGTGACCCGCGCGCAGGTTCTCGTGGCGACGCACCCCGGCGCCAAGTACCACACGGGCACCAAGATTCTGCGCACCGACACCGATTTGCTGGAGCAGCGCTTCCAGGGTTCGGTCGGCCTTGTCGTTGCGATGGGCCCGCTCGCCTTCGTGGATGCGCCCGGCGCGTCGTTCGGCGATGTCCGCGCCAAGGTCGGCGACTGGGTTTTGGCCCGTCCCGCCGATGGGCTCGAGCTTTTCATCAACCAGGTTCCGTGCCGCCTGTTCGAGGACGCGAACATCCTCATGGTGGTCAGCAACCCAGATTCATACTGGTGAGGTAGCAATCCATGGCCCCCGAAGATCAAGCCGTTGAAGAACTGGTCGTAACTGTCGTTGACGACGAAAAGCCGGATGCGGCGACCGACACGGTCGTCAAAGCCGAAGACCCCGCCACGGATGCGGTCAAGGACATCAGCCAGCAGTTGGAGGCGATGCGCCGGCAATCCGCGGCGGACCGCGCCGCAGCCGTTGCCGCCAAGGCCGAAGCCAGGGCCGCCACGCAGGAATCTGCGGTTATCCGTACCGGCGCCGTTGAGGCTCAGTACGGCAGCGTCGTAGCCGGGCTCGATGCCGCGGAGAGCGAAGCCAAATCGATCGCGCGCGAGATCAAGGATGCGCTCGATGCCGGCGAATACCAGAAGGCCGCCGATGCGCAGGTCCGCGCCGGCGAGGTCGGATACCGGATCGGACGTCTCAAAGAAGCCAAGTCCGATATGGATTCGCGGCGGGAAACGCCGGAGCGAACATCTCCGGCCCCCGCTCCGGCGCCTGCCGACCCGGTCGAGGCGTACGTGGCGAACCGAACGCAGCCGACCGCGACATGGCTCCGGCAACACGCCGAGTTCATCACCGACCCGCTGAAGAACAAGAAACTGACCGCAGCGCATTTCGATGCCGAAGGCGAAGGCTATCAGGCCGACACGCCGGAGTATTTCGCGCACGTCGAAAAGTATCTCGGGATCGGAAAGGCGGACGAACCCGCGCCGACGCCAGAGCCGAAGCCTGCCGTAACGGCAAAGCCAGCAGCGAAGCGCGCACCGGCGGCGCCCGTTTCCCCCACGTCGAACAATGGCGCGACGGCGTCTCGCAACGAGGTTCGGCTGACCAAGTCGGAGGCCGAAGCGGCCACGGATGGCACCCATGTGTGGAATTACGACGATCCGACTGGAAAGGCCCGGTTCAAGAAGGGCGAGCCGATCGGCATCCAGGAATTCGCCCGTCGCAAGCGCGAGATGATCGCGAGCGGCGTGTACGACCGCACCTACGTGGATCAGTGAGGATCATGACCATGACCGAAGACGTCATCCAGAAGATCGACAGGCGCACCAAAGCCGGCCGCGCGATGCTGAAGCCGCCGAGTGCCGAGGAGAAGGCAGCTATCGCCGCCGCTGCCCGGCGCAAGGTCAAAATCGTTTCGAGCGATGCCCCTGACGATCTTCCCCCGGAGGAGGTCGAAGTGCCGCTGCAGCGCACCGTCCGCCGCGAAACGCGCGAGCCGACCCGCGAGGCCACGCGCCGCAACACGCGCGACAAGGTCGAAGTCGTCGGGCGAAACGGCGAGCGCCTGTCCCGGCGCCGCGAGATGGGCATCGACCCATTCCACATCGACCCGGCGATCATTCCCAAGGGGTGGGAATACCAGTGGAACACCATCAGCGTGACCGGCAACAAGGACGTCGTGGCCGACATGAATCTCCTGATGATGGAGAACGGCTGGCGAGCCGTCCCCTCCTCCCGGCATCCCGGACGATACATGCCGGCCGGCTACAACGGCGCGATCATTCGCGGCGGTCTTCAGCTCGAGGAACGCCCGAAGGCTCTGTCCGACGAAGCGCGGGCGGAGGACCTGCGCGCGGCGAAGCAACTCGTTTCTGACCGCAACGAAGCGCTGCAACTCACCACCCTGCGGGGTCGCATGGCCGACGGTTTCGAGATGGGTGGCAAGTACCGCGGCACCGGCGGGAACGTCCGCATCAGCATCGATCAGGGTGGCGACATCGCGCCTCCGCAGCACGAAGTCGAGGAATGATCCATGCGAATGGTGATCTCGCTCGCCACGCGAGGCCGCCCGGCTCAGGTCGTCAAGACGATTGACCGCTCCATCGTCAACCTGACCGACGGAAATACCGTCCTCTGGGTCATGGCGGACGAGGACGACTCGGACACGGCCAACGCGGTGCACAGCGCCATCAGGAATCGGTGGGGCGAGCGCGTCAAACTGTCGGTTAAGCCTCGCGAAGACACCATCGCCGAGAAGTGGAATCGCATCGTCTCGATTGATCCGGACGCCGATCTCTACATGTCGGCTGCGGATGATGATCCGTATGTCGTGGCGGGATACGACGCCCGGATTATCGAAGCGGCACGGAAATTCCCGGACGGCATCGGCATCGTGTACGGCCGTATGGCGAACGCCAGTTTCACCGGCGTCGCCGCTCCCACGCGCAAATGGGTCGAGTTGATGGGAAACACGATTTTCCCCGAATATTTTCCGTACTGGTTCGTGGATCACTGGGTCGACGACGTAGCGCGGATCACGGGGCGAATTTCGTACGCGGACGTGTGGACCGATCAATCCGGCGCCGGGAAGACGCAGGAATTGCGCGAGCCCGCCTGGTGGGCGACGTGGTTCGATGCGGCCTACCTGTTTCGCCGCAAACAGGCTCACGACGTCATCAAGAATCCCGAATTCCAGTCGCCGGACTGGCACAAGGACATCCTGCTGAGCCACCACCCGCTGATCGAGTACCGATCCCGCTGGGTCAACGACAACGTCCGCACGCAAGCCCGACAGTTGGAAGGCTGGTCCGGCCTCACCACGCAGGATGCCCGCTATGTCCGCATCAAGGACAAGGCGAAGGCGATGCTGCCGGACCTGTTGAACAACTACGGCATGCCGGAGGCGGAGAAAGCGGAATTCGAACGCGCGCTGTGTCCTCCGACCACGATCCCCAACCTTCGACGAGCATTCGGCTAGGCCAACATGCACGCCCCCCAAACCGGCACCGTTCTCTGCCACGGCTGCTGGGATAACTTGCACATCGGTCACATCCGGCATTTGCAAGAGGCCAAGGCGCTCGGCAACCGGCTGATCGTCAGCGTGACGTCGGATCGGCACGTCAACAAGGGCGTCGGGCGTCCGCGGTTCTCGCAAGAACTGCGGATGGAAGCGTTGCGCGCGCTCGATTGCGTCGATCAGGTCGTTCTCAACGACGCGCCGCACCCGACTGAGTTGATCGATCAGATCAAGCCATCGATCTATGTGAAGGGCTCCGACTATGAAGCCGGCGCGCTGATCGAATCCGAGGCGGTGCAGCGCAACGGTGGTCGCGTCCACATCACCGGCACGGCAAAGTGGTCCTCGAGCCGCCTGATCAATCAGGACAAGTTCAACGACGAGACCGTCGAATATCTCGAAAAGGCCCGCGCGGCTGGGTTTCTGGACCGCATCCTGGGGGCGTTCGAAGCCGCCGATCAGACAGAAATCGCCTTCGTGGGCGAGACCATCATCGACCAGTATCGCCATGTCCAGGCGCTGGGAAAAACCTCGAAAGAGTTCACGCTTGCCACGGTCGAGGTGGGATTCGAGGAGTTTGAGGGCGGCGTGATGGCCGCCAGCCGCCATGGCGAGTGGCGCAAAGTGTCGGTGATCACCGGCGCCATGCCGATCACCAAGACCCGCTACGTTGACTCCGATTTCTCCCGAAAGCTGTTCGAAATCTATTCGGACCGCACCATCGCGCAGAGCGACAAGCAGCGGGCATACTTCCACGACGATCTTGGCGAAGCGATCGGCGCCGGACGCACCATCATCGCGTTCGACTTCGGGCATGGGCTCATCCGCCAATCCAACCGGCAAATGATGCAGCACGCCAAGTTCCTGGCGGTGAACGCGCAGAGCAACGCCGGAAATTTCGGGTTCAATCCGGTCACCCAATATCCCAAGGCGAACCTGATTTGCATCGACGATCCGGAGGCGCGGCTTGCAACCGGCATGCAGCACGAGCCGATCGACATTGTGGCGAGAACGCTTTCGATGAAAATGCCGGGGTCAGATTTGATCGTGACGCACGGCCGGCGCGGCTGCATTGCAATGGAACGAAAGACAGGCCATCTGGCGCGCATCCCAGCGTTTGCGTTGCAGGCGGTGGACACCATGGGCGCTGGCGATGCGTTCTTGGCCGTTGCTGGTCCGCTGGCTGCCACGGGTCTGCCGACAGAGATGGCGGCGTTCGCCGGAAATGTAGCGGGCTCGATCAAGGTGTCGATCGTCGGGCACCGGCGTCACGTCGGGCGTTCCGAACTCGTTTCCACAATCGAATCCCTGTTGAAGTAGGCCGCCGATGACGTGGTTCGGAAAAAACGCTCCCAAGGTTCGGCCAAGGCCCGCATTCCCGAATGACCGGCTGCTGAAGGCACTGGACGCCGTCCAGGTAACCGGCGGCACGTTCGACATGGCTGTCGGATTTGCGCGCGAGCGCCGCAAGATCGGCGCGAAAGTCTATTTCGTAGGCAATGGCGGTTCTGCGGCGATTGCCTCGCACATGGCGGCGGATTGGATGAAGGCGGGCAAGTTCGCGTCGCTGTGCTTCAACGACGGGGCGCTGGTGACGTGTCTCGCCAACGATCTTGGCTATGGCAGCGGATTTTCCGAGCCGATCAAGCGCTTCGGCCAGCCGGAGGATCTGCTGTTCGCCATCTCCAGTTCGGGGCAGTCGATCAACATTCTCAATGCCGCGAACGCTGCCAAGAACATTGGGATGCGCGTCGTGACCCTCTCCGGATTCAGCCCGCTCAATCCGCTGCGCGAGATGGGCGACATCAATTTCTACGTCAACTCAACCCGGTACGGACCCGTTGAGATCACACACCTGAGCATCCTGCACGCCATGTTGGACCAATTGATCGAAAGCGAGACATGAAAGCCGAGATCGAACCCCTGCACGTCGTGGTGAAGTTCGGAAACGACATCTCCGGCGACGTCCAGGCGAAAGCGCTTTTCGAGTTCGAGAAGATGCTGCGCGTCCTCTCCGGCGGTCAATGGATCGAGGTCTTCAAGGAGATCAAGGGCGACGACAGCAAGCTTCGCAACCTGATGACGCCGGCACAGAGGGCTCAACTATGACGCCGGAACCGTTCCACCACGCCAATGGCTCCAAGCTTGGACCGCGTCCCGACTATTCGGATTGCGTCGTCCTGAAGCCGTGGGGATTCGAATTCCAGGTGTTCGACAACGGCGCATGCTGCATCTGGCTCCTGCACATCCGTGCGAACCAGGGCACGTCGATCCACTGTCACATCAACAAGCAGGCCACGTTCGTGCCCCTGCTGGGCCAACTGACGTGCCGCACCAATTTCGGCCGGAGCGACTTGTCGTTCCCGGCTTCCATGAGCGTGGACAAATGCGAGTTTCATTCCGTCGGCAACGAGACCGCGGACGGCATTTTTCTGCTTGAGATCGAGCGTCCTTCCAACAAGGACGATCTGTTCCGGCTGCGAGACAGTTACGGACGCTCGCAGGGGTACGAGGGTGGCGACAACATCGTGCGCTCCGACATCGACCTGTTCGGCCATTTCACGTTTAGCGAAGACGGCGAAGCCGAGTTCCTGAATTTCAAGATGAGGATTCGCGACGGCGCGCTGTTCGTCACCGGGGGCTGGAACAACGCAATGGTCTCAGTCCCGTTCAACGAAGGGGTCGCCTGATGCCAAAGGGATACTGGATCGCGCGCCTCGATGTGCATGACGTCGATGCCTACAAGAAATACGTCGAGGCCAATGCTTCGGCTTTCGCCAAATTCGGCGCCAAATTCCTGACGCGGGGCGGACCGTTCGAAACCGTCGAGGGCGCATCGCGGGAGCGCAACGTCGTTCTTGAGTTCGAATCGTTCGAACAGTGCCGCGCCTGCTATTTCTCCGACGAGTACCAGACCGCGATCCGTCTGCGTCTCGGCAAAGCCACATCCGACATCGTCTTGATGGCTGGATACGACGGCCCGCAGCCGCCCGAGCAGCCGGCAGATGCCGCGCAGGTCAGAAAGGCCGACAAATGACATCGCCCATGCCTGAGCTCGTGGAGCACGTAGCCGGGGTCACTCCCGGCGGGTCGGTCTATGACTTGCTGCTCGATCACACAAAGATCGGGTTCTACAAGGATCGCGTGCTGGCGTGGCAGCGTGGAGAACGCATCGCGCCGATCACCATGGACGTTGCATGGACACGCCAGTGCAACGCCGCCTGCATCTTCTGCGCGGCGACCACGCAAGCCTCGGATGGCGGCGGACGCATCACCCAGAAGATCGCGTATGAATTTCTGGAGGATGCCGCCGAGATCGGCGTGAAGGGTATCAGCCTGATCAGCGACGGCGAGAGCACGGTCGTCCCCTGGTACGAGGAGAGCATCGAATATGCCGCCAAGCTCGGCATCAAGATCGGCATCGGCACCAACGGCGTGCGCCTCAAGCGCAAGACTCTGGAGCGCATCTTGCCTCACGTCAGCTATTTGCGTTTCAACTTCTCCGGCGGCGAGCGCGAGCGCTACAAGCAGATCATGGGCCTGAAGGATCGCGACTTCGATCAGGTCATCCAGAACGTCAAAGACGCGATGGACATCAAGCGCCGCGACAACCTTTCGGTCAACGTCAACATTCAAATGGTCCTCATGCCGGACATGGCGGACCAGATCATGCCGTTCGCGCGTCTCGGCCAAGAACTGCGCCCCGACTACGCGATCATCAAGCATACGGCCGACAGCAAGGATGGCGCTCTGGGCGTCGACTACACGAAATACGACGCTCTCTATCCCGTTCTCAAGGAGGCCGAGGCGTTGAGCGACGAGACGTTTCGCGTTGTTGTGAAGTGGGCGCGCATCAAGGACGAAGGGAAGCGAGACTATCAGCGCTGCTACGGCCCCCCCTTCCTACTGCAGATGTCAGGGAACGGCTTGATTGCGCCATGCGGTCAGCTTTTCCAGGAAAAGTACAAGAAATTTCATATCGGGAACGTCACCCAGCAGCGCTTCCGCGACATCTTCAAGTCGGACCGCTACTGGGAGGTGGTCCAGTATCTCGGAAGCGACGAGTTCGACGCGCAGCGCAATTGCGGCCCGAATTGTCTGCAGACCCTCACGAATTCATGGCTCGACAAGTACGCCAAGGGTTCGGTGTCCTTCAATGAAGGGCCGATGCCCGTGCATTCGGAATTCCTATGACCGTCTCCGAATACATCGCGCAGTTTCTATCCGAGAAGCTCGCCCCGGCGCGCGCATACGGCGTTTGCGGCGGCGGCGCGATGTATCTGAACGACGCCATCGTTCACCATCCCGGGATCGACTTCACGGCGATGCACCACGAGCAGGCTGCGTCGTTTGCGGCGGAAGCTGATGCCCGTGTTTCCAACAAGCCCGCAATCGTACATGTGACCGCAGGACCGGGCGTCACCAATGTCATGACCGGTGTGGCGTGCGCCTTTGCGGACTCACTGCCCATGATCGTGATCGCGGGCCAGGTCGAGAGCCGCACGCTCAATCCAGGTGGCGTCCGTCAACTCGGGATCAGCGAGGTGGATGGCCCAGCGCTGATGGCGCCGATCACAAAGCATGCGCGCGTGGTCAAAGACCCGTACGAAATCCGACACGCGCTGGAACAGGCTCTGCACTTGGCGACCACGGGGCGCCCGGGGCCGGTCTATCTCGAAATCCCGCTCGATGTTCAGCGCGCCTTTGCGGATGTGAACCGCATGGCCGGGTTCAGCCCACTGACCGAAACGGTGTCGAATCCGACGCGGTTCAATATTGCCCGCTGCATCAAGACGCTGGAAGCGGCGCAACGCCCCGTCATCCTGATCGGCAATGGCGTGCGGCTGGCCGGCGCGGTTGACGAGGTGCGGTCTCTGCGCCGATTTGGAATTCCCATTCTGTGCTCGTGGGGCGGGGCCGATCTGATCTCGAGCCAAGACCCCTGCTACGTCGGCAGGCCCGGCCTAATCGGCGACCGCGCCGGAAACTATGCGATCCAGAACGCCGATGCGATTTTGGCGATCGGCACGCGCCTGTCGATTCCGCAGATCGGCCACCACCCGGAAATGTTCGCGCCCAACGCCAAACTGATCGTGGTCGATATCGACAAAGCGGAAACCGAGAAGCAGACGCTTCGGGTCGATATCCCAATCGTCATGGACGCGAAGCATTTCCTGTCGAAGATCAATGCGGAAGCGAGACCTTTGGCAGCATGGCGTCCTTGGCTCGAAAAGTGCCAACAGATGAAGCGGCGCTTCCCCGTGATAGCCCCGAAGGAAAACCCGAACGCCGGGGTGCAGGTTTATCCGTTCCTTCGGCATCTGAGCGAACGCATCGACGATGACGCGATCATTGTGACCGACGTCGGCATGTCATTCGTTTGCACCATGCAGGCGATGCCGACCACATGGCGGCGCCGGATGTTTCATTCTCCCGGTATTGCCCCCATGGGCTACGGGATCCCGGCCGCCATCGGCGCCTACAAGGCATGCGGCGGAAAACGTCAGGTGATCTGCCTCACGGGCGACGGCGGCTCGATGTTCAATCTGCAGGAACTGCAGACCATCGTTCACCACAACATGCCGATCAAGATTTTCGTTTACGAGAACGGCGGCTACAAGACGATGCAGACCACGCAGGGCAATCACTTCAGCCGCGAAAGCGTGTCGGGCGTCGACTCCGGGATCAGTTGGCCAAGTTTCATGGCCGTCGCCAGCGCGTTCGGAATCGAAGTCGACTGGTTCAAGACCCACGGCGAACTGGATGACTTGCCGCAGATTGTGAACGACAAAGATGGTCCCCGGGTCTGCGTGCTTTCGATCGACCGCGACCAGGTCATCGCGCCGCTGGTGAAAACCAAGGTTGAGGACGGCAAATTCGTCCCGGTCTCCATCGAGAAGATGTGGCCGCACCTGAGCGATGAAGAACTGCACGGCGCATCCGAACTTGCGGACAAGGTCTCGTGATGCCGGCGCTCACCAACGCGGACCCGCACTATTGGGCGCCGAATCCATCGGTGATCGAGGCGCTGTGTGCCAGGCTTTCGGATGACGCCAAGGTTCTGGAAATCGGACCGGGCACAACGCCATTTCCGCGCGCGCAGGTGCTGGTCGACATCAAGGATTTCGGTACGGGGCTCAAAACCGTCTCCTGCGATCTCAATCAAGAGCGGCTTCCGTTCGAAGACCAGTCGTTCGATTTTGTCTACGCGCGGCACGTCCTTGAGGACATGTGGAATCCTTTCAACCTGCTCCGCGAAGCCGGGCGCGTGGCAAAGGCCGGATACTTCGAAACCCCCTCGCCGCTTTGCGAATTCGCCCGCGGCGTGGACGGCGGATCGCCGCAATGGCGGGGCTACCATCACCACATGTGGCTGATCTGGCCGTCAGGTAACACCTTGAATTTTATGGGTAAATTCCCACTGATCGAGCACATCGGAATGCCCGCGCAGCAGGAGGAACAGTACCTGCAGATGCTGCGCACCGGCGACGACATGTGGAACACGCGGTTCTACTGGAACGGTCCGTTCGCGTTCAAGCACGTGCAGTGCCCGCAGGATTATCACCTGCCGCAGGACTACCTGCCGCGCATCACGTCCGCGATTTCGGACTGGCACAAGGACCTCAAGCAACCCCTTTCGAAGCCCTGCCCCTGGAGGAAATGAGAATGGCAACCAAGATTTTTATGGCGATTCCAGCGTTCGGTCAGATGATCACCGCGACGACGTTCCTGACCACGCATCATCTGCAGCAGGTTCTGTCATCCAAGGGCATCGGCGGCGGAATTTCCACGCTGTCATTCCCCGACATCGCCGAACTGCGCAGCATGTATCTGACGATCTTCCACGACACGCTGGATGCGTCGCACCTGCTGTTCATCGACGCCGACATGGGCTTTCATCCCGACCTCGTGATGGACATGCTCCTGCTCAACGAGCCGGTCGTCGGGACGATCTATCGCCAGCGCAAGGAGCCGGTGTCGTGGGCCGGCTCCGGCAATGGCCAGCCAACCGCCGAGCGCCGCGGCAACTTCATGGAGGTCGAGGGCGTCGGCATGGGCTGTACGCTGATCCGCCGCGATGCTGTGCAGATCATGCTGGAGAAGATGCCGGAAATCGTGGACACGCGGCTTTCCCTGCATCCTGCTGGCGAGACCTTGCGCGCCGCCGGCGCCACCCGCCTGATCCGCGCTTTCGAGAAGCTCGACATTCCGGACCGCGGCATCGTCAGCGAAGACCTGTCGTTCTGCATGCGATGGGGGCAGTGCGGCGGCAAGGTGTGGGCTTCCATCGGACATCGCATTTCGCATGTCGGGCAGCACGATTTCTCGGGTCGGTATCTCGATCAGTTCGAGCAATCGGCGCCGCAAAGCATCCCCGTTACGAATTCGACTCCGGCTGCGCCCGTGGTCGAAGTGCTGGAGCCGACAGCTTGCGTGGCCGGCGCGGTATCTCCCGGAGCGGCAGCGGCTGCGTGATGTCTGGCGACATTCATCCAGAATACAGGAAGATCATGGACTCCCACGGGGTCGTCCCGTGGGAGAAATCTCCCGATCCAATGCGTGGCGTCATGGTCTTGCCGGGTGACGATCGGCTTGGCTTCGCTGTGGCATTGGTTCTCGAGCCAACGGCGGAAGACCTGCGAGTGTTCGATATGTGCGTGCGGGAGTGCGCGACGGCTCTGAAAAAGTCTATCGCCGCACTCGACTCGCCAACCGCTTGACGAAATTCCAGAACACACATAAAAGCGAAATCACGTTCTCCGTTGCGCGCAGTAACGGATTGAGCCTCGCCAGGATCCAGCAGCGAATGCGGTCCTGAGCTTTCTCCGCAGCAAGCCGCTGTGGGCACCCGGTCAAATCGACGCAAGGCTTGCGCTGGTCGGACCTAGCCCGGAGCCTGCTCGTGGCAAATACCCAGGCCGCATTTGGTTTCAAGCACATCGGCTATCTGTCCGGTGGTGCCCCTGATTACCAGCAACAGACTCGACTCATCCAGTCGACGTACTCGACCAAGATTTACAACGGCGACCCCGTCCAGAAGCTGAACGCGACCTCGATCTACATCGTTCAGGGCGCGGGCGGCACATCCACCACCGGGACCGCGGTGCTGCAGGGCATCTTCGTCGGCTGCCAGTACACGCCATCGGGCGGTCTTGGCATTCCGCAGTGGTCACCGTACTGGCCCGGCGCGGCTGTCTCCGACGCCACCGCCTACGTCATCGACGCGCCGAATGCGCTGTTCCTGGTCGCGGCCCTCTCCACCGCAATCTCCAGCGGACTCGCCGGCCAAAACTTCGGGTTCAGCATCGGCACCGGCTCGACTTCCGGCGGCGGCTTCTCCGGCGCCACGCTCGATCAGTCCACCGCCACGTCGGTCACCACCACGCTGCCGTTCAAGATGGTTGGCCCATATCAGGGCGTAGGCAACGGCTCCGATCCGACGACCTCCTACAACTGGGTTGTCGTCACCTTCAACAACGAAGTCTACCGCACGCTCGCGGGCGGCGTCTAAGGGAGCTGACCCATGCCTATTGCTCTCGCAAATATCCGCTCCGAGCTGCTGCCGGGCCTGTTCGACGTCCGCGGCTCGTACGACATGATCCCGCGCCAGTGGGACAAAATCTTCAAGACACGCCAATCCAAGATGGCCGTCGAACGTTCGACGCAGATGGCCTTCGTCGGGCTGCCGTACCTGAAGAACGAAGGCGCGGCGACGCAGTTCGACAACAACGCCGGCGAGCGATTCACCTGGGCGTTCATCCACATCGAAGTGGCGCTGGGCTACGCGATCACCCGCAAGGCGATCGACGACAACCTCTACAAGACCCAGTTCAATCCGACGAACCTGAAGCTTCAGGAAGCGTTCGCGCAGTTCAAGGAAATTCAGGCCGCGAACATCCTGAACACCGGCACCACGTACAACTCGGCGCAGATCGGCGACGGCGTTGCGTTCTTCTCGACCGCGCACCCGTACGACGGCGGCACCTGGGCGAACACTTCGGCCACGCCGAAGTCGCTGAACGAGTCGACGCTGCTGGCGAACATGACCAACGTCCGCACCCAGTTCGTCAACGAACGCGGTCTCCGCATTCTGGCGCGCGCGCGCAAGCTTGTGGTGCCGCCGAACCTCGAGGCGGTCGCCATCCGTCTCACCAAGACCGAGCTCCGGCCCGGCACCGCGGACAACGACGTCAACGCCATCCTCACGCTGAGCGGCGGCTTGCCGGAGGGTCACATCGTCCTCGACTTCCTGACCTCGAACTTCGCGTGGTTCTTGACCACCAACATCGAGGGCATGATTCACATGCTCCGCATCCCGTACGAGAGCGACATGTGGGTCGACAACGTGACCGACAACCTGCTCGTCAAAGCTTACGAGCGGTACAGCTTCGGCATCAACGATCCGCGCGCGGCGTGGGGCGAGTTCCCGACCGCCTAACTCAGGGAGTTCGTTCGCCATGGCTGAAACGGCATTTCGCGGCCCGCTCCTGAGCCTGGGAGCCACGCTCGACACTTCGGTGAGCCCGTTCGACGGGCCGTCGATGGACTATCAGGCATCACTGCTGATCGACCCGCGGGCGAACAATCCCGCGGCGAAGGACAGCATGTCGCCGGGCGCAATCCCCGGCTTCATGATCGGCAACACGGTTCAGGTGATCGACCAGATTCCGTCGATCACCAACGCCAGCACCGTTGCCGCCGGCCAGGTCGTCACCGCCACCGTTTCGATCACCCTCGCCACCACGGCGCCGGGCGGTTCTGCGGCGGGCGTTCCGAGCTGGGCGCCGGGCGTGCCGATCATCCCGGCCGGCACCACCACGCCGGTTCTGGTCTCCGCCATCGACTTCGGCTTCACCACCGGCACCACGGTTGTGAATTCTTCGACCGTGGTCGTCGTGGATTCCACGATGTTCTCCCTCGGCCAGTGGCTTGTGATCGGCGGCGCGGGCAACTCCGGCAAGACGACGTCTCTGGTGACGCAGGTGCAGTCGGTCGCCAATGCCACGACCATTCTCATCTCTCCGGTCGCGGCAGGGTCGCTCAGCCACGCGCCGATCGGCCAGGGCAACTTGTTCAACAACAACCTGCCCCCTGGCACGCAGTTCGGACCGGCGACGGCTTCCGCCAATGCGGCGGTGCCGTATCGGGTCGCGGGCTTCGGGCTTGCATTCGATCCGGTGCAGGCGATGACCCGAAACATCACTGTTGCCGCGGCTTCGGTCGAAGGCGGCACGGCGGCGATCGTCGTGACCGGCTACGACATCTACGGCTTCCAGATGACGGAGCTCCTGACGGCCACCGGCACCACGCTCGTCAACGGCAAGAAGGCGTTCAAGTACATCGCGAGCGCCATCGGAACCGTGACCGGATCGTCGGTCGTCACCGTCGGCATCGGCGACATTGTTGGCCTCCCGCTTCGCGCGGACCGGTTCAACCAGGTCGGCGAAGTGTTCATGGGCAACAACGTCATGTCGACCGCGGCGGGGTTCACCACCGCCATCACGTCGGTTGCGACCAATACCACCGGGGACGTGCGCGGCACTCTCGCCCTGAACCTCCTCGGTGGCGCCATCGGCACATCGAACGGAACCTCGCGGCTCGGCGTGACCATGACGCTCCCTCTGCTCACGCTGCTCAACGCAACCCCATCCAACGCCACGTCCCTGTTTGGCGTCGCTCAGGCTTAAAGAGGAGACAACCATGAAGGCTTCGAAGGTCATCAAGCGGGCGTCAGGCGGCGGCGTGGATCTGGTATCGGGCAATCCGAATGTCATCAAGGAAGCGCGCGAGCGCAAGAAGGGTGGCAAGGTCGGACGGAAGGACGGCGGCAAGGTTCTGGGGCTGATGACCGGCGGCGGCGTCAAGGCGCGTCTCGATCGGCCGGGCCGGAAGATGGGCGGGCGTGTCGGCGCGAATACCGCGCCGCTCTCGACCGCGCACAACACATCCTCCGCCGAGAAGTATCCCAAGACCCAGGAAGGCGGCGCCTCGAGCTAAGGCGCGCCGGCGCCGCGGTTCCGCAATGAGGTGGTGGCCCCGGCACCAATCAACCTGAAGGGCCACCGCGATGCTCCCGATCTCGAAAACAGTTGCCGGAACGGCGGTGGGCACCGCCGCTTTTGTGGTTTTCCCGGACTATTTTCAGAACCCCTTCAGCCTCAGTTACATCGTTTCGATTCCGACGGGCGCCGCGACATTCACGCTGGCCTACACGCTGAACCGCGCCACGACCGTTCTTCCGACTTGGAACGGATCGAGCGACGTGGTGTGGAGCAATCTCGTTGCCGCTGGTACCGCGACTGTGACCGGCACCATCTCCAGCCCGATCACCGCGCTGCGGCTTCTGGTGCCCAACGCGACGGATACGGCCACGGTGCAGATCGACTTGGCGCAGTCGGTCAACTCGCCGTAAGCGAGCGTGGCCGATGCAGGCTCACCGCATCCCTTCCACAGCATCAGGATTTGCCATGACCCGACGCCTCCAGGCGCTGGCTTGCGCTGCGATGTTCGCAGTCCTGTCCAGCACACCGGCCGCCGCCGCACGTCAGAACGTCATATCCTTCAAGGACGATCCGCACGCGCGGACCATGCCGGTCTATCAGCCGCTGCAGGGCTCGGTGTCCCCGGGGCCGGGGCGGTACGAGAAGCGCAAGCCGGTGAAGGGCAAGCGATATGCTGCGGTTCGCCGTACTGCCGCCAGCCCGCAACCCGCCCATCAATGGGGCGGCGGTGATCTCGCGTCCCGCGCGCAGTCCTACATCGGCATGACGGCCGCGCAGATCGGGTTGCGGCGCACCCTGTGGTGTGCGGCTTTCATCAATCACATCGCTGGGCCGGGACGCGGCACCGGCTCGGACTATGCAAAATCCTTCCTGTCGAAACCTCGCGTGGCTCCGCAGGTCGGCGCAATCGCGGTGATGAACCGCGGCAAGCGCGCCAAGGATGGTCATGCCGGAATCGTGGATGGCTTCGACGCGAGCGGCAACCCGATCCTGATTTCGGGAAACCACAACAACCGTGTTGCCCGCGCGGTTTATCCGCGTCACCGCATCCTTGCCTACGTGATGCCGTGACGCAGAGCGAACAGATCAGCGCCATGTTGCGCGAGTCTGCCGCGAGGCATGCCTTCATGGCCGACTTGTATCTCGTTCTTGGTGCCGTGGTGCTGTTCACTGCGCTGGTTGTGGTGACGTTCTTTGCTGCAGCCACGATGTTGATTCTGATCGGTTCGCTTCCGCTCAAGGCGCGGGCGGACCTTGGCTCGTGCGAGCGGATGCTTTGCTACGAGCCCAAACCCGGATCGTGAGCATGAACAAGGACGATGTTTCTTGGTTCAAGCAGACGTTTGGAACGCAAATCACCAGCGCGTGCGCCGGAACGCCGTTCACTATCGACATGGTGACGGCGATTGCGTGTCAGGAAACCGGATACATCTGGGCGCAGCTTCGCCGCAAGGGTCTTTCCGTCAGTCAGGTGTTGGCGCTCTGCGTTGGCGACACGCTCGACGACACGGCGGGCCGCAAGGCGTTCCCCAGGAATAAGGCCGAGCTTCTGGCGCATCCGCGCGGTGCGGAGATGTTCCTGATTGCGCGCGATGCGCTGTTGGCGATGTCAAAACACATCAACGGCTACGCCGCGACCACGCGCAACCTCAACAAGTTCTGCCACGGCTTCGGGTTGTTCCAGTACGACCTCCAATTCTTCAAGGTCGATCCGGACTACTTCCTGGAGCGGCGCTATGAGCGGTTCGACCAGACGCTCGGCAAGTGTCTCTCCGAACTCAAGAACAAGCTCGCCCGCGTCGGCCTCGCCGGCCGCACGTTGCTCACCCACGAGGAATTCTGTCGCGTTGCGATCGCCTATAACACTGGCGGCTACAAGCCAGAACGTGGGCTCAAGCAGGGCCACAAGGATGCCGACGGCACTTACTACGGCGAGCACATTGCCAACTATCTGAGGCTGTCGGCTGGCGTCGCGTTGCCTGTGCCAGCGAAGGCGCTGCCCGCCCAGCCGCCACCCGCCCCAGCGCCTCCGCCTTCCTCTCCGCCCGCAGCGTCGAGACCGTCCGCGTGGACGGCGATCTTCTCAGCCCTCGCCTCAATCTTCAAACGAAAGGCTTGATCTATGCAGATCACCTTCATCAACCTCACGCAGGCGATCGTCACCGCTCTCGCGCTCGGGTTTGCCATCTGGTCCTACTTCAAGTGGGTCCGCCCGCTGGTCGAGAACACTTGGGCGTTTGTCGGGTTCTACGGCAAGATTCTGCCGTGGCTCAAAGCGCGTTGGGATATCGTCTGCGCGTTTGTGATCGCCATCTCGCCAATTCTGTGGAATTTGGCGCTCGACATCTTGGTCGGGCTCTCGTTGCTACTTGAGCATATCCTACCTGCCGTGGCGGGGCTCGACCTCTCCAAGTTCATTGTGTCCGAGCATGTGCGTCTGCTGATTCCAATTGCCGCCACGGTTGTTCCGGCGCTACGCCGCGGCATCATGGAGTGGCGCGGGGCCAAGCAATGATCGGCACCATCATCGGCGGCGTCGTCACGTCCGTCGCCAACAATGCGATCGGCAAGGTGGCCGACGCCTTCTCCGCCCATCAGAACAAGCAGATTTCGATTGCCGAACTTGAAGCCCAGGTGAAGAAGGCGATGCTCGACGCCTTTGCCGAAATCGAGAAGGCTGCCTACGAGGCGCTGGCGAAGACGTTCGACTCCTTCACCAAGGCGATGGTGCAGAGCAAGATTTTGCAGATCATGTGGGCGGCCACGGTCGGCTCACAACTGTTCGTGCTGCTGTGGCACCAGTTCGGCATCCCGTTCGTCGTCTTCATGGGCTACGCGAAAACCTACCCGTCTTCTGGAACAACGGTTGAATGGGCGTATCTGCTGCTGGCCGGGTGTCTCGGCATGGGCCCGGTCGTGCTGCGGAACGGTCCAGGCGCTGGCAACATCGCTGAGCAGATCAAGGGTTTAGTGAAGCGTTAGGAAGCGGGACGACGGTGCGCTGGAACGTACCGCCGCCCCTGACCACCACCAGCACGAAGGGTGCCGATGATGGCTGAGACGGATCAAAGCACGTCGAAGGTTAAGGAACATGGGGGTTCTGCCTGTGGCCGGTGAGAACACTCCGCCGGAGCAGGCATCGGCACCCCACGGCCCTGAGCAATGGACGCAGCGAGATATCGCGTTGCTGCACGACATGGTGCGGGATTACGACCGCGCCCGCTGGCTCCGCGGCCAGGCAAAGTGGTGGGCGGTCTGGGTGGTCGGCTTGCCGGCTGCCTGCGTCGCAATTTGGGAGCCGTTGGAAAAGCTATTTCGGATGATCAGGGGTCATTGATGAGATTATCGCGCGGACTCTATTGCCACATGGCCGCAGCTCTGGTCGGCATCGGCATGTCAATCTGCGCTGTGATGTTGTTCGACCGGCGGGAGCCGCTGTTGCTGATCGAGGGGACGATCGAACCGAATCAGGTCAGGATGGGCGACACCGTTCAGGTGGCGTGGGTTGTCGAGGAACGCCGCAACTGCGACGGCGAGCTCCGCAGGATCATCATCGACAGCGCCAAGAAGGTTCACGAGTTCGCAATCGAGAAGACCGTCTATCACGAAACTCTGACGCGCGACCGCAGGGTATTCGTGAAGCCGATGGTGATCCCGAGCGGGCTGACGCCGGGCCCCGCAATCTACACCACGCAGATTTGGCGATGGTGCAATCCAGCGCAGCAGCACCTATGGCCGATCCGTAGCGAAGGGCTCCGCGTGCCATTCGTCGTGCTCGAATAGTACCCGTCTCCACGTGCCGTATCCCACCATGGCCCCGGCGAAAGGCGCCGCCGCTGCTGCTGGAATTGCGGCATCGTTGCTGATTATTCTGTTCTTTGCGGCGCAGGCCCGCGCGGAACCCGGCCACAGAACCATGGGCTTCACCTGC
>Ga0181337_1000049_pt1 | contig 22404 bp, 24 predicted proteins | sample Sp13VDMM15DD_FD_168302 | JGI IMG/M metagenome (GOLD analysis project Ga0181337, IMG submission 168302) | Freshwater viral communities from Lake Michigan, USA - Sp13.VD.MM15.D.D | ecosystem: Environmental > Aquatic > Freshwater > Lake | place: USA: Michigan | collected 2013-04-23 | reverse complement strand
GCACGCCGAAGGTGTGGATGTTCTCGAACTTGCAGTGGCAGATCTGCCAGAAATAGACGTTCGTGAGCTTGACCCCGTAGCCACCCACTGCCGTGAAATCGTAGAAGTCGCAGCCATCGATCGTGACCACGTCGCCCTTGTCGAAGTGCAGCGCACCGAGAGCAGTGGCGGACCCCTTGAAGCCCAGGCCCCGCACCTCGATGCGCATCACGTTGGTGGAGAGCTTGCTGCCGTAAATCCGGGTGGCGCCGATCACAGCACCGTCCACGAAGATGATCGCCCGCCTGCGCCCCGCACCTTGCAGGATCGTGTCTGCGGGAATGTTCAGGCTCGCGGTGATCCGGTAGGTGCCGGGCGGGAAATACACATGCCCGCCTGCGGTCAGGGCGGCCTGGATGGCTGTGGTGTCGTCGGCCACACCGTCTCCCACCGCCCCGAAGTCCTTCACGCTGATCGTGTCCCGCAGCCGAGACTGCACGGTGCGCGCTGTCGAGCCGGCGGGCGAATTGATGAAGCCGATCAGCGACGAGCCGTCGGAGTCGGCAAGTTCTTCAATGCCGGTGCCCATCTCATCGAGCAGTTCTTGGATGGCGTCCTGCACGTTTGTGGCGGCCAACGTGCCGTAAGGCTCGAATGTGATGTTCTCAGCTTCGCCGATGGCAGTGGCCGGGCTGTACAGGCTCGGCACGCCGAGTGCGTCAAAGCCCAGCACACGATTGGCCCGCACAGCTGCAGCGGGCAGTTCCGTCAGGGTTTCTGGATACTGCGCCCGGATGGTGCCGCCCAGAACGGCGGCCTGTCCTTGAAGCGCCTGCCACACACGATCGAAGTCCTGATCGAGCGTGTCAGCGCGCAGGTCGCCGTTGTTCTGGTAATCGATGGCCCGCGTGAGTTCAATGACCCGCGAGAGCAGCACCGCTGCACCGTTGGCGGGGGCGCTGAGAAAGGTGACACTGCCGCCTGCCTGGTCACCCAAGCCATCGATGCTGTAGAGCGAAGAGACCTGAACAACGCCGTTGATGCTGACAACCAAGTCATCAGCGTCGAGCAGTTGGAAGGTGAAGCCGAACTCGGTGGTGACACCGTTTCCGACGTGCTGGTTGAATGGGGTCTGAACGACGACCGTCATGGTGGGCCTCTCTTGGTGAGAGCGCCCGCCGTGGGCACTCAGGCCTCTAGCTCATAGGTGTGGCTGTCAGCACTTGGGCGCCAATCGTCGTTCTGCTGGGCGGTTGAAATCCCGACAAACTGCCCGATGCGGGCTGGTTGGTCGGTGACTGCGCCTGCCCCAGCGTCCAGCAGGTCGTCGGGCTGTTCTCGGATGGCCGGGTTCCAGTCCTTCATCTGGTCCCACAGGTCGCCGTTGAGCACGTCCACATGAGCCCACAACATGCCCGACTGGATCAGCGGCTCCAATGCCTCCAGGATGCGCGGGTTCTTGGTGGCCACTGCCGGCATTTCCTTGACCGCGCACCGCAGGCTGCGCTGCTTGAGCGCCATCTTGAGGAACGAGGGGGCGTACTGGCCGATGCCATTCGTCTCGACCGTGACGCGCGGCACCTGGAACTTCTCGATCAGGTCGCACAGCTGCCAGACCTGGCCGCCGGTGATGCGCTTGCCGCTGTGGTCGGTCTCGGCAATGTCCCCGGTCAGGCCCTCGGCCTTGTGCCAGTAGTGGCGCCCCGCAGCGTCCTGCAGGTCCAGCACGGCCGCCGACACGTCGCTCTTGGCCTTGCCGCTGGATGGGTCCCAGCGCAGGGACATGCCCACGATCTGCACGTTGCCCAGCCAGCAGGTCAGCTGCTTGTTCTGGGTGATGAACCGCGGCTGCACGGCATAAGCCGGGATGCGCGCGGGGTCCAGGCGAACCTCGTGCACGGGCTTGCTGTGCAGCTGGTACTGGCTGTCCCATTCGTTGATGGTGCGCGTCTTCTTGCGCCGCTTCTCCAGCTCCTTGCCGTTGAACCGCTCCGGCCAGGCCACGCCGGCGTAGCAGTCGATCAACCCACCGGGTGCAGCGGCGAACACCAGACGCGTGCCCTGCAGCTTGTAGTCCCGGCCCTCCACCAGAAGCCGGGCCATCTTGCCGATGCCGGAGAACACGAACTCTGGCTTGAACGGGATCTCGTAGGCCGCGCGGGTGGCCTGGTCGATGCGGTGCTCAAGGTCGAACATGCGGATCGTCAGGCAGTCCGCGCCCAGGGCCTGCTGCTCGTCGTAAAGGCTGTCGTGGGTGTGCGGCGTGCCCACGAACAGGGTTCTCCCACCGGGCACCAGGATGTGCACCTGCTCGCCCAGGCGGTACCGCAGCTTCTCCCGGGCCTCGGGCGTCTGGATGTTGCGCGGCACCTCGACGTCGTCGTTCTGGCACTCGTCGGCTCGGGCTGACGTGACGTTGGACAGAATGCCCCGGGCGTACATGCTGGCGTTGCGCGGGTCGTTGGAGCCTGAGACCCACCATTCCTGCACACCGCCGTCGCGGAACATCCCGCGCGTGAGCGGGTGATTGCGCAGCACGTTCTGGGTGTCGCGGCTGGTCTTGTAGGCGGTGGGGTCCGATTCGGACTGGTGCAGGATCCGGTACTGCGGGTCGCGGTAGTAGCGCCAGGCGTTGTGCACGGCCAGCAGCGTGGACTTGCTGAAGCCCCGATGGGCCCGGAATACAGCCAGCTCTTTCCGGTGCTCCAGCCAGTGGGCAGCGCGCAGGTGGATGGCTGGCACCTTCCAGCGCTGGTGCTTCGCCCACAGCAGGTAGAACGCCGGGAAGGAAATCTCACGTTTTGCCATGGACGCGCTTGTCGAACTCGGACTTTCGGGCCTTGGACGCTGCGCCGTTGATGATCTTGGCGGCCTCTTTTTCGGCGTCGCGGATTTCCTTGTCCAGGTCGTCCTCGCCCTCGGTCACCGCATCAGGCGTGTCCTCATGGGCTGCGGTCTTTCGGCGTGCCAAATCCACCAGCGTGCCGATGCGCTGGGCACACGCGAGCGTGGCCACTGCGTCTTTCTTGCACCAGTACCGGTCGCCTCGGGTCTTCTGGTCCATCTGGCCGGGCTCCAGCCCTTTGCCTGGCCATTTGTCGGGGTCGCTCTCGCTGATGAACAGGTCGACCAGCTGCTCCGCGCGTTGCTGCAAGGCCTCGAATTGATCAAGTCGCATGGTTACTCTCCAATGGCGGCGCCCATATCCGGGGCGCGCATGTCGTCAAACTCGGCACCCGGCTCCCACCAGTAGCCGCCGCCCCAGTCCTTCTGGTGGCGCGAGCGCTGGCGCTGCAGATACCCCGGGCTCAGGTTCTCCTGCAGGCCGTGCAGCACCAGGTGATCGAGTGCCGTGCGGGCGTACCAGAGGTTGATGTACGGCAGGTGGGAGCGGGAGAACCGCAGCGCCTCGGCGCCGGCGTGCGTGTCCTTGCCGGCGCGCAGCTCGTCGATGTTGCCCTTGGTCAGTTCCCACAGGTCGGCGGCACTGCCGAAGGTCGGGCCCATGGTGATGCGGCTCAGCGAATCCAGCGGGCTGCGGTCGTCGGTGGTGTCACCCAGCACCAGGTCGCCCATGAAGCCCAGACCACCACCCTGCGCGGCCGCGCGCGCCCAGAACTTCGGCGTGGTCATATCTACCGGGTCCTTGCCCTGCACCACCTGTTTCGACTGGAAGGCCACAGCACCCAGCGCAGTGGTGGTGATGAACAACGCGGCTGCATAGGCTGCCTTGTTCGCCAGCTTGGGCGCGCCGTCCATCCCGCGGTCGCCTTCGAGCATCCGGCGCCAGTGGCGCGAGATCATGGCGATGGGAAAGCTCTTGAACTGCATGGTCATCCGGGCCAATTCACCCACCCCGGTGCCAGCCTGCTGACCGCCCCAGGTCTGAATGGCGCGGGTGGCCAGATCGGGGTTGATGATCGCGTATTCGCTCTCGTCGGTGATGAAGCCCAGAATCTTGGCGGTCACCTCGCTCGAGCGCGCATCGCCGCTGGCCGCGATCGCCTCGGGCGTCAGGAACTTGGCCCCCTGAAAGTCGGTGAGCTGGGCACGGGTCACCACATCCCAGTCGGCCTCGGTGATGCCCTTGCGCCCGAGGTGCGAGCGGTCCCACTCGGTGAGGTCGGCCCACTTCGTCTGCGAGAGCTTTGCCAGACCCTGCATCATGGTCATGGAGAAGCCGCGGCGCAGGCTGTCGGTCCAGACGTTCATCAGGGACAGCCGCATGGTGGAGTTGGCCAGGCGCCCGCTCCAGTTGTTGGCGATGTTCTCGCCGGCCCATCGGTTCAGGTCCGACAGCAGGGATTCAGCGATCAAGCCGTGCGAGGTCAGGAACTCGCGCACCTCGGGGCTGGCCTGCTTGCCCACGTTCTTCAAGGTCTGCCAGTAGCCCAGCTTGTTGTAGCCCGCGGTCACCATCAGGGTGCCCACGTCGGTGATGCTGGAGAGTACCGCGCCGGCCAGCTTGCCGAAGGTCTGGATGTTGCGGATGTCCTGCCCCACCTGCGCCAGCCGTGCGCTCTCCGGGGCACCCGCCTTGCCGGTCATCAGGTCCCAGTAGGCCTGAGGCTTGTTGCCGAAGCTGCGCTTGATCCCCTGGTCGGCACGCTCGGCCAGATCGTTCTGCAGGCGGAACTGCGATTCCGGGTTCGGTCCGTAGCGTTCCACCAACCCGATGTCCCGAGCCATCACACCCACGTGGCCGATCATTGCGTCGTACATGGAGCCGCGCCCGAAGTCCGAGAGGTAGGCGGTGTAAGCGTCACCATCCTTGAAGTGGATCTGTCGGCTGTCGCTGCCCTTGTTCGCGCGTGCACCCGATCCGGTGGTCTGCCCCGGCGTGGTCTTGTTCAGGCCGTCGGTGGCGATCGTGTCGTAGGAGGCGCGCAGGAAGTCCAGCACCTCGTTGTCGGCCATGCGGCTGCCGTCCTCGCGCACGTATCGGGCACGGTCCAGCAGCGGCAGGGTCTTGGCGGCCCAGGCGTCCTTCCCAACGTTGCGCACGCGTGCCGAGTCGTGTGGCTGCGGCAGGTAGCCATAGGCCAGCCGGCCCACATCCCCGCCGCCGGCGTTGAACCGCTGGCGCATGCCCTCGATCACTTCCAGCCAGGCTTTGGCGCCGCTCTGGGCTGCCTTATTGCCGGTGCCGCCCTGCCCCATGGCGAATATTTCGTTCACCAGGTCCTTGGTCATCTGTGGGTTCTGGGCGTCGAAGAGGAACATGGCCGCGCGGCGGCCGATGCCGGTCCCTTCCTTGCTGGTGGCCGCGTCGATGAGGTCCATGAGCTGCGACACGTTCTCGCGCTTGATGCCGTCGGCGTACAGCTGGGTGTTGGCAATGTCCTGCACCAAGGCCTTGCTCTGGCCGCTGCTCATGTTGGCTTTGAGATCGGTCAGGCGCTGGGCGGTGGCGGCGGTGGCCAGGGCCTGGCGCTGCACGTTGGCAACCTTGCGAGCGGCTTCGGCCTGCAGGTCCTTCATGGCGGTGGTAGCGGCTTCCATCACCCTGTCGTTGATCGACTTGCCACGCCACCCGGCGGGGTCAGCCTGGGCCAGGCGGCGCATGGTGCCGCTGATGCGGTCCTCGATGCCCTGAATCTCAGCGGGACGCAGGGCCCGCCCGGCTGCCTGGTTGACAGCTTGAATGCATTGGGGTTTCATCGCCATGTGACGTTCCTCAAAACCGCCGGGGTAATCCTGGCGTTCATCCTCATCATTCCCCTGGCGGTGTGGGCTGGCTCTGGCAGCCGGTCACACGCATGGTTTGCGCTCAAGCAATATGGCGTGGCCATGGGGGTCATCGTGGTGCCGGTGCTGGCGCTCGTCGGCATCGTGCTGGTCCTCGAACTCATGACCTGAGGAAGCAGGTAGCGGCTGTCTCGATCAGGGGCACCTCGGCCAGATCGTCTGCCACCTCCTGCCGAACCTGGGCCATCAAGTCGGCCAGACGCACGGGAGCGTCCATGCCGTCAAGCTGCACCATCAGATCGGGGTTCGAAGCCTCAAGGTCCATGGCCGCGCGGGCCACAGCGGGAGACTCGATGGGTGTGGTGGTACTGCCCCCTTCGCCTTGGGGGGCTGCACCCTCCGGCCCAGGCGTTACTGCCTGGCCGGCTGTTCCTGCTGCAGTCCCTTCTTGAGACTGTCCAGGAACTCGTTGGGGAAGCTCGCCCACCGCGCCTGCTGTTCTGGCGTCAATTTCGACGTTTGAACCGGCGGTGCCACGATAGATTTCCCGGGAGATACGACCTTGGTCGAATTCTTCTTGGAGAGCATTTTGCAGACTCCTTTCGAGCCCATTGTATTCGACCAGGGGCAAATCAGCGAGCTCGGCTGCGCGCACTCCATCACGGCCGCGCGAGTTGTCAATGGCCAGGATCGACACCCGTGGGTCGCCTGCGTAGCGCTTGGCCAGCTCGCGCATGGTCTCAGCCGCACCGGCATGGGTTCTGGCGTGTTCACGGATAGGCACCGTGCGGCCCATCCGCGTGGCGCGCGGCAGGGCCCCGCCCACAAGCGCGTCCACCGGGTCGCGGTAGACGTAGGCGATCCGCACGTCGCGTCCGGCGGCCAAGGCTTGCTCCACCTTCTGCACAGCAGACGGCACCGTGTTCATGTTGGTGTCGTAGATGATTTCCGCGCGAGAGGCCGCGTCACCCATGACCCGCAAGGCGGTCGACTTGCCCGCCCCGGTGCCGCCGGCGGTGAACAGCACCACTGGGTCGTAGCCGTCCGGTGTGGGTTTGGCCAGCTTCTCGGCATAGATGCGCTTGACGAAGGCACTGGCCGGCTCGTGGACCGCTGCCGATCGCGTGCGATCTGCCCGGTACTCGGGGGAGAGTTCGCGCGCCTCGTCGGTGTTCAGGATGCGCCCGCCGTCAGTGTCCTTCAGGCGGGAATACTCGGCCAGCGCTTCTTCTGGCGCGCGATCAATGCGCTCGGCCAGCGCCTGCTGAATCTCCAGGTCTGTGCGCGCCGGCGGCTCAGCTACGGCAGCCACACGTTGGTCAAGCGCGGCACGGGCCACTGCCCCGACATCAGGCCCCACCATGTCCGACACATCCACTCGCTCACCGGCGGCCATCTGGTCAATGGCCCGTGCGACCGCAGCGTTGTGCTTTTCAGCCCCAAGGATGTTGTCGGTGCCCGTGAGGCGCTGGGCATCCAGGTTCTCGCGCAACAGGTTCACCCGGGCGGCGTCGACTTGCTGTTCGTCCACTGCGCTGGCGGGAGCGTCTGCCACCGCCTGGGCACCTCGGGCACGGGCTGCCGATCGCATGGCCATGGCACCGAAGCCCAGCGGCACCAGCGTGGACAAAGTCAGGCCCACCGGGTCGAAGGGATCGTACTGGTCGGCCAGCTTGTCGTATCCGGCGTTGTCCAGGATCTCGCGCGTGGCGGCGTTCTGCCCGGCGAATGAAAGAGGTCCACCGGCCACCGCCAGGCCCACGGTGCCGGCCACCGTCTTGCCTGCCACCGGGAGCGCAAAGCCCAGGCCGGTCAGTGCACCTGTGACAGCGCCCACCTTGGTGCGGGTCTTCACGTCCACACCTTGGCGTGCCAGCTTCTCGGCTTCGGTGAAGCCTTCCTCTGCACCCGACACGATGGCGCCGGCCACAGGGCCGAGCAGCACGCCAGCGGTCAGTGCCTTGGTGCCCAACCGTCCGAACTCGGCCACCGCCATCTCGGCACCGTGCGCGGTCAGCGGGTCGGGCATGTAGTCCTCGGCCACGTTGCGCAGGCTGGCCGACACGTCGTTACCTCGGAAGCCGGTTTCCAGCGTCTCCTGCGCGCGGCGCTGCATCTCCATGCGACCCTCTTCGGTCTGGCTGGCGCGCATGGTCTCGGCGCTGATGTCCACCTTGGACAGGCCGCTCATGAGCTCGATGCCGGATGCTCCGGTTTCGGCCACGCCGGCAGGAACCGAGCGACCTGCACCACGAACCACGCCCCACGCGCTGAATGCCGGCGTCTGTGGCTTTGGCGTGCGTGGGCGCTGCGCCATGTCGTTGATCGCTGTCTCCATTGAGGCTTCGAAGGTATCGAGCAGCATCAGCGCACCTCCACGATCAAGGGCTTGCCGTCAGGGCGCATTGCAAGTGCCCCACCAGCCTGCACCGCGTACCGGCCATTGCCCCGCACAATCAGCGGCGCGTCGGCGATCTGGTCGATGAACTCCTTGGCGCTGATGGTCTGGCCACCCACCACCACGGTGTCGGAGCGCAGGTCGCGCGGCGTGAGGTTGCGCAGGCGCGTGTCGAACTGCTCCGGGGTCATGCCCTGCGGCAGGGGGACCTTGCGGCCACCTCGCTCGACGATGCCGCCGCCGGTGACCAGCCGAACCGCCCGGCGCAGGTCGCCCGAGCCCTCTGCCTGCAGCCCATACTCGGCGAACACAGCCGCGTCGATCATGGTCTCGCGCACATCCTCGGAGGGGTACGCGTCCCCGATCTCTTCGGCCACCCGGGCACGGATACCGGTCACTGCCGAGTTGTCGGTCTTGACCGACTTGTCCTTCATGGCCTGGGCGCCGCGCAGCACGATCTCGGAGGTGTAGCGGCCCTGCGTGGTCTTGGAGCCGGCCAGGCCGATGGCGATCCCCAGGGCCTTGTCCTTCTCGGCCACCTGCCGGGCGAAGGCCGAAGCCTGCTGTGGCCCGAGCACCTGCGAGATCTGGGCGATGGCGCCAGCGCGCTGGTCCACCGGCAGGATGTTGATCATCTTCCCCACCTGCTCCGCTTCCTGTGCCAGCAGCGGGGAGACAGCGGTGCCGGTCTGCTGCTGCACGAGGCCCGCCTGCTGGATACGCTCACCGATGGACTTCACCAGTCCGTTGATGCTCTGGGTGTCCACCGGGGTGATCGACTGCAGCACACCGCGCTCCTGGGCGGCGAGCAGCGGATCTTCCTTGTAGTCCTTCACCGAGGCGTCGTACACCCGCTGGAGCTCGGCCACACGCTTCTCGGCGTCGGGGTTGGTGCCGCTGGCGTTGAGCTGGGACCGGGCTGCGATCAGTGTTTCACGCTGCACAGCTAGGGGCTGCATGCCGAAGGCTGCGCGAGCGGGGGCCAGTGTCAGAGTTTCGCGCAGAGCGGCGGCGTAGGGCGTGCCAGCCACGGCCTTGGAGACCTGATCGACGTACTCAGGGGACAGCACCTTGCCCTGCGTGATGATCGACTGCGCGGCGTTGAACTGCGATTCAGCCAGGCGCAACTGGCGCTCGGCCTGGGCTTCGCGGCGGCGGGCATCGGCCTCGGCGCGCTGGATGTTCGAGACCTGATAGCCCTCCACCTGCCCCAGCAGCGTCTGCTTGCGGCTGGGGTCCAGGTCGGCGAACTCCGGGCCGTCCAGTTGCTTGACCACGGCGTCCAGGGCCTTGTTGTCGCGGCGCGCGGAAGTCACGAGGGCGTTGGCCTTGTTCAGGCGGGTGCCCTCACGCCAGCCCTGCTGTGCCTTCTGCAGGTCGGCTGGGTTCAGACCGCTGAACGGGCCCAGCGCCTCGATCGTGTCGCTCACCATCTGGTCGGCGGCGCCCGGGTCCTTGAGGTAGAGGCGCTGCGCGTATTCGAGCTGCGACTGCAGGCCCGCACGCACGTCCTGCTGATCGCGGTCGGTCACGGCCTTGGTCACGGTGCGGTTCAGCCGGCTCACGCGGTTGTTCAGCGAGGCCTGTGCCAGGGGTGCGTGCGCTTGGGGGATGCTCGACATACCCGCGGTGATGCGCTCCTGCGTGCGGCGCTTGAACTCTTCGCCGGCCTGCGTCTTGTCGATCTGACCGGTGCGGATGCCTTCGGCCACCTCGTCGCTGGCAATGTCCAGATCGGTCTCGATGGTCTGCAGCGCCATGGCTGCTTTCGCGCGCTCGGCTGCCTCGGCCGTGGCACGGGCCTGGGCTTCTGCCCGTGCGGCTTCCTGACGCTCCTGGTTGACCAGTTGCCCACCGCGCTGCTCGACCGCTCCCGCCAGCTCGCCGCCGAAGTCTCCGCGCGACATCGTGCCGCTGACGCGCTGGGGCTGAGCCACCACATCGCCGAACCCTTGCCCTGATGGAATCTTTGCCATGGTGGTACCTCAACCGAAGGCGGAATCGCCAGTGGTGCCGTCGTAGAACTCGGACTTGGGCGCGGCCTTCTTCGCGCCCTTCCATCCGTCGTACCCGGTCTGTGAGGCCGAGAACAGGGAAGCCGTCATGGCGTTGCGCCCTGCCCGCTTGGCCGAAGCCCCAGCGAACTCAAGACTGTTGGCGCGGCGCTTGCCCGTGAGGATGGACATGGCCGCGTCTTCGTTGGCCAGCGTGTCGATCTCTTGCTCAGCACCCAGCGAAAACTCGTCGATCCGGGCTCCGCTGGCACCTGTGGCGGCCCGGGCTGTTCCCTTCTGCCGGCGAGCTGCGCGCAGGATCTTCTCGGCCTGCTGTTCGGAGGCGTCGCGCTCGTATGCAGCGTCTGCCCGGGCCAGCGAGTTCTCGGCGTCTCCCTGCGCCATGCGCGAGAACCCCCCGGCCACCTGCCCGCCCATCATCATCATTTCAGCACCTGTGCACATCACGCCTCCAGAATCACGCCGCAGCGCGTCAGGCCCAGCCGCTCGAAGAGCTGGGCGGTTTTCTCGGTCTCCACACCCGTGGTGCAGCCCACCTGCGTGATGACGGCGCCGATCTCGCGCCCCCACCACCGGTATCGATTGATGAGCCGCACCGGCGCCAGGCTGCCGCGTCGCGAAGGCTCGATGAACAGCGCGAGATCGGTGGCGATCAGGTCAGTGCTCGCCCAGTGCGGTGAGGCCATGGCCACCATGCCGCCGATCAGCTGCTCTTCCTCGGCCACCCACACGAAGCCCATCGGGTTGTCGATCAGCAGGCGCAGCGTGTCGTGCAGCCGCGCGCGGGAGAACGTGAGGCGTGAGAACCGGGGGCTCTCGGCGTGCATGCGCTCGCCCAAGTCCAGCAGGGCCGGGATGTCGAATGCGTTGGCCGGACGGATCATGTTCAGCTCTCGTTCACGGTCATGTCGCGGATGATGGCCAGCACCGTCCACGGGTAGGGCTGGTCCTGCTCAAGCAAGAGCTCGGCCTCGCCGTTGTCCCATCCGTAGTTCGGCAGCTCCTTGATGCCGGTGAACGCTGGCACCGGCTGGTCCAGCGTGAGTGGAGTGTCGAACTGGCGGAACTGCAACTCTGTGCCGTTCACCTTGGCGCCCACGGTCTGGTTGAAGCGCACCTGCACCCGGTGCACCGAAACGGCCTGACCCTGCGAAGTGCCCGTGCGCAGCGCGATCTCGGGCGGTTCTTGCCGAATGCGGGCGACATAGGGAAGACCCACCGACACGCTGGTCGCGGTGCGCGGCAGGGTGATTGCGCCACCGGTGACCACTTGGTCCCCGATGTAGATGTCATCGGCCAGCACGCTGACGGTCTCGCCTTCGAGGTGGTCAAACCCGGACCAGGTGGCCGAGGCCGCGCCGCTGGCTTCCTTGCGGCAGTCGTGGGCATTGCGGATCTCTTGCGTGGTGGTCCAGTTGCCCCAGTCCAACTTCTCGATGTAGCGCACCACGCTGCCGTCGATGGTTCGCTTGACCAGCAGATAGGTGGCGTCGCCCCCACCCTCGGGCACGGTGGCCACCCATTCCACCTCGCCACCCACATCACCGCTGCAGAAGGACACCTGGTTCTGCTCGCGGTTGTAGGTGACTGCCAGGAGCTTGCCGTCGTTGGTGGCGCACCAGAGCACCGACTCGGGCGTCTGCTCGAAGGCCATGGACTTGATGCCCAGGCGGATCAGGTGCTCGGAGAACACCGACACGTCGAGCGCCACAAAGCCCTGCAGTTCGTCGCCGCGGATTGCCCGCAGGGTCTGGCCTCCACGTTGTGCAAACAGCAGATCGTCGCCCACCTGCTCGGGCCTCACGCGGTCGCAACCCCAGCGGGTCTGCAGCGTGATGTTTGCATTGGTCTGGGTGACCGGCTTTTCAATGCCGCCGCGGGTTTCGAACTCACCGCCCAGGGTCATGGAAATCAGGTTGCGACCGCTGTGCAGGTACTCGATGGAGTTGACCTCGTCGCTGTCCACGGTCTTGTAGACGGCCGAGTCATCCTCCACGCCGGGGGTGAAGTCGAAGAACAGCCCGGACTTGCTGCCCCACATGGTCTGCGGGTAGCGCACGGTGTTGGCCAGCCAGGTGCGCTGCTGAAAGAACGTCACGGTGTGGGGGTAGCCGTCGACCGCGTTGAATGCCGCTTTGCGCTGCACCCAGGTGTTCGAAGGGGCCGGGGTGACGCCGGACAGTGCCTTCACGATCACGCCGCTGATGACCGTGGGGCTGGTGTAGCTCGTGATGCGGACAAGCCCACCGTTGATGTCGACCACGCCACCGACGACATCGCTGCGCCAGCCCGCGGCACCCAAGGTGAGCGTGCATGCCACCCCGACGGGTGAGGCGGCACTGGGCGTGCAGTCGTTTTGTGGCGAGCCTTCCAGCAGCCAGATGGGCGATGGGCCGCCGGTGCCGTTGGCGCTCAGGCTCCCGAAAGCACTTTCCACCGTGGCTGTCGCGGTGGTGGCCCCACCCACAACGGTGATGAACGCCACACCTCCCGCCCAGGAAATGCGCCGGCCGACATCAGAGGCCAGAAAGAAGGCGCTGCCAGCGGTGAGCGTCCGACCAACACCGAGCGCCACGTTGTCGATCGTCATGGTCATGGTGCCGCGGTCGCCGGTCTCGGCCACGGGCGGAGGGGCGAAAGGTGCATTGCTCACGGTCCACCGTGCATCCCCGAAACGGCGGATGGCCTGCACCGGGTTGCTCGGGTGCGCGGCCAGCATGGTGTCGGCGCCCTGGCTGTAGTCGATGTCCGCCAGCTGCTCGTCGGTGTAGGGCGTGGCCACCTCATAGGGCACGCTGGGCGCGGATTCGACGATCGCGCCATCCTTCCACACCCGCATGTACAGGTTGCCGAGCTCCAGCAGGTACGCCTGGCTGCGCGAAAAGACGAAGGGGATGATTCGGCCGGTGTCGCTCGAGACCTTCACCTCGCCGATGAACTTCGTGGGCGGGCGGATGGTGGCGCCCCCCTGCTTGAACACCACCACGTTGAGCAGCTGCTTGGCGCTGGCGTTGTACTTGTCGATGTCCACCCGGCCGCGCAGGCGTGGCGATTGCTCGCCCGCTGTAAAGTTCGTGGTGATGAGCTGCATCTTGGGCATGTCAGCCTCTCACGTTCAGGAAGGGTGAGTCGTTCCAGTCCTCGGGCGGGTTCTCCTGGCCGTCCACGGTCTTGGCCCGCGCGAAGATGCCCACGCCCTTGGCGAAGAACTCCTGCTTCAGGGAGTCGCGCAGGCTGGTGGACTTGGTGATGGGGTAGGCCAGGTCCATCTCCATGCGCTTGACCATCAGCGTGGTCAGCAGCGAGTCCCACTCGCCTTCGGTCACGTTGGCGATGTAGACCATGGGCAGCACGTTGGTGTTGGCCAGGATCCGTACGCCCTCGATCACGTAGTCCAGGCGGTGGTCCTTGTAGCCGATCTGCATGGTGCGCAGCCAGTTGGCAGGCCGGGCGAACTGGTACTGCCAGTCAAAGGCGGGGGTGGTGGCCTCGGGTGCAAGCACCACGCGGCGCACGCAGCAGTTCCAGGGATGGCTGCGCAGGAGGTCGGCCTTGGCCAGCGCGTAGCAGTTCGCGACGATGCGCCCGGCCGGCGTGTTCTCCGACAGTGAGGCGATGGGTGCCGCTCCCAGCAGGAGCAGCGCGTTGCTGCAGATCTCGACGTCGGTGGCCATTCGTTCTCTCCAATGAAAAACGGGGGCACCATGGCCCCCGCTGTTTACCCAACCATCCCCCGGGGGTTCAGGCGCTGATGTAAGGCACCTCGACGCGGATCGCCTGGTTGGCCGGAACTGCCGCACCTGCGACGGTGCCGTAGATCTCGGCGTCCTGATCCAGCACGTAGCGCTGGCCTGCGGTCACCTTGGTGCCGGTGTTGGCCTGCACGGTCTGCGCCGCGTTGATCGCAGTGGCAGCCAGGATGGCCGTGGCATCGATGGCCACCTTGGTGACTGGGTGCCGCAGACCCACAGCCAGCGTGCTCGCCGCGGTGCCCGCACCGTTGCTCAGCGTCACGGGGCACAGCAGGCGCGTTCCCTTCTTGAGGATCACGCCAAAGCCGATGGTGTCGGCGATCGCTGCGCCGGCGTGCACCAGCGGCATCTCGCACACGGCGCGGGCGCTTTCTCCCTGGGTGTCGGGGAGCACCTTGCGACCGGCTGCGATCTCAGTGGCTGCGCGGCCGCTGATCTCGGCCATGCCCAGCACCAGACCGGAGCGGGCCATGTGCGTGAACAGCGCATCGTGCACGCGCTCGCCAACGGCCTTGACCACGGTGGGCTGGAACAGCGCGAACGCCACCAGTGCGATGGCCACAAGGGCCGGGATGAGGTAAGTGAGTTTCACGAGGGTTCTCCTGATTCGCGGGTTGGTGGTGGGTTAGACGAAGGCGATCTCGACGACCTTCTTCTTGTCCTGGCGACCGGCACCGTAGGAGGCGCCCATCGAGACCTGCCAGGCGTCCTTCTTGTCGCCGCGGCGGGTCACGTTGCCTTCTTCGTAGCCCTTGCCGCAGTGAATGCCGGACTTGGCCCAGGCGATCGTGAAGTAGGAGCCGCCAGACAGCGTGATGCCGTTGTACGGGATCCACTTGAAGCCCATCCACTTGCCGCTGATGTCGCCGTTCTGCAGCATCTTCACGGCCATGTAGTCGGCGCTGGTGAGCGTGGTGTCGGCCAGCACGTCTTCGAGCATGACGTCGTTGTAGGCGATCGACAGCTCTTCGCCGTTGTACTCATCCGCCTCGTTCTTGCGGAAGAGCGCACGGGTCTGGATGATCTTGGTCTTGGTGAAACCAGTGCCACCGGCGGCAATCTTCTGGCCCGCAGGCAGCACTTCGGTGGTGCCGTCCTTCTTGAGCTGCGAACCGCGAGCGGCGTTGTAGATGATGTCGTCGATGCGCCGGTTCTTGGCGTTCATGAGCAAGCCCATGTAGTCGCCACCGGTGACCGGGTTCACGATCATCTTGGGGATGTCGTTGCGGTCCAGCGGGAAGGCCTTGTAGAAGTCGGCCATGTTGACGATGGGGGTCGAGTGCTCTGCCTGGCTCCACTCGGTGTCGCCGTGGCGCACCGTGTTGGCGTCCAGCAGGCTGCCGTCGTCGCCGAGGAAGTTGATGGTGAAGGACTCGCCGGTGATGCTGCCGCGGTCGGTGACTGCGGCCATCAGGCGAGAGTCGCGCTGGGCCGCCTCCATGCGGATGGCGGTGTCCCATTGAGTAACGAATGCTTGGGTGATCGTGGGCATGATCTGGGCTCCGAGGTTGATGAGGGTTCAGCCTTGAATCCAGGGTGTCCGGTTGCCCGGGCCTGATCACTACGTCAGCGTCGACCGGCTTGCGTCTGCTGTTCGGGCATTTCGGGGTGTCCACCTGCCAGAGCGGGCCCGTTGAATGGCTCGCAGTGTCTGACCGGTGGGCGGTTGAAATCCCGATAACGTGCGATCACATCGCCGGTGCGGTGCCCGAACGCTTGGCGAATGCCTCGCTGACCTGGGCGCTGACCTTGGCGTGGTCCGGGTGCTTGGCGTTGCGGTACGCCTCTGAGCGCATGAGCGCTTCAACGTCGGTCACTGGCGACTGGCTTCCAGCGTTGCCGGGTGAACGGTCTTCGCGGGTCTCCTTGCCGAACTGCGCGGCGAACTGCCAGAACAGCGGGTCGGTGCCGTACTTCTCGCGGACCTTGGCGGCCAGGTCGGGCGGCATGAGGGAGACGGCGCGCTCGGCGGCGGTCATGTTCCCTTGAAGCTCGGCCGGGGTGCTCCACACTTGGGACAGCTCGGCGCGCGCTTCATCGGCAGTGAGACTGGCCGCAGCGTTGAGCACCGAAGGCACCACGCTGAAGTACTCGCCCATGACGAAATCGAACTGGGACTGTGTAAGACCGGCCTTGTGTGCTCGCTCACGAAAGGGGCCTGCCAGTGCAGGGTCCAGCTCCACGTCCTTGAATTCTTCGGGCGGGGTGTACTTGTAGGCGTCCGGGGTCTCTGGCGGCAGGTCACCGGTGCCGATGCGCTTGGCTGCTGCGGCGTAGCCCTCGGCCAGCTTCTGGCTGGAGGCCTGCAGATCGAGCGCGCCGTCAGCACCGAGCACGGCGTATTTCTCGGGCAGCCACTCAGGGCGGCCAGTGGCGGGCGTGCCTTCTGCAGCAGGAGCAGCGGCCGGCGCAGCGCTGAACAGAGAGGCGGCAGGTGCCGGGGCTGCGCTCGGTGCGGCAGCGGGCGCTGCAACTGGTGCGGCTGCTGGAGCGGGAGCAGCTGCTGGGGCTGCGGCGGGGGCGGTCGTGGCTTCACTCATCGTCGTTCTCCTGGTGGGTTGGGGAATCGTCGACGCCGTTGCCGCGGTTGACCATCGTCACGATGTACTCGATCACCTCACGGTGAGCGGCGTCCTGGTATGTCTTGAGCACCGCGTCAATGCCACCGTTGGTGTGCACCTTGGCCTTGCTGGCGAAGCGGTGGTACAGGTCTTCGAAGATGGCCGCGCCACGCTTGTCCACCTCGAAGATGTCGTGGTAGACCCCGGCCAGCCGGCGGCGCTCGTCGATCGGCTCGGTCATCAGGCTGCGGTGGCCATGCGCTGGGCCATCGCGCCCTGCATCTCAGCCTGTCCCTGTGTGGCCAGTGCCTGCTGCTGCGCGGCCTGCTGGGCCTGGGCCTGCTGCTCACGGATCTGGGCCAGCTTGCGCTCGTCGCGCATGAGCTTCTGCGGCACACCAAGCATGCGGGACTTCAGGCGCTTGCCCTCTTCCCAGTCGTACAGGTCCAGCAGCTCGGCCTTGCCGGTGTTCTGCACGGTCATGCCCAGGTCGGCTTCGAAGCGGTCCAGGCTGGCCACCTCTTCCTCGCGCTGAGCTCGGGCCAGGGGCGAGAGGTAACGCACCGTGAAGTTGCGATCCAGCAGGGTCTCGGGCGGGCGACCGATCAGGCTGAACTGGCTCAGCAGGTTGGCACGCCATGCGATGCCGAAGCAGCGCTCCACCAGCGGCTGCAGGAACTCGGCCTGAAAGCGACCAAACATGGGGCCGAGCATCTGGCGCAGCATGGACACGCGCACGCTCCACTCGTAGGCGGTCTTGCTCTGGCCCTCCACCGGTGGGAGCTGGTCGGCCATCAGGATCTTGCGGATGGTGCCCTGCAGGCTCTCGCGGGTCATCATCCCGAAGTCCACCCGGGCGCCGGTGATCAGCGGTTTCATGCTGTCCACCGAGTTGGCCACGATGATCTTGCGCGGGCCCATCTTGATGTTCTTGGGGTTCAGCACGCCGTCGTCCTCGGCGATCATGGGCGGGGCCAGCGTGGTCTCCGCACCCATGAGCGTCCACTTCGTGACCTCGTTCAGGGTTCGAACATCGGGCAGCGCATCGGACATCGGGCCGGTGGCATACGCCGAGTTCGGCAGGCGTGACCAGCGAGGCGCCATGCAGGGGAACTCGTGGTATCCGCCCTCGCGCAGGATGTGGTTGCTGTCCACCTCCATGTGGCAGGAGCCGAACTTCATGTTGGCGGCCAGCTTCGCTTCCTTGGCGTACACCTCGCGCGGCTCGATGGCGTGGGTCAGCTTGATCTTGTCGTCGTACTTGCCAGCGTCCCAGAGTTGCTTCACCTTGGGCGACACCTTGTCCAGGCCGAACTCGGTGACCATCTGCGAGACCGTGTAGTGGTAGCTGCGGTAGACCGTGTCGACCAGGCCACCGGTGCGGCTGGAGCCGATCACGCACTCGCCCACCGGCCAGGTCTCGAAGTAGAAGCCACCGTTCACGGCCTCTTCGCAGTACAGGACGTGCCAGCCAGCGATCCACACATCGAGCATGGCGTCAAATGCCTCGGCGTCGAAGTTGCTGGCGTGGATGTTTTCCCAGATGAACTTTGCGGCCTCATCGAGGAAGATCTGCTCGGCGTCGGTCTCACCGGCTCCGATGTCCAGGTAGAACCACTGCGCGTTGCTGGGCACCATGCCGCCCATGACGGTGGCCACACCCACACGCACCGAGTCAGGCGCGGTCGAGTCGTAGATCACGGCCTTGCGCTGCTGGGCGTCGGTGGCGGTAATGATCTCGGAAAGCAGCCCGTGCGCGCGGGCGGGCATGCTCAGGTCGTAGCAGTCCTTCCAGACCTGCTCGTGCAGCTGCTTGGCAGCGGTCAGGTCAGAGTGGCGGCGCTTGATCTTGGACGCATCGGCCATCAGACACCCAGGGTTTGCTGGCTTCCCGTGGTGCCGCCACCAGTGAACAAGGAGTTCGAGCGCAGGGCTTCGCGGGCAAACTTGGTGCTGGCGTAGGCGTCCTGCGCGGCCTTGTCGGCAGCCGCCTTGCGCTCTTTTTCAGCGTTGGCTGCCTGCTCGGCGGCGTTGCGCGAGGCCTTGCGCGCTTGATTTCCGGAATCGATGGCGCTGTAGGTGCTCGCTCCAGCACCCACTAGGGCTGCGACCTCAAGTCCGGTGCACATGATGCTCAGGCCTTCGCGAAGCCAGCGTCATCGCGGCCCTGCACCAGAGGCTTGCTGGTCACGACCCAGCCGTCCTTCGACAGCACCGAGCGGCGCTTGGGATCTGCGTTGACCTGCGCCAAGGTTTCGGCCTGCGTGGGCAGTGGCGCGGCGCCCGCTGGATTGGCCACGGCCTGGGCACGCGCGTCGGCCTGAACCTTCAGGATGCGGGCCACCTCGGCCTGCACTATGGCGGCGATGTCGGGAGCCATTGCGGGCTGGTCCACCGAAGCCTCGGCCGTGTCGCCCAGGTTCTCTGCAGCCTCACCCTCGGCAACCTGGGGGGCGACGCCTGGCGTCTGGACGGTCTGGACACGGGGGGTTGAGGCTTTGGACACGGGTGGCTCCTTCTGGACGGTCTGGACACGGGCAGGGGCTGCCCTTGGACCGCCGCAGTGTCTGCCTCACCCCCGGTTGAAATCCCGATAAAGCGGCAGCTCCGTGCCCCCGGTCTTCTCCACCCACAAGCCGATCAGCATCAGCGCGTCGTGGAACCTGGGCTCTGACTGGAGGTTCTTCAAAGCCCACGCCCACGAGTAGCTGCGCCCGCACGCCTCGGCGATGGCCTCCAGACTCATGCGCTGGCTGGAGTCGGCCAGCCATGTGCTGCGCTGGATGTCCAGGAGCAGCCGGTCCCAGTCGATGCGCTCACCTTCCTGCAAGGTGGGCAGGCGCGGCAGGGTCTGATCCGTCATCGGCGGGGCTCCAAATGTGCGCGTGCGCGCGCGAGGCTGGGAGCCGAGGTGAACACTCGGCGAATCGTGATGGCCAGCGCTCCCTGCTCGTCCAGCTTCTTGAGCTTCCAGAGCTGGCGCTGACCGTGCAGGCCGTTGATGGGGCCGCGGTGGCATCCGCCGCACAGGGCGATGGACAGCCACCAGTTTCCCTGTTCGATCTCGTGAACCTCGGATGGGGCGGCTTCGCCTCCACCTTGGTCGCAGACTGAGCAGGGCTGAATGGCCACCAGACGGATGTATTCGGCCTCGGCGACGGTTGGCGACTTCTTGTTTTTCGACTGCATTTCAGGCGTCCTTCTCCGTGAACACCACCCCGCAGTCGACCACCCCATAAGCCTGCACGGCCAGGATGAACTCCGAGAACTCGTCGTCGCTGAGCGCTTCGGTGGACTTCTCCAGCTCCTTGCCGGCGGCGTCGAACTGGGCCGGGCAGAACAGATCCTTCAGGTGCAGCTTCCACGCGCGCGGGCTGTAGCGCACCAGCTTGCCGGTCACCGGGTCGGGCAGGCGCACTTGCTGGCTGAAGTCGGTCAGGATCGGGCCGTGGAACATCTTGCGCAGCTCGTGGCGCAGGTGGGTGTTCACGGTCTCGAAGATCACCCGGCCGGCGGCACCGCTGCGGGTGTGGGGCTTGATGACCTGCTGGAACAGGTGGTTGACGGCCTCGTGGGCCTGGCGCGGGCTGGCCACGTCGAAAGCGGTTCTCATGCGGCCTCCGCGAACAGGTCAGCCGTCGCCTTGTCACGCACCACCGGCAGACGGTTGAACAATGGGGAGCCCTTGGGCCGCGGCGCCTCAATGAAGCCGGCGCGCGCGGCGCACTTTGGGCCCAGGTTCATCGCGCCCAGCGTCACCTTGGGGCGGGTCAGCGTGCGGTTGCAGATGGCGCACTTCATAGCCCACACCCAAAAAGGCCCGCACACTGCGCCTCTTCCTCTTCAATGTCCCCACGATCTCGGCCTGATTTCGCCCAAGCGATCACGCCATGGATGCCGAGCGCGCCGAACCGCTTGGCACGAAACATGGGCTGGCTCACTTCCACCTCCAGGTCGTTGACGCGCTCAATCTCGCCAGGGGTCAGGCGCAGGAAGTCGGCCCGGTTGGCGTTGACGCATGGGTTGCACTCCAGCGACCGGTGGGGCAAAGGCTCAAAACCAGCGCGGGCCAGCAGCGCATTGCGCATGGCCGTGGTGTGCAGGTAGAGCGGGTGCCACAGCTTGCGGCCTCCGTGGTACTCGGAGCCGTAAACAAACTCTGGGGTGCCCGCTCGTGCGTCGCTTTCCTCGCGGCGCTTTCCAACCAGCACCACAGCCTTGCAATCTGGGTCGGCTTCGTCGATCCATTGCAAGAACGGCAGGCCTTTCAGGTGCGCGGTGCAGAACTGCTGCCCATTTCCAGGAAAGCCGGATTTCATGCGAACCAGTTCGGCCATGCCGAGACTGGAAACAACGTGGGTTTTGACGCCTTGGGTTTCTGCCCAGCGGTGAATGCGCTCAACCCGCTGCATCCAGCCTGGTGCCGCCCACCCGGTGTCGCAAAAGACATGATGCAGATCGGGCACGTCGTTCTCCAGCGCCCACTGAGTCATGGCGAGGGAATCGTTCCCAGAACTGCTGCTGATGACGTTCATGCCGCGTTCCTCATGTGCCAGTGCGCGATCAGGATCGACTCGGCGCGGTTGTGGTCCTTCGCCCGCTTGACCGGGGCGTCGGCGTAAAAGGTCAGTGCCATGGCGCGCGAGGCGTCCTTGTCGGGGCTGAGCCCGAAGAAGCTCTTCCACTCCCTCGGGACCACGGCGTGCACATCACCGACCCGGATCCCGAGCACCGCGCGCACAGCGCCAAACGTATCGAAGCTGCTGGCCGTGGTGGTGCTGGGCAGGCTGGGCATGGGTATGGGACGCTCGATGGCCGCGCTCACGAAGCCGCGGGCGAAGTCGTGGCGCACGCTCCAGTCGCGCACCATGGCGTCCAGGGCCTGCACATCCACCCAGCGAGAGACCTTGCCGGTGGGCATGCCGTTGGCGGTCACCGGGATGTCCTCGCACTCCAGCAGGCGGCCAGCCTGCAGCAGGCAGATGGCGCCGGTCAGGCCAGGATCGCAGCCGATCACCAGCATGTCAGTGCACCGCCGCTTCGCTGCCTGGCACCACGCCGGCCGTGAATACGTCCTCGGCGCTCAGCGGCGCGTCGGGTTGCTCGGCACCGTGCAGGATCAGGCCGGGCTCCTGCTCTTCGTGGCGCACGTTCGGCGGCAGCAGCTGGATCTTCACCTCCTGGCTGATCAGCATGGCCAGCTTGCCGATGATCTGCTCGGTCAGGCCGCTGTTGGCCTGCACGCGGAATTTCATGCAGACCGTGCCGCCCTCCTTCATCTCCAGCGTGAACTTGCCCACGCTCACCGTGTCGAGCACCAGCGCGCTGTCCTCGTCCAGGCCGTAGTCGATTGAGAACCGGTGGCCGACCAGCTCGGTGCTCACCTTCTGCGGGCCCAGATGCTTGAACCGCAGCAGCGGTTTGGCGCTGATCTCAAAGCCGTCCATGGTGGCCTGCACATCGCCCGCGCCCTCGGCGGCCATGTAGAAGGCGTCCAGCATGCCGGCTTCGAACTGCTCAAGCACGCTGTTCGGCGCGTCGTAGGCGACCGACAGGTCGATGGCGCTGACGCTCTCGTCGCCGTGCTTCTCGACGCGGGTGTTCAGGTTGGACAGGGTTGCGTAGGTGAACTGGGGAAGTGAAAACATGGGTGCTCCTTGGGGTTGGTGGGGGTGATGGGATGGGGGGATGTGGTTCATGCGGCTTCCCATTCGCGAGCAGCAGGCGCCGGTTCACGGTGCGGGTAGGCCTTGAAATGCATCAGGCTGGCGTGCGCGCTGCCCAGGAACTGGCCCGAGTCACGGTCAAGCCAAAGCGCGATGGTCGGCTCGCCGTCTCCGGGGCCATCGTGGTTGCGGTTTTTCTTGCAGTACAGCACCTGGTCTGGCTCATCGGCCTTCACATGCCCGCCTGTCTTGCGCTCATCCTCTTTCGCCTTGTTGCGCCACACCAGGAACAGGTTGTCAGGTTGGTCAACGATGGCGCCGCTGCCCTTCACATCGCCCTTGTCC
>Ga0181337_1000048_pt1 | contig 22540 bp, 40 predicted proteins | sample Sp13VDMM15DD_FD_168302 | JGI IMG/M metagenome (GOLD analysis project Ga0181337, IMG submission 168302) | Freshwater viral communities from Lake Michigan, USA - Sp13.VD.MM15.D.D | ecosystem: Environmental > Aquatic > Freshwater > Lake | place: USA: Michigan | collected 2013-04-23 | reverse complement strand
GAAAAAAAGGGCAACGCGCAAAACCCCGGTGGCTACTCCCCTACTTGGTTCGATGCCTGACGGGAGGCTACTTAGCCACTCGGCTATGAGCCTACGACCCTTCTAGGCTTGAAGGAACGGAGCAAAAAGAAAGGCCCCCGGGTTTCCCCGGGGGCCCTTACTGCGGGGCCGTTAGACGGTGGCGGCCAACTCCTTCTCGGCGGGCGTCTGCTCGCCCTCGCCTTCGTCGGCGGCCTTCGGCGCGCGCTTCGCCGCCTTGGCCTTCTTAGGGGCCTTCGCCTTCTTGGCGGGCTTCGCCTTCTTGGGCTTCGCCTCGTACTTGCCGAGGTGGAACCACAGGGGGCCGTTGGTCGAGGTCCCGGTGATGTCCGAGGCGAGTTTGCTCAGGGAGGTGTAGTGCTTCGCCCCGAAGTGGAACCCGTCGGCCTTCACGTTGACGACGATTTCCTTGCCCTTGTAGTCCCGGCGGAGGACCATGCCCGGTTTGACTTCGTTTTTCCAGAACTGCGGCGTGCGGCCCGACTTCTTCTCAGCCTTCGCTTTCTTCGCCATGATCGTAAGCCTCCTGCGTCTTTTGCGGTTGCCGCCGTGTGCGCCTCCGGCGGTCATGAGAAGAGTATAGCACCTCCCCTCGAAGGTGTCAAGACCTTTCTTGTGACTTTCGTCACAAGCGGAAGTGTGACTTTTAGCACTCCCGAGGACCCACTTTCCTCGGTTGTCTTGTCGAAATTGTAGTGAGGATTTGACAAGTATATGACGGTCGTGCTATCGTATTCCCCGCCCCGGCCACGTCGGGGCAACGCCGCACCGGGAGGAGTAAATAGCATGGCGAATATGCAGATCAACTTCGTACTGCCGCCGAAGGAAGCCGGAAAAGTTTGTCCTTACCTGCCACCCATCCCCGTTCCCAAGCAGATCGAAGGCTCCGGCATGGACCTTCACTTCACGCCCTGCATCGGCTTGTCCTGCGCCGTCTACGACTCCTGTCAGGGGGATTCCTCCCCGATGATGCGCGGGATGAAGGACCGCAACCGTCTCGCCCTGCTGGCGTCCGTCGCTCGTTCGCTCAAGGATTTCCCCTTCATCAGCGGAACGATGAAGGAGAAGCTCGAGGAGGTCGCCGCCAAGTTGGACCTCCAGGCGATGCCGTCCCCCAAGCCTACGCCCGACGCCGCCGGATCGCCGGAAACCCCGGCCTAAACACGGTCTAAACCCCGGCCTGTGGGTGGCCGGAAGGCGGCCTAAACGCCCGCCTAAACGCCGCCCACGGGCCGGGAGGCCGCCGTAGGATGGACGCCGTACAATCGACTCCGGGAGGGTCAAAATGAACGAGCAGAACGTCGTAGCTAGGCCGCAGATCAAGCCCGCCGCGCCCGTCAAGGTGGTCAAACCGTCCGCGCCGCGTGTGATTCCTGAGAAGAAGTGGCTCACCGACATGGAGACGATGACGGGGCCCAACCCCCTCAACTGGCGGCCCGCCGTCCTTCAGGCCTTCCTGCACCGCCCCACCGCTTCCAACCCGTCGCGCTTGTCGTGGTCGAGGAAGCTTTCGTGATGACTTGGACGCCGCCCATAGTCAAGCTCGCTGTCGGCACCCCTACCGAGTGGGAGTGGTTGATCTCGACTACCCGCTTGATGGATTACGGCAAGGTCCTCTCGCCGGATGGCACCCTTGAGCCGTGGAAGTCCAAGTCAGGCCGTCTAGTTGTGCGAAGATGCCCCGCCTGTAAGGGAAAGTGCGCCCATGTGGGGAGTCTTTGCGGTCCCTGCTACAGGAAGAGCAAAAATTTCACCGCCCGCGAGGGTGGGAAGTCGTAATGATAACAAAGAACAGAGGAAATGACATGAGCAACAAAACCGCCGGAGCCGTGATGGACGCCGCTGAGTTCGAGACGCCCGTGGAGCAGACGCTGGACCTGCCGCCCCTGGCGATCCTCCGCATCAACGACAAGGTGGACTTCGTTCTGAAGGAGACCGCCGTGATCGGGACGGGCGAGGATCAGCGCATCTACTACCGGGGCGTCCTCCTGGCCGACCTCGACTGCGAGACGAAGGAGAAGGGCGCGGAGAAGTACGAGCTGATCTCCTTCAAGAAGGGCGACGAAGTGACCGTGCCGGGCGCGGGCTCCCTGGACTACCAGATGGCCCGCATCGCCAACAAGAAGAGCGGCTCGGAGCTGGACGCCACTCCGAAGTGGGCGGTCCTGTCGGGCGACCGCTTCATCGTGGAGCGGCTCGAGGACGACAAGATGAAGGACGGGAAGCACAAGGGGAAGAAGGTCAAGACCTTCGCCATCTCCTACGCGCCCCGCAAGAAGTAAGCTGAGCGGCCCGGGAGACGAGTAGAGAGGTACGTCCCCGAGGCGCGGTAGTCTCCCGGCTACCGCGCCTCACCTTACGGAAGTTCGAGCTTGAGGGTGTGTGTCCGGCGACAAGTCCGGCACTCGTTGAAAGACACTTGATAATCTCAGGATCGAACCTCCGCATGGTGGCGGGAACAATCTAAGAGGCAGGAGGCTCAAACATGGCGAAGCGGAAAGACTTGACACCGATCAGCTACCTCAAGGTTCATCAGGTTTCAGGTTACACCCGTAAAGACGGTCGCCATATCGAGCCGTATCTCCGAAGCACTTGGGTCGTCGAGTTCCCCATCGACCTAGACGAGTTGGACCTGAAGGATTTCGGGCGCGAGAAGTTCCCGCCTCGCAAGGCGGTTGAGCCCGCCCGCAAGATAGCCGAGCAGGAATCCGTTCGGGAGTGGGACTCGGTTGCCGACTATATCCTGAGCCTATACGACGAGTATGATTACTTTGAGCTTCAGGACGCCATCTATCGTAAGAACGAGTCGAGTGACGTGATCAGCATGACGGACGGGCTCGTATGGGAGCGGCCTATGAAGGGCCGGACGATGGAGGAAGCGGGCCTCGAGGAGGTCTATCTAGTTCGCGTCTGGACCCTCCTTTACAATCGCAACCGAGATGAGCATTTCGTGTTCGCCCGGGCCCGTTCGCTTTTGCTCAGCCCTGAGTCGTCGCGCCAATCGCTTGAAGCCGCCTATCAAATGTGTCTTGAGATTTACGATGGTCTAGTTCAGTGGGCCGAAGAGTCTACTGACTACATCGAAGTTCGTAAGATGCTTGCCTGGACGGTGTGGGGCCGCCCTATCGGTGAGAACGACGGCGAGAAGGCCCCCAAGAAAACCTCTTAGTTAAAGGAATCATCATGTTAGAGTTATACTTCATGTTTCGCGTAATCAAGGCCTTGTATCACCGTTTCAAGTCTAAGCCCGCCGCGCGTCCTAGCCCGGGCAACTTCAGGAGCCAGCCCTTCTGTGAGATCGGCCTCGTTCAGATCAGGGACTAGCCGTGCTGAAGTCAGTCGAAATCCCGAAGCACGTCCGCAACGGCCTGAAGCCGACCTCTAAGGATCACCCGCTTTCCCACAATCTCAGGGTGTTCGGTTCGGACACCGAGACTTGCCACGGCGAGCCGATGTCCCTCCAGATCGAGGGGCCTGAGGTGGACGAGAAAGAGGACCGCTTATTCCTCTATGTCGACAAGGATACCGTGTTTCCTGAGTTTTGGCGGTGGATTCGCTCCAGGTTGCGGGCCGGAGGTGTTAACCTCTGCTATTTTCACAACTTGAACTTCGACTTGCGCGTCTTGTTCCGCGCCTACCTGAAGACGATGTATGAGCAGAACAACGATATCGGCTTCACCACTGTGATCGACGGTCAACACCTTGACGTGAGGATATTGTTCGGCAAGGTAAACAAGGCGAACATCACCCTGCGAGGCGAGCCGACCATCAAGGGAGAGCCGGGGCCCGTCATCGCCCGCCTCCAGGTGCTTGATAGCAAGGCGTTCAGTCAGGCCTCGTTGGCCCGTTCACTTAAGATGTTCGGCATCCCGCAGGAGAAGCTGAAACAGCCTGAGGGCCTCGGCTCCCTCAACTACGCCGCGATGGACGCCTCCGATCCTCTCCGCATCGAATTTGAGGAATACTCCCGCCAGGACGCCCACGCAGAGCGTTTCCTCGGCTTGAAGATCATGGAGTTCCACGCGCTCTATCAGGTGTCGCCATCCATCAGCCTACCCTCCTACGCGGCGAAGGTGTTCAGGCGTCACTTCATGCGGGCTAACGAGAGCATCCCTTTCCCACCGGACGAGGTTGTGAAGGCCTCGGAGTTATCGTATCACGGAGGCAAGAACGGTAAGTATTTCGATGCGCCTGTGGTGATGGAGGACCTAGCCGAGGTAGACATCAACTCCGCGTATCCCCACGCGATGAAGGCGCTCCCTGGCATCACTAAGGGAAAGTTTATGCGGGTGGAGACCTTCAAGCCGGACGCTGTTGGGGTCTACTGTGTCAGCGGATACGTGGAGGAGAAGCACGCCCTGGCGAAGTATCGTCTCGTTTACGATCACGGCTTCAAGGTTGTGAAGAATAAGGGCAACGACCGCACATACTTCAAGGATTTATGGCATACCTGCTACGAGGTAGAGGCCATGATGAAGAACTCCGCCGTGAAGCTCACTAAGACGTGGGGCTACATATGGCGGCCGGACGAGAAGGCTGACAACCCCTTCAGACGCTTTGTGGATCACTTCTACTCGAAGAAGGAGGAAACCCCCAAGACGGACCCGCATTACCACTTCTACAAGATTGTGCTTAACGCCCTGTATGGTAAGCTCGTCAGTACCATTGAGGTATTGAGCGGTGAAGGCGAGGACGAAATTCGAGCCCTCCGTGAGTTAGGAGTGGATATGCCCGCCTATATCAGGATAGACGAGCGCTTCGACAAGGTACTGGGGAAGAACGTCAACATAGCCAAGAACTGGAGGGCGGGCTCCATGTATAACCCCTTCCTCGCCTCCCTGATCACAGGCCACGCCCGCCGCTACCTCTACGAGTTGGAGGTCGATTTGGAGGCCGTCCACTCCGCTACCGATTCAGTCAAGACCCGCCACCTCGTTGAAGCCGTGAAGGGCTTAGGCGGCATTAAGGTGGAGTGTCACGGCCGCTGTTACCTGTTCCGCAACAAGCTTTATCTTCATATGAGCAAGGACGCGACATATTGCGGGCACAAGTATCCCAAGAAGCTAGAGGATGGGACCGACAACCCGAAGGCTGGGCAGGTTAAGCCTCCTTTCACCTATCCCACGCGCCACTTAGTCTACAAGGACGGCAAGCATCAGATGGTCCCCCATCCTAAGGCGGGCCAGCCCCTGGTGGACTATGACGGCCAGCACCTGTGTAAGGTCGCTCTTCACGGCTACAAGGGACCCCTATGGGTTCTCTTTGAGGGACGTCATCAGTTGATTGAGACTGGAAAGATGAAGTATACATTTACTCACGTTGTCGGCCTTCGTGAGGGCCTCCGGCGCGGCCTGTCCCCGTGCGACTTTATCCCGGTCGAGGAGACGCTATCCTTAGGCGAGGCCTACACCCCGGACGACTTGATTACGTTCATCATCAAGCGCGGCGGGTTCAGCCGCAAGATGGAGCGCGGCGGTTACTCCGGCGAGGTCGCTATGCTATCCTCGAAGGAGACGGGTCGCATAGGCATCCTCAACGACCGGGGAGGTCTGAGTGCTGACCATATGCGCGAGCTATGCGCGGAGTCCGGGTTCATCTCCGAGGCTATGTCCCTCGGAGACTTTATGGAGCTAGTCCGGCAGTACGCCGGGAAGAAGGAGAAGTATTTCGGGATGGCCGATCAGAACACTGCCGGGGATATCTTGTTCCCCGAGCCGGAGGAGTAACATGAAAAAGGTGCAGACGAGTTCCCTATACGGGAAGATGAAGAAATCGAAGCGGGCCGGATCGTTAAGTATGCCGGGGCCTGTTGGGTTCCCCACCCGCCCGGGCGGGCCGGACCCCCGTAAGTCGTCTATACGGATACCCCGGGGCCGTCGCCGGGGGTTGGCGGCGGCGGTGTCGGCGTCCGTGGCGGGCCGCTCCGCCGATGAGCGCCTTTACAGCAACATGGGAGGCCCCTTCACCAAGAAGGAGATCAAGCAGACGGACAAGGATTACGACCAGTTCCTCAAGCTCCGCCTGAAGGGAGTGAAGCGCAACATCGGGAAAGGAGAGAGCCATGGCGAAAAAGACGACGCCGGAGAGTGAGATCGTGAAGAAGTTGACCGCCAGTGAGTTGGTTCTCTTGGAGAGCCTTCGTCACAAGCCGGAGTGTCACACCGCCTATAAGAACTACGCTGACGCCAGGACCAAGCTCAAGAAGGCCCAGGGCGACTGCGCGAAGTGTAAGGTTCGCACGGCGATCATGGAGAAGGCCGCCAGCCGTTGAAGTGAAATCATCAGAAGCGAGGAATAACATCATGGAGTTAAATAAGATACATCAGGGCGACGCGCTCGACCTCTTCAAGGGGATGGACGCTGAGTCAGTTCATATGGTTCTCACCGACCCGCCGTATGGGGTCGCCTTCAAGTCCAACATGGGCGAGCAAGGCTTCCGCAAGGACGACATCGCCAACGACGGCTTCGAGGACTGGCTACGTCTCATGCCGAAGTGGGTCAAGGGGATGGAGCGCGTACTCGTTCCCGGCGGGTGCCTCGCCATGTTCTGCGGGATCGGCGGAGGCGCGACTGGGGACCGGAAGACTGTTCTTCATCACGCCATCCGTGAGGTGGAGGACACCTTCGGGGAGCTAGCTAAGCTACTCATCTGGGACAGGTGCGACATGGGCATGGGGTGGGGCTACCGCCCCGTGTACGAGGCGATCCTCCTCGCATACAAGGGAGCCAAGCCCCGGGTGTGGCACGGGACGGGGACCGAGACGGATATCCTCCGTTATCCGCGCATCATCCCCAAGGCGGGCGAGCATCCGACTCCCAAGCCCGTCCCCCTACTCGCCGACTTAATCGAGCTGAACACCGACCCCGAGGACATCATCCTCGACCCCTTCTGCGGCGGCGGCCCTACCCTTGAGGCCTCCGAGCTGTTGAAGCGGAAGTGGATCGGCAACGACATCGAGCCGAAGTACGTCCGCATGAGCCAGAACAGGATGGACCTCTACCGGGTTCAGCCTCAGATGTTTTAGGAGGAGCTATGAATAAGTTACAGGGCTACCTCGTCGGCGTCCTCACCGGAGTAGGTATTGGCTACACTCTCGGGATGATGGAGGCTCGAGTAACTCCTCGAGTGACTCCTCGCGCCGGAAAAGAGTTCTCCACCATCAGCATGAGGCTAGATAAGGGTCCTATATGTCTCATCAGCACGAAGGACATCCTTCGGCCTAACGGTACTTATGACGTCTATAATGAGTACGGTCGCTGTTCGACTCCCATCACCGACAAGGGAGCGTGTAAGTGTTTATGACCGAGCGCGAAATCAATCGGCGTCTTAGAATCCAGTACGCGAAGCTACTGGTGGAGAACTGGCTTCTCGAGTTGGAGTTGATCCGACTGAGAATCCTGTGGGTGTGCTACAAGGTACGAAACGAGTGGCTTCGCTTCGTGATCTGGTGTTGGGGAGGAGACCCCAATGGTTAGCACTACCGTAGGCGATTACCTTATCGCCTTGCTAGAGGTGGAGTCGCGTAAACCCTGCGAGGGTGAGCGCAAGCTGACCTCAGGTGTTGTGGCTCAGTTTCTTAACATCTGTGGATCGACCCGGACCTGTAAGCCGTGTGTCGCAAGGTCCTTTATCTCAGAGGCCGAGGGCCTCGTAGTTCGGAGGTAGTTATGGGACAGTACTTCATGGTGGTGAATAAAACGAGGAAGGAGTATATATACGGGCATCCTTTCGGACACGGAATTAAGTTCAGTGAGCATAAAGGTAACAATCTCATGATGGAGGCCTTTCTACACCTTATAGCCTCCGGGGGTCGTTGGGCAGGAAATGAGGTAGAGCTTGCGGGCGACTACGCTAAGGAGGAACATTTCAAGGCTGGTTCCTGGTATACCCTATACGAGATCGCTGATATGGAATTCAAGGATATAAGCTATCAGGCCATGTCCTGGCTCTGTAGCATGGACTTCGATTACTGGCAACGTCTCGCGCTCAGCATCAGGAACGGTGGGAATCTCGTTTCTCATCCACCCGAGTTCAGGTTTCTCTTGACTCCTAGAAGCCCTGCGCCAGTCAACATACCTGAAAAATACCGGGCAACAGATACAGGTGGCTGGCCTTTGGAGGTCGTATGAAAAACTACTCCCTGATTCAGGCTATCGCCTTAATCGAGAGCCCCATGGACGAGGAGGCCGACGATCTACTCGACGCTGGCCGCGTGGTGGTGCGGGAGTTGAAGCAACTCCAGAAGCGCGACCTCCGGCTGATAGCCTTCGGGGAGATTACCTCCTTCCAGTCGTCCTGCTACGAGTTGGTTCTTCGTGGCCTGAGAATCCTTGGCCTGTCCACTGTCGGGGTTAACCTCCGAGCGGCTCAAGGAAAGACCGTCCGCATATACATCGAGGAGAGACACTGACCATGGCTAAGAAACGAAGAAAGAAGTTCAAGCTCCCGTCGCCTAAGCCTAATAAGGGAGAGATTCATTGGATCACCTCTATGCCTGAGGCTACTCGCAAGCGCAAGAAGGCCTACTACGCTTGCGGACGAATTATTAAGCGGTTTCGCTTCACGAAGAACCCGGACAACCTAACCTGTAAGCCTTGCAGGAAGATCGTGGGGGTGGCATGAGCTACCTTTTCTTTCGAGTAACTTATATCTTCAGACCCGAGACTCATATCGAACCTAAGTTCGGTCTCCTTCCCGGGTACTGTATCATGAGCCTCGAGCCTGCCAACGTCAGGGAGATCAGGCTCGCCATGAACGGCGGGCAGTATCATGAGTTGAAGTGCCTGGAGCCGTACTTCTCCGCGCTCGTTCGAGGCGACAAGAAGCACGAGCTTCGTAAGGACGACCGTACTCCCCGCTTCGAAATCGGGGATGTACTCAAGATAGTTCGATACGAATAGGAGGTAGTATGGCTGAGCAAATGAAGCCGGAGAACATTCCCACTGGAAACACTTTCATGGTGGGAGTGCAGACGAACAACAACCGAGTGCTGATCCTGCGGAACGCGCCGCTAGGCCAGAGCATAAGCCGCGAGTACGCTCTGAACCTCGCCGCTTGGCTCGTCGCCGTGGCCGCGCCGGAGGAGGGCGTCTTCGAGAAACTGCTCGAAACGGTGCAGGGTTCTTGAAGTAGCCTATTGACAGCGGCCCATCCCCAGGCTATAATGGGGTATCGCGTACCGCTGTTAGTGCTGAGAATATCGAGCCGCCCGTGAAACTTCGAAGTGAAGATCACGGGCGGCTCGTACTTTAGGAGGATAAAGGATCATGGCGAAGAATAACGGAGTGAAGACGAACGGCGCGGCCCACAAGTCGGAGGCCAGCGCTCTGCTTCAGGCGGAGGCGACGGAGGAGACCCGGGCCGCCGCCCTGGCCTTGGAACGCGCTCGCCGCTTGGCGCACGACGCCTCGGCCCCCGACGAGGAGCCCGAGACGCCCGTCCCCTCCCGCCTGGACGTGATCCTCGAAACCATCGCGGACCAGGGCAAGTTCGAGGTGTTCCGTCAGGTCGGCGGCGGCAACAAGTCGAAGGTGGGCATCTACCCCATCAACGAGTGGCCCGAGCGCATGGAGACGGTCGCCTCCACCTACAAGGGCGGCACCTTCACGATCATCTTCAAGGACGCGGGAGGCCGCATCCGGGGTCAGGAGACTCAGACCTTCGATCCCGTCGCCTACAGCGCGGGCTCGGCTCCGGCCCCTGAGGGGCGCGGCGCGGACGTGGTGGACCGCCTCCTCGAAAGGATGGAGTCCCGGGACGAGGCGAGCCGCCGCGAGATGGCGACGCTCCAAGCCGAGAACTCGAAGATGATGCTCGAGATGATGAAGTTGATCGCCACCCGCCCCGCCGCCGAGGCGGCCCCGCAGACCTCGCTCCCCGAGCTCATCAAGTTGGTGCGCGACCTGACGCCTCCTCCGGTGGACCCCTTGGCCTCGTTGAAGGGAACGGTCGAGATGATCTCCATGCTCAAGGACGGGGCCGCCGATCAGGCTCCCACGTCTCCGTGGATGGTCGCCTTGGAGAAGGGGTTGGAGCTGTTGTCCCCCCTCGTTACGGTCTTGGCTCAGAAAGCTTCCTCGTCCGGTCGCCCCGAGCGGCCCGCCAGACTCAGCCCTGGCGCGGGAGCGGACGGGCGGCGCATACCTCCCACCGCCGGGGTCGTCGCTGACCCGGCCAAGACCCCTCTCCTCGAAAACCCGACGCCCGCCGCGCCGGAGCCCGAGCCCGTTCCCGAGCCCTTCAAGGAGGACCCGCAGATGAAGGAGTACGCGGGACGCCTCCTTCAGGCGGCCATCGGTCAGGTCCGTCCCTCCATCGTCGCCCAGTTGGTGGTGGACGCCGTGACCCAGGAGACCGTGGACGAGTTCGAGGCGATGACCGAGAACGAGAAGCTCCTCGATATCCTGATCGCTCACGAGCCGAGGCTGGTCGCCCACACGACCTGGCTCAAGTCCGTCCTGACCGAGATGAAGGAGAAGTTCGACGAAGCGTGGCCTTCCGAGAACGAGCCCGAAGTCGCCGCCGTGGTGGACGCCGCCCCGGTGATCCCGGCCCCCGACGCCCCCGCCCCGGCCCCCGCCCCGGCGACTCCCGCGCCCGTTTCCGACGCCCCGGCCCCGGCCACGGACGCCCCGCAGGAGGCCGCTCATGCTTGAGTTGCGCGGGATATCCGGCCCCTACAACGGCCTCGGAACGAAGATCAGGTTTATCAAGGACTGCTACCGCAAGTCCTTACTCGATCCTCGTATCCGGGGCCGCGCCGAGGAGTGGGCTGGGAAGGGCTCCCGTTTGGTTCAGACGCGCAACCTTTATGAGGCGTTGAAGCACGGCATGGTCTACATGGCCGACCCCGTGGGAGTGGAGATGACCAAGAGCCCCTCCGTGATGATGGACCAGATGGAGGGAAGCTACTCCCGCACGGTGAAGGGGGACTGCGACGACATGGCCTGTATGGCCTACGCCATGCTCAACTCCATCGGCATCCCTGCCAAGTTGAGGGTCGCTTGGTACAAGGGCCGCAGTTTGCCTCAGCATATCTACGTCGTCGCCTTCCCCGGGATCGGAAGGGAAGTCCCTTTCGACTTGACCTCCAAGCGCGGCTTCGGGGTTGAGCATCCCTACGACCGAGTGAAGGATTTTTAAGGAGACACTATGGCCCGAACGAACAGACTCATCAAGGCCCGCCCGTCCCGAGGCACCCGAAGCGATTTCCTGACCTTGCAGGGTCTCGCGGGCCTCGGCTGGCTCACTCCCGCCGAGGCGGAGGCGCGGGTCGCCGCGCAGAAGAGCGAAGCCGCTTCGAAGGAGGACGCCTACGGCTGGAAGCAGTCGGACGAGGCGGAGCGCATCCAGGGGCAGAAGTCCCGGGACGAACTCTACACCTCCGCCACCTCAGACACCGCCTACAAGGCCCCCGACCTCTTCGAGATCATCAACAAGCCCTACAAGGAGAAGTACGAGGCGTCGATCTTCTCCACCCTAGGCGAGGTGAAGAAGGAGCGCGGCTACCTGGGCGTGGGCGAGTTGGTCCTCCCCATGATGGCCTACAACGGCCTCGTGTTCCCCAACATGAAGGAGGAGCGCCACGTCGCCGCCCTGGGTCAGGCGGTCATGTGCGCTCTCTCCGGCATCGACTTCGACTTCGAAGGCGACGAACAGCTCGCCTGGGGTTGGGGCAACATCACTCGGATGTTCACGCCTCCGGCCCGCATCATGCAGAAGCTCAAGATCAAGCTTCCGGCGAAGTTGAAGCCCCCGGCGATCCTGAGCAAGGCGATCCGCTTCGCGGGAGCGATTTCGACTCTGCCCCTGACGTTGGCCTCCGGCAAGCTCCGCAATCAGGTCTTCGGCTTGAAGGGCAACGAGATGAAGATCTTCGACCAAGCCGCCAAGGTCGGGCGCATCACCGCCGTGGCCGTCGCCACTGTGGTCGGGGCCCCCGCCATCCTCGGCTCCATGTCCGGCACGGCCGCCAACGGCCTCGGCACGGGGCTGACCGGACCCTCCGGCGGCTTCCTCGGCAAGTTCATCGGCTCCAAGGTGGGCTCGTTCCTCATCAAGGACGCCGCGAAGGATATGGTCTGGCGCGTCACCAAGGACGCGCTCGGCAAGATCGTGGGAGAGAAGTTCAACAAGGACCAAATCCCTCCCGAGGAGTACGCCGCGATGCCGGACGCCGTTCCCGTCCCCTCGGCTACCGAGCCCGACAACACGAGTCAGCCGCCCATGGTGGCGGGCACGAGTTCCATGGGTCCCTCCTCGAACGAGTCGGGTATGCCTGAGCCGGAGGGTCAGGAGGACCCGTTCTCCCAGTCCATGCGGGACCAGTCGGCCTCGGACATCGCCGACACCCGCCTGAACCCCGAGGACCGCTCCCGCTTCCTCGATCCCAACAAGACGGGTCAACTCGTCGCCGCCATCACCGAGGGCAAGGTCCCCTCGGATTCCCGCACCGCCGCCGAGGACCGCGCCGACCGCATCCTGCCCTCAGACGAGCCGGACGACACTCCGCTCACCGAGTTGATCGCCCGCGCCCGCGCCAACCCCGACTCCTTGGAGTCCGAGGTGATCGACGGCGAGCCGAGCCTCCGCGCCACCGCCGCTTACATCCGGCGCACGGGCCTCACCTCCTCCATGCCCGCCCTGCGGAAGGCTCCGATGGGCTGGAAGCGGAACAAGGCGAAGAAGGGCAAGCGCGCCTTGAACGCCCCGCTCAGCGCTTCCGACGCCTTCAGCAAGGAGGCCGAGAAACGGCGCCTCCAGAGACTTTACAAAATCGTTCACGAGTAACCCAGGAGATATTATGACCATGCTCAATTCGGAGTCCCTTCGGTTCGCCGCCCAGTTGGAGCGGGAGAGCGGGGCCGAGCAGTCCGTGTCCGTGAAGGAGGCGGCTAAATTCGGCGCTCAGTTGAACGCCGCGAAGGCCAAGGCCGCCGCGCCTTCGGTGTGGGCCCGCACCAAGTCCCTCTTCGGCTGGCTGGAAGGGAACGCGGGCAAGGTGGTGGCGAAGGGCGTCAAGACCGCCTCCGCCCTCGGCCTCACCGTTCCCCTGGATAAGGACATCACGCGCCTCACCAACATGAAGCGCGAGCTGTCGTCCCTCGGCTTCCAGATGCAGGAGATCATCAGCAAGGTGGTTCCCCGCTTCCTCGCCAAGCACTCGGCGGCCACGGACATGACCGCCCGGACCCTCCAGACCGCCGCGAGTCAGGCCAAGGCCCAGTTGACCGCCGCCACGAAGGCGCTCGACTCCGCCCAGGCCTCCGCCCAGGAAGCGAAGCGGTTGATCGCCTCCGGCAAGCTCCCCGGTCAGGTGACGGCCATCTTCCTCGTCAAGAAGAAGCAAGCCGACGACCAGTACGGGGCCGCGAAACGCCGCGCCGAGGGGGTGCGCCTCCAGTGGCAGAACGCCGAGTCCCAGTTGGTCAAGGCCGACACCCCGAAGGTCTCCGACTACCTGAGGACCGCCGGAAGCGTCGTCTCCGAGGGCGGGGCCCGCGCCGGAGCCGTCGCCCAGTGGGCGGGCGAGCAGACGGAGGCGGCGGCCACCGCCATCAAGGAGGGAGCCCCGACCGCCCAGGCCCTCCTGAAGTATTGGCCCTGGCTGGCTGTGGGCGCGGGCGTCCTCTACTTGGGGGTCTCCGCGAAGGCCTCCGGGGCCGGACTGGGTCGCGCCTTCGAAAGCGTGGGCGAGACGGTCGGCTCCTACCGCCGCAAGAACCGCCGTTCCCGCAGGAAGTAACCATGACGCCTTTGAGAGGATCAACGCTATGACCGCACTACTCGACCAGTTCAAGGACAAGCTCGACGAATCCCTGGCCCAGGCCCAGGACGAGGTGGGCGACTTCTTGAAGCAGAAGAAGCGCATTCTCGCCGCCCCGAAGACCCTGACCCAACAGCAGCTCCTGAACGCGAACGCCGTCTTGCAGACGCGCGCCACCGCCATGATCGCCGAGGCCTCGACCGTCAAGACGCGGTTGGACGCCTTCAATCCGATGAAGTTCTCGGAGTACGGCAAGATCGGCGAGCTGACGAAGGACGCGGGCGTGTTGGCCTCGAATCTACTCAAGCTCCGGGAGGAGATGAAGGCCCACGTGACTCAGGTGGACCAGTTGTCCTCCGCCCCTCAGGCATCCCCCGCGTCCGCATCGGCCTCCTGGGTGGCCCACCTGGGCAACGGGCTCGGCGCGAAGGCGGCGGGGCTCGGCTTCCTCGTGGCGGCGGGAGTCGCGGCGTATCGCGAGTACCGCAAGCGGAAGGGGGCGAACTAACATGGCCCGCTCCAAGAACGCTACTCAATACCGGGTCTTCATGGTCACTGAGTGGGCGGAGGATGGATCGCCCACCGAGGCTGAGGACTTGGGCGTCCACGAAATCGAGTATAAGGACGGGACGATGGAGGAATCCATCGCCGAGGTCCTGAACGCCGAGGGTCCCTTCGAAGAAGAGATCGACCCCTCCGACCTCAAGCTCACCTTTAACGGGTGGGTGGTGACGGTCGAGGGCAAACACTCCGCCGAAGACATCGAAGACTTCTCGCCTACGGCGGTCCTCATCGAAGCCGTGAAGGGGATGGAGTAGAACATGGCTACCCGCTTCGTGGACTTGTGGAAGAAGGGCCTGGTGGTGATCGCTCCTCAGAAGGGGCGCGTGGCGGAGCATGAGGGAACGACCGTGTTCCTTCATCTCATCAACGGCCTCAAGCCTATCACCACCTTCACGGGCGAGGAGCTGAAGGCCTTGGAGAAGAAAGGCGAAATCATTCTCAGCGACGACGACATCGACTTCCCGCGCTCCCTCATGGAGTACCTTCAGCGGCTCGGGGACGCGCACAGCAACCCTCACCAAGCTGAGGGCTTGACGGTGATCGGAAAAGAATGTATACTGATCGCCACGGACCTGGGGGAATATTCGGAGCCCATGGGTCGCGTCCTCGGATGCCCGGACGGGTCCTTCATCATCGAGGGGCTGTTCTCGTTCGCCCCTGAGGGAAAACTCCTCTACGTTGACTACATCGACGTGGGTAAGGCCCGAGCAGAGGGCCTTGAATCATCTGACGCCGACGAGTTGAAACCGTGGCGTCACGACTTCGAGTCCGAAAACATCAAGATGGAGCTGACCGAAGGTGGACTTCGTATCAGCGGACCCAAGCCGCTTTGGGAGATTTGTTAAGGAGACATATATGCGAGGCATAATCGAACTTCCGCTCGAGAAAGGCAAGAAGGAGCTGTGCTGGTACGTCGGCACCGCCATCGTTCAGGGCACCTCGGGCGCGGCGGCGACGAACCCCACTCTCAACTTGACGACCTCCCGGGACGCCGACTTCGTGGCGAAGCGTTGGTGGCTCGTCCAGTGGCCCACCTTCACGGGCGGAGCCGGGACGCTCGACCCCAACCTCGCCTTGCCCGCAGACACCTCCGTGATCCTGCGGGAAGGGTCCACCAAGCGCGCCCTTCAGCTCGTCTCCGGCTTCGCGGGCTCCCTCTTCCCCGACGCCAACCCGAACAAGTTCGCGGCGGCTCAGATCGGGCTCGAGGCCCCCTACCTCGTCCGCGCCAACACCAACCTCCTCATGGAGATCGCCCGCCCGAGCGCGGCGGGAACGGCCTGGGGCGGCGACATCCTCTTCGTGATGGAGGGCTTCAAGGTGTACCCGTACCTCCCCGAGGACATCCCCGCGACGATCAAGCAGTACGGCATCCCGTTCAACTTGAACGGTAACGGCCAGATCTCCTCCCCGGCGGCGGCGGGCAGTTTCATCGCGGGCCAGCGCATCACCATCTCGAACGACGGCTCCGGCAAGTTCCTGGCCAAGCGCCTGAAAATCAAGATCATCGACGCGGGCGGCGTGGACCGCACGGCGGCCCTCCTCCCGTGTCTCGGGTTCAACTTCAAGGACTCGACCTCCGGCGACAAGCACTGGATCATCAACAACGGCCCCTCGGCGACGGCCCAGGTCCCCGTGTCCATCCTGAGCATGGGCGGCACGGACCTGTTCTTCAACACGCCTCGGTACATCGACCCCAACGGAGTCGTGACCGTGGAGGTCGTGTGGTCGGACATCGCGGCGGCCATCACTTACGTGGCGGGCGCGGCGGCGTTCCCCGTCACCATGTCGGTCAGCCTCGGCGGGACGCTCCTGCCGAGCTAAGAGAATAAGATCATGAGGACCCTGCAACCATACTTGATTAACGGGCCTCGCCGGGAGGGCACTGCCCTCCTGATTAACCGCGTCCGCGCCGATGGCAAGGATAGCCCAAGCAAGGAGGCCACTACCATGGCCCGGAAGAAACTGTACGGGGCGGCGGCGAAGGCCCACGCCAAGAAGCAAGCGAAGAGCAAGCGTCGTTCCAACCCCGCCCGCAAGGCGAGCCGTCCGGCGCGTCGCAAGAAGCGGCATCAGAACCGCAAGCGGCACGTCGTCAAGGACTACAAGCGCAAGGGCGGAGCCGTGAGCGCGTACCGTCGCAAGGGCGCGTTCGTCAAGAAGCACTGGAGCAACCGCAAGCGCCGCCGGAGCAATCCCTTCGGCGTCGGTCAGGCGGGCTCGGTGGCGATGGAGGGACTGATCGGAGCGGGAGTCGTTCTCGGCACCCTGCTCGTGGTCGGCCTCGCCAACGGCCAGCTCCAGAAGTGGGGTCCCACCCAGTCGGGTTGGGGCAACCTCGCGGGCAAGTTGGCCCTCGCGGTGGCGGGCGGCATGGCCGCGCAGTACGCCTACCGCAAGGGAACGATCAGCAAGCAGACCGCGTTCGCCATCACGGGCACGGCCATGGCTCCCCTCCTCTTGGGGTCCCTGGCGATGTTCGCGCCTCAGGTGGCGGGCCGGATCAACCTCGCCGGGGACGGCGACAGCGAGGGTCACTCGGGCGACGGGTCCGAGGGCATGGGCGACGTGGTGGAACACGGAGCCGTGGCCGCGCAACTCGAAGCGGAGCTTCAGGCTCAGCTCGAGGCGGAACTCAATGACGGCGAGTCGGAGGCGAGCGGCATCTAAGACACACCGCAGACCTTGCGAACAGCCGCTCCGGGCTACACGGCCCGGGGCGGCCTATCGGAAGGCCCGAGGGGACCCGTTCCATAACGCGAAATACAAGCAAGGATGGATAAGTATATGGCCGAAAAGAAAATCGAAGTGCTGACGCAGAAGGACCTCCGCGACCTCGCCGTCGTCGGCGGCGGCTCGGACATCATCGACTGGAAGCTGTACGACACCCTGACGATCCCGACCTCGGGCACGCAGGTCGACTTCAAGTACTTCCAGCAGTCGGTGGGCCCGAACGGCATCACCCTGGAGCAGACGAACATGGACATCCCGGCGCAGTTGCCGAACGGCGTCCGCTTCGCCTGTCAGGAAATCCAGGTCCAGCCCATCATCGGCGTGGCGATGACCAAGGTCAGCCTCATCGACCTCTGGAAGGCGACCCACCAGGGCATCCTCAACTTCAACATCGGGACGCGGAACTACTTCCAGGTGCCGATCCTGTCCTGCATGGGCGGCGGCTTCTACGGCTTCGCGGCCACGGCGGTCGGCGCGACGAACCTCGAGACGGTCTACGCCTCGGCGCGCGCGCTGATGCTCGGCAAGCTCGAGTACTCGCCCGTCATCCCGTCGACCTTCAACTTCAACGTGACGCTGAACTACCCCAACGCCCCGGCTCCCACCGTGGCCGTTCAGCTCCGCGTCCTGCTGAAGGGCAAGCTGATCCGCCCGCGCCAGGGCTAATCAGTCGGACTTCGTTAGGGTTCCGGGGCGCAAGCCCCGGAGCCTTCTAAGAAGCCTGACCAAATCTCGAGGAGAACTATATGGACGACTTGATGCCGCCCCTGATGAACGCGGAAGCGATGGCGAAGTATCCCTGGGTCTATCCTCCTCCCGGCTTCACTCCCATCGACCGCAACGGTATCAGGACCGTCTCGGGCGTGAACAACAAGCTCACCTTGGAGACGATCAGCGAAATCGGCCAGGGTTCCGAGGGGTGGCTTCGCCTCATGGCTCTCGAGTCCGGCGACTTCGACACCACGTTCTTCACCATCTTGGAGAACGATCAGCCGATGAAGAACTACGTCAACTTGAACGCTCCCATCGGCTCGACCGCCACGCCTCGGGCGACCCTCATCAAGTTGCTCGGCAACAACACTTATAAGCTCGTCATCACCTCCACCATCGCCGCCGCCAACGTCTCCCTCCGATGGGCGCTCTTCGGATGGTACTACCCGCTCAAGAGGTAATCACATGAAAAAGTTACTCGGTCATCTGTGCGCGTGGCTGTTGGTCGGCTCGGCCTGTCTCTACGCCGTCAACTCCCAAGCCATCGTCATCGAAGGGACGACGCCGCAAGGCACCTTCAAGGCGGTGGGTCTGGACTCCTCGGCGGCATTCCGGGTCGCCGTGTCTACGGGCATCTCGTATCACGTCATCACTGACACGGGGTCCCATACCACTGTCGACAACATCGTGGAGATCAAAGGCGGAGCGGCCAATACTCCTGTTCCCGTCTCCGGCGCGGGCGGAGGAGCCATCGCGGTCACGGGCTCGTTTACGGCCACCACCTCGACGGCGGGCATCGTCGTCGCCGCTCACTTCAACATCGCCACGGGAGGCGTTTCGGTCCTCGCCATCGACGCCACTCGCAAGCAGTCGATCATCTGCAACAACGATCCGAGCGGCCTGACCGCCTGGCTCGGGCCCTCGGGTGTCAGCACAGCCAACGGCATCCCCCTCGCCGCCGGAGCCTGTATGAGCCCCGATGTTCCTTCCTCGTTCGTCGGTGAACTCGTCGCCGTGGGCACGGCGGCGGCCACGGGCTCGATCAGCGTCATCTACTTCAAATAGGAGGCACCATGAGAATACTCATCCTGACGTTGATGGTCGCCTCCCTCGTCCAGGCGGCGGTCGCGCCCGCCAAGCCTAAGGCCAAGCCGAAGGCGAAGGCGAAGGTCGTCAAGGTGGTCAAACCCGCCAAGAAGGAAAGCCTCTGGAGAATCATTCGCCGCAAGAGAGGGCTACACATATGAAGAACTTCCTGCTCGCACTCGTCCTCGCCCTCGCCGGAGTCCGCGCCCAGGCGGCGGCCTTCTCCGCCCAGTGCGCCCCGGATCAGGTATCCATCCTGTGCCCTCAGACGCTCGGGCCGGATACCACGAACTACTGGACCGCGAACAACGGCTGGACGAAGCCGCTCGTGGATGTTTCGAGCAATCCGTCCGTAGACCTCAACAACCGCACCCTGCTCGACAGCACGGGCCTCGTTCCCGTCGCTGACTGGGCGGCGCGCACCCTCTTCGAGTCGGGAAGCATCGGGGTCCTCACCTGGGGAACCCAGTCGCTCTACGACAACACGGGTCAGATCGCGGCGGGGTGGGGAACTCGTGAACTTAACGACACCATCGGGACCGTCAGCCTCGACTGGGCGGGTCGCACCCTCCACGACACGGCGGGCAACCAAGCCCTGGCCTACAACAACCGCTGGCTCCTCACCTCCGGCGTCATCGCCCTCGATTGGAGCGCCAGGCTCGGCAACGATTCGAGCAACATCCCGAGCTTCGATTGGGAAGGGCGTCTCCTCATTGACGGGGTGGGGCAGAACAGCGTTAAGTGGTATTTCAGAACGCTCCACAACTCCTCCGGCGTCGAGGTGATGGAGTGGACGGGACCGGATGTCGTCTTCAGCGCGGCCATCCAAGTCAACGGCACCAACATCGTCTACTACTGCTCGGGCTCGACCTCAGGGACCTTCGACGGAAACCTCGCTCGCGGCAACTCGAACGCCGCCGCTTGCGCGGGCGGGACCTGGACCGCTACCTCGCTCAAGGTGGACTAACATATGAAGAAACTGCTACTGGCGTTACTCGCACTCGTCGGGTCGGTCCAGGCGGCTGAACTCATCCCGCCCAAGCAGACTATCATCGTGGTTGGCGGCGGCTCCGACCCCACCAAGCTCCCCTTGGCGGGCGGTACCCTCACCGGGGACCTCGATATGTCCTCAGGCACGGCGGTTAATTTCCTGGCCGCTGGCTCGACCGATGTGATCGCCGGAGTCGGAATCGCCTCGGACACGGCCGGAGGCTTCGACATCTCCGCCGCCGCCGGAGGCTTCGGCGTATCCCTCTTCAAACTTAGGGCCACCACGCCTAACGAAGTGGTGCTTGTTTTCAGCACCTCCCCGTTCATCAACCCGGCTGACGTGGCGACGATATCCTGGGACCCCGCGTCCAATCGGTTCAGCATGAACACGAATGGGAGCCAGCCCGGAGGAGTTCTATTTCAGCCGGGCCACGCCTCGCTCGTGGTTGACGGCGGAGGCGCGAGCTTCGACGCCTTCGCATCCTCCGCCACCATCGGAACGACCACGGGCCTGAACATAACGGGCCCTACGATCATAGGAAGCGCCTTGACCACTAACGGCACCGTCAACATCAACGCCATGACCACTGGTAAGGCGCTATGCTTAAACGGATCGCAGAGGCTCAGCGTCTGCACCTCGGCGGTTGATGGTAGCGGCCTCTGCACCTGCAACTAATATGACCATAAAGGAAGTCGGCCAAGCTGTAGGATTCATCGGGGTAGGCGTGGCTACCTGGGTGGGGGCGCAGTTCGCTACACTGCCTCACGACGTCACGACCTTGAAGGCCCAGCGGGTGGAGGACAAACAGCAACTCGAAAAGATGGATAAGAAGCTCGACGCCATCCTGCTTCGGTTGCCGAGGCGCCGTGAATGAGAAGATCAAGAACCTCTTCTCCTGGTTAGTGGAGAAGAAGTTAGGCGTGAGCCTCTCCTGGCGGTTCGCCGGGACCGGGGCGAAGCAGATAGAGTGGATTTTTCGGAGACGGTTCAAACGCAAGGAGAATGAAAATGGAAACGGTGATAAACCTGCTCGCTAAATTCAGCGGCTTCAATGCCGTCTGGAACTTCCTCGACGGAAAGAAGGCCTACGGAACCTGCGCCCTCGGCGTCCTCACGGGCGCGACGGCTCTCGCGGCCCAGGCGGCTCCGATCATGGCGGCCCACAACACCGCCGGGCTTCTGACCTTCCTCAGCGGCCTCGCCACCAACCCCGCCGCCCTCATGATCGTCGGCTCCTGCGGAGCGGTCGCCAAGCTCCACCGCGACGACAAGAAAGCGGCCAACGCGGAACTCGAGAAGAAGGCCGCCGCCGGACCCACGCCGAAGGACCCCGAGGCTTAATATGGACCGCAGGACCGCCAATATACTCGTAGCCGTCGGGACCTTGGCGGCCCTGCTCTACGCCGTGGGAGGTATGCCCGTGAATAAGATACTCGCGTATGTCCGCGCCGTCCTCGATGGGGCCAAGCGCGCCGGGAAGGTCTACAACCTCCCCTCCTGGCTCTTCATCACGGCGGGCGGGCATGAGTCCGCGATGGGTCTGTCGAAGTTGGCCCTGCTACACAACAACTTCTTCGGCTTCACCGCCGACTCGCCCTCCGATCCGTGGAACGTGGCGGGCAAGCCTCGCGTCAATATGCCCACTCACGAATGGGTGAGCAAGCCCGCGCAGGGCGACGTAGTGGTGAGCCAGTCTACGAAGATGGTGGAGGGGAAACCCGTAATCACTTACTACGTGGCCCGCCCCAGGTGGTTCCGCAAGTACGCCACGCCCTACGATTCCTTCTTGGACTACGGGCGGCTCCTGACTACCGCCCCGCGCTACGCCCCTGCCGTGGTCGCTGCCCGTAAGGGAGACATCGCGGAAACCTGGAAGGCCCTCGGCTCGTCCGGCTACGCCACTGATCCCGGCTACGGGACGAAGCTCGCCGGGGTCTATCGCTCGGTGGCGCAGTATATCTCGTAGGGAGGATGATATGGCTAAACGAGTCAAAGCGCCGACCCACGTACATAGCCTCCTCAACGCTCCGACCCTGCTGGCCGTCGGCCTCGATCCCGTTAAAGGCGAGGTCTACATCATCGCCCGCAACGGGAACGGGGCTCCCCTCAAAATCACCAAGCCTTTGACCGTTGAGTTTCGCGCCATGTTCGAAGCCGCGAGGAGCCTATTAACGTGAACAAGCAGAACAAGCAGATGTTGACCCTGGCCGCCGTCGCCGTCCTGGGCTACGTCGTCTACAAGAAGAAAGCCTCCGCCGCCGCGCCCGCCGCGGACGCCGCGCCGAAGGCTTACAAGTTCAACCCGAGGCCCAACCCGGGAGTGCTTCCCGGCTCGCCCGCCGCAGGAGCGTCCGGCATGGAACAGCCTAAGGCGGGCAAGCGCGGCGGGCGTCGAGGCCGTCGATGAAGTCCTGGCTCGATAAACTCGGATACGTCGCCTTCGGGATCGTCGCGGGCGCGATCCTTCGCGGAATGTTCGACCAGGAGCGCCGTCGCATCGCGTCCTCAAGCCGGAAGCCGTCGGCCGTTGCGGCCGTTCGCGGCTGAAGGGGCGTAGGCACACCGCCGTTTAAGCCAGATTGTGGGCGGCGAGTAGCCAAGTTACCCAGTAGCTAAACCGGGGTTTTGCGCGTTGCCCTTTTTTTTTTCT
>Ga0181337_1000047_pt1 | contig 22573 bp, 29 predicted proteins | sample Sp13VDMM15DD_FD_168302 | JGI IMG/M metagenome (GOLD analysis project Ga0181337, IMG submission 168302) | Freshwater viral communities from Lake Michigan, USA - Sp13.VD.MM15.D.D | ecosystem: Environmental > Aquatic > Freshwater > Lake | place: USA: Michigan | collected 2013-04-23 | reverse complement strand
GAGGCTAAAGCCGGTCGTCGTGTTCAAACTGCTGGAATACTCCGGCATACTTTCCGACGCCACCGCCGTATTCTGGCTGGCCTGATTGTAGTTGTACGCCACCAACTCGTTACAAATCGAAGTCAGCGCAGCCGGGGCCGTCACAAACCCCGCCTTATACCAGACCTTCACCCGGCGATTGTAAACCCGACGCTGGGCCGAGTAATTCCAAACGGGGTCAATATTCCAATCCGCAAACGCATTGACCGCCACCTGCAATCCGTAGGGCTTGGGGATAAAGTCCATCGCAGTATCGGCATAAGTCAAAACCGCCGCGCCGGTCGCGTCCGCCGATTGATTCCACAGCCGCACGCCGGGAACCGTCACCGACGCCGACGCCGTAAACCCGCCGCCTGCATCGGTCGCAATCTTCGCCGCCAGTAACGAGGTTAGCCCATAAGTGCCGGGGGTCGCGTCAATCGTGGTGGCAGTTAAAGCCGTCCCGTCCGCCTTCACGCCACGCAGATATACCGTGCCGTCATTCACCGACACGGTAACGGCATTGTAGCCCGTCGCCGAACCGTCCAGATTGATAGCCGTCGCCTCGCCGTACCACGCGCCCATGATACTGATAACCGGGAACTGCGATAGTGCAATGCTGCCCACGTTGCCGGTCGTGTTCTTTTCTTCCACGTAGTCCCGCGCAATAATCTGGCGGTCAATAATCTTTTCAATCACCGCGCTGCCTTGGTCTATCAGCGTTTCCAGCAAGGCATCCCGCGCGGCATCGGTAGACGTAAAAGACATATAGGCCTTGACGCCCGCCAACGAGGTTAAAGCATAAGCCGATACAGTCATGGGGCCACCTCGCTCAGGGTAACGCTATATTGGGTATCAGGAACGCCCACCGGGGGCTTGTGCGTATCGCTCCACTCGTCCGTGTATTGATGCACCGGCGCCATCGTGGCATCCGGCCAAGTGATAACCTGTTGGAGATGCCCGACGCGAACCTTCGTCGCCATGCCGCAAAGCAAACCGGCCTTGCGCAAGTTCATCCAGAATTGAATATCGGCGTCCACCCGCCCGTCGCGCCAACTGCCGTTAATATCCGGGGTCTCGTAAAACCACGGCTTAGCAATCTTAACCAAATCCGCCACGCGAATAACCGTCAGCCCGAAATGCCCATTTTCGCAGTTCCGCACGTCATGGCTCAGGAAGTCGGCCAGCGTCATACTCGTGATGCGTTCGCCGTTGTCACCCAGCACCCGCGCGAGAAAATCCTCGCTGGCCCGCTTGGATTGAATCGGGAATATGGCCGCGTATTCGGGATGCTTCACCGCCAGCGTCACAAGTTCCAGAACGTGGCGCCGGTCGAAAACGGTGTCATAATCAATCGTAACGATATACTCCGCACCCGCCGCGACGGCATCTTCCATAATCCGCGTTAGCACCTGCGACCAGAACGCCCCTTGGCCATACGTCACAGAACCAAGGTTAGCGCAGGCCGTGATAATGCACGACGCATTGAGTGTAAACCCGACACGCGGGCAACTCAATACAAAGTGAAGCGGCGGCAGTTTGAACGTTTCTTCCATAGTGTATCTCCTATGCAATAATATAGCCCGCCACGGCTAGGAGCGAACCGTGACGGGCCATAAAAAGGAGACTTGATTAGCCTGTTACAGCTTCACCACAACGTCTGCGCCCCACTCGGAAGCGGTGTCGGGCGCGATTTCGTTGTCGCTCAACACAGCCGACGATTGGATACCGGTCGCACCGGCGGCAGTCGTGATGCTCAACTGGTAGTACCGCTTGGCGGGTACAAATCCAATCTGGATGGCGGCGCCGGTCACGGTGTTGTTGTTCGCCGGGATGACGAACTGGGCCGAAGTCGCGGTGGCGTTGGTAGTACCAACGGCTCCGGAAACGGTCGCGTAAGCGCTGGTCGTGTCGCCATTGGCGAGACTCACAACGGCCAACTTGGCGCTGGCATCGGTTGCACTGGCCAGATTTTGGCTAATGCGTAAGGTAACGTAGGCCGCGCCCAGCGTGTCAATAACGCCGGTCGTGGTGGCCGTGGTCGCCGCAGTCAGCGGGGCAATCACGGTGCGGATAATGTTCTTTTGTCCGTTATTCATGGTATTTCCTTCGTGTCAAAAGTTTCAAAAGTTAGGGGGCCGCCCACACGGACGGCGCCCCTGTCAGTCGTTACGAACTCGCGGTAATCAAACCGCACATCGGGCCAGCGATACGGCTAGCAGCCGTCGCCGAGTAGTTGCCGACGTCATGGTTGACGATGGCAATATCTTCGATGGCGCGGAAGTAGGTTTCGTTGGTCGCGAAGCCGTATTCCGTGCTGGTGGCAATCTGCATTGACTGCTGTTGGCCCATTTTGCTCGACCGTTGCAGGTCGCCAAACAACAGGGCAACCTGATTGACCGCCGAAGCGCTGGGCATAACTTGGGTAATCACGACCGGGAAGCCGAGGAAGTCATATTGCAGACCGCCGGCGCCCAAAGTCGGAATGGTGTTACCACCACCGGCAACTTTCAACCGCAGCAGGACTTGGCCGTAGAACGCCTGCGAGCAGTAGAACTTCGCACCGCCCAAGGCGTATTCGGGCAAGCGGCCAATCAAAGCCGCAATGTCCGCAACCGTGACGCTGGCCCAGTTCGTGCCATAGCCAGTGCCGGTAGCAACCTGCAAGCCGGCAGTGTTGGCATACGTACCGCCCAAGTTCTTCAGCGAGTTCACCAAACCAGTGAAGCCGAAGTAGGTGCTGGTTCCATCGCCAATGAAGCCGGACAAATCCTCTGCCTTGGCCAGAGCGCGGCCAAACGATTCAGCGATGAAGTCGCCAAGCCGGATAATGCCGCCCTGATTCGTGATGGACAACAACTTGTTGCTCACCGGAATCAGCGAGGCCAGAGTCTTGGTCACGAGTTCAACGCTGTCGGTCGCGATATCAGATTCGGTGATGGTCGCGCCGTCGGTCACATGGTACACGGTCGCATCGGAAACATGACGCGGAACGTCCAGCTTGTCCGAGTCCATCGGCCACGGGTTGACGTTGGCGCGATACTTGCCATATTTTTCCTGATTCACGATGACGCCGCTATACAACTGGGTCGGGGCGAAAACCGCACCGGCGCTGTTGTTCACGCTGTCCATCTTGATGTTCATGCCGTACCGCTTGGCCAGAATGCTTTCGGCGTTGGCGTTTTTGCAGAGTGCCTGCACAAACAAGCCGGCGACATAGGCGTCCTCGGCCTTGGCGAACGTGGTGGACTTGCCTTCGATGACTTGCACGTCGGGCTTGCCACCTTGGGGAACGTGCTGTTTCAGTTCGCCCAGCGCGTCCTTGACGGCCTTGGCAATCTGTTCGCCCACGGCCTTGCCGTCCATCGGCTTGGTTTCGTCGGCTTCGGGGGCCGCAGCGGGGGCATCGTTCGGGATGAGTGCTTTGATATCCACGACAACGCCGCCTTCGGTCACTTCGTAGTTACCGGCGAGTTGTTCAATCGCGCCCTTGAGTTGCATACCGGCGAGGCCGGACGCTTTCAGCACTTCGACCTTGGCGTCAAAGTCTTTCTTTTCAATCGTTTCCATGATTCAATTCCTTGAGTAAAACCAGTAAAAAACACAACGCTTTAGGCGCTGGCTGTCTACTCGGCCACCCGTTCGGAATTAACCCCCGGTTCGGCTTCGCTTGCCTGCCCAACACAATAATATAGCCCCTATGGCTTCACATACATCCGACCATAGGCGCGGGCAATCGCCTTGCGCGTCTCAATTTCTGCCGTTTTTGCCAATGTTTCCGCAGTTTTCGCGGGCTTGGATTCGGGGCAGTAGTAAATCACATTCTTGCGAATTGGTTTGGCGGGCGGAGCTGGGGTCGGTGTAGCTTTCGGCGCCGGACTAACCGCAGTCGCCCGCTTCAAATCTTCGTCGGACACTTCCACGCCGAACCATGCCTTTACGTTGTCCCGCGTCATAACGCCCTTGGACACTTGCACGGCCAAAGCGTCCTGGTTGCATGGTAAAGCCGCCGTGCTAATCTCGCCAAGCTTCCACTTGCTGAATACCCGCACACACTCCGGCCCAAACCGCTCAATATCCGCCGCCGTGGCTTTGCGCACGCCGCCTTCGATGGGCTTGAATCCGATACTAAACCCGCGCATCACGCCCGATTGATAAAGGGAGTGCAAGACGTAGGGCTTCCACGGCTGGGCATCGGGCCAGTCGGCGGGCTTGGGGGCGAAGTCCAGTCGCGCCACCAGCCCGTCGCGTTCGCGCTTGATGTTTGACCACGTGCCAACGGGTAATGCGGAGTAGTCGTGGCCGTCAAAGCAAATCGGATTTTTCGTAAAGTCGGTAGCGTCGCAGCCGTCCGGGATAATCACATCACCGTCGCGGTCAACTGCCGTGCTTGTAACCTGCGCGATAACGTACCGCTCGGTTTCGCTGCCCGCCGCTTTCAATACCGTGACAAAGCTTTTTTTGTCCATTGTGTTATTCCTTCACGCCGATAACAGGCCGCACCGCGCACCGGCAATTCGGGTGCAACGGGGCGCCGTAAACGTCCTCGTAGTTCAGTTTCATAACGCCACCGGACGCCCCGGCCAACGTGCTACCCTTGCGCATAAACGGCTGGTCAAGCGGGGTTGGATTATCTTCGTTGCCGAACTTCTGCGCCATCGCCACACAAAACTCGCAGCCGTCGCTTGCCAAATCCCAAACCTTGCCCTCTACCACGTCGCTTTGTTTCCACGCTTCCTCAGCGCCCAAACTGTACGCGCGGGCCGATTCAGTCCTGGCAATCATCTCCGCACGGTAGGCGCTGGCCTCGTCGAACACCGCCCGGATGTTTCTGGCAATCTCGCCAACGCCCGAACCTTCCCGCACGCCCGCTTCAATCGCCCCGCTGATAGCGTTTAATGTGTTAGCCTGAATCTCGCCAACCAGCCGCAACGTGTGGGCCTGTACCGCCTCAGCCACGGCGGGATTGGCAAGGTCAAACGATACACCGCTGCCCGCGTCGCCAAGCTGCCGGATTCCGTAGTCACCACCGGCGCGGGCCTGAGCCTCCACGGTTGGCCGCAAGCTGGCCAGCAGGTCGTCGGAAAACCGCCCTATCTGTTCTTCGATTGTGCTTAGGTCAATCCCGCCGATACGGTCTTTTTTCAACCCCATCGCTGCGAGTACCGCGTCAATCTGCCGGGCGAATATCGCGTTTAGTTCCCGCGCCAGTCGGGCGATAGGCGTTTCCGGCTCCCCTTCGCGGGCGGTATCGTCGGCGGACTTGGTTAGCCCGTCGCGCCATGCCTTGACCTGATTGGTATGCCCGCCACAGTGGCACGCCTTGGGGTTTGTCTGTATGGACACGTCACCGCTACCGCCGCCCACGCTTGGTGTTATGGTTGGGTTACTGCTAAACATTCCACCCATGCCAGCAAACGGCGATTGTTGGGGTTGCGGGCCTTTTAACGCCTGCTCAAGCGTCACCAAGCCAGACGGAACCAAATGGGCATCGCCACCCGCGACCGGCTCGTCGCCCATGCGTTCGCGTATCTCGTTTATCGTCTTTAACCCATACGCCACGCGCCGCGTATCGTCCTCAAGCTCTTGTGCCACATTGCCCGGTACAGGGTTGTCATACGCGACAAACAGGTCGCCGCTGTCGTCAAAATTAGGCACGACGAAGGTGTTCCAAACGTCCTCGTCGGCTTGGCACAGTGGCAGAATGGTGTCGCGCAGATATTGCACATCGGATACGCCAGACTGTCCGCCCGCAACGGATTGGTTTGCCATCATGCGCGACACGGGCACGCCAAACACCCCGGCGATAACCTCGACCATGCGGTCAGTGCTGCCGATGTTCTGCGCGGGCCAAGTAAGCGGGGTAATCTTCACTTCGCCGGTCGTCGCCAGCGGCAAGTTGCTCGACCGCTGGCCGCGATGTTTACCTTCCAGCTTGGCCATGAATTGTTCCAACGCTTCGTCGCTGGCCCCGTCAATGCTGGCGATATAATCCGGTCGGCTCCCGTTCATATAAAACGCCACATCGCCCATGCTCTTTTGATAGTCTGCCGCGATTTGATTCCACGCGGCCTGCACTTTGCCATAGCCGTATAGCGGGTCGTTGGGGTGCGGGAACTTCCAGTGAATAACCTCGCTGGGCGGGTAGTCCTGCGGCATCGGCGCGTTGGCGTAATTATACCCGCCGATGAGTTGCCCCTCCGCCGCGTTGCCGGGCTTGATAATCACGGTTGACGGGTTGAGCAAAACATACCCTTCCACCGGCCCGTTGCCCCCGCCACGACGCGACAATACCGCATAGGCGTTGCCCGTTATCTGCCAATAGACGTAACGCAAAACGGCACAGTTCCAAGCCGTGTCGTAAGTGTTTGGCCTGCGCAGCATCTTGACCAGCGGGTGATTGGCGTCGGTAACCTCGACGGCATCGTCGCCATATTCAACGGCCTTATGAATCACGCCCACGCTGGGCCGCGAACCAAGCCCGCCGCGTAAGTGCTTTAGCCGCTGGCTTGGCACGGCCTTAGAATCAAAGCCGCTCCACTCTCCGGCACGCTTGCGGGAGTAGACGCGCAACGGCACCGCCGCCATGTTGGTGGCCACATCCATAGCCGCGATATAAACCCACGACACAAAGTTGGCCAACGCCAGTTGGGGCGAAAACTCCGGCATGCGCTGCCGGGCCAGCAAAAGGTTATTGCTCGCCATCATCCCCGTATAATTCTGCCGCTCCGTAGCTTTGGCAACAGTGCGGGGCTTGCGTGTCGTTTTTGCCATGTTTTCAAGTCCTCTTGGTTGCAATAATATAGCCCCCCTGTCGCTGGTTGCGGTCAGTTCCAGCCCCTTGCACCAAACGCGGATTGTAACCGTCTGCCGGTTTCTGGCTGTTTTGGCTTGTCCGCGTCAAACTCCAAAACGCGGAAAGTTGACCGCTTGCCTAAGTCTTTTAGTTGCTTGTGGGCCAGGGCGAAAGCGCAAACGTCGTCATCGTGCAGGCCGGGCGGTGCGGAGTATGTTACCCCCGTTCGCGTGTAAACGTATTCGTAGCTGTCCAACTCCCGCCGCAGATTGCCGTCCGGGTAGCTGGTCTGGCGCGATTGAATCACGACGGCCAAAAGTTCCATAAGTGGTTGCTTGCTTACGCCGGTAAACTTAAACCCCGTTATGTTCTTGCTTTGGCGTTGCAGTTCTTCGACCACCGGGTCGCCTACCCCCGTCGCGTCAACCAGCGTCGGAACCTTGCCGACGATAGCCTTGATTTTCTCGATTGTCTCACGCCACGGCCCTTGCCAACGCTCATCCCGGCACAGGTTGCCGTCCTCGTCCAGCCCCTTGACGCTCACCCAGTCGTTAGACTTCGCCAAGTCAACCCCGAACGCTTTAGGCGGTTTGGTTGACATTGCAGGCACAACGCACGCCGCGATAAACTGACAGCCAAACGGATTGCCCCCGTCGTCGCTTGGCTCAGCCAGATACAATTCCCGGAACACGTTTTCGGGCAAAACCCGCTTGGCGTCCTCTATTTCCTCAAGTGACATAATCCCACCTTCCACCGCGTCGTAAGCGGTTAGGCGGGAATATGACATTGCCTTATCGCCCTGCTGGGCCTGCTGGCCAAGTTTATACGCCCAATTCTTGCGGCCCTTGGTGTTGCCGATAATACGCACAGGGCCGCGCGTGTGGGTCAGTGTTGACCGTACCGCGTGCCAGGCCTCCTCTTTGCATCGTGTGCTTTCGTCTATGACGGCGCCGTGTACTTCCTCCCCATACAGGCTGTCGGTATTGTCTGCCCCCTTGAACCAAATCACCGCACCCGATGCCAGACCTATCCACAGTTCGGTATCGTTTGCCGTCCAGATTGATTTTGACGGGTCGGCCCGCGTCAGCATGCGCCGGATACGCCGATAGGCAATCTTGGCCACCGGGAACGTCGGGGCCACCCACCACCAGTTGCGGCCATCTTTGCCGTTCTCCCACGCCTGCGATAGTATCCAGACCATACACCCAACAGTTTTACCGCTTTTCGTGCTGGCCTCAATAATCGCATAACGGGCCTGCGAGAATATCGCGGCCCGTTGCTTGGCGTAAAGGCGCGGAAGTTTCAGCGTTTTAGTCGTCAAACTCCACCTTAAACACCTGCTGGCGTTGTATGTCGGTAGGCTGGCCAGACTCTAAACGCTCCATCTTGTCCAGCTTTTCGGACGCCTCGACGTTTGACTTTTCCAGCGAGTTAAGCAACTCCACCGCCCTGATTCTGTCCCGCTGGCTGGGGCTATTTTCGGCAATCTCCAAAACCATAGCTGGTAATACTTCCTTCGCCCGCTCCGGTATCTTCCACCCATTTAAAACCGCGCGACGTATAAGCCGCATACCCACGCCCTTGCCTTCATCGGGGGGCAAAAGTACGCCCCCTCCCCCGTTGGCAACGGTTATAATTTCTTCATCTTCCGGCATTATATCACTCCATTACCATATAGCAATATACGCATATAGGCGCGGCAAGTCAAGGGGAAAGTTTAAGACGGTGGCCAGACGACTTTGCACGGGGTCGCGTCGGTGTCGGTCTGGTCGTGCGTCCATTCCACCGAGCCTTTTACTACCCATGCAGCGGTTGCCTTGTCGGTTGTGATTGCCATTGTCGTTGCTCCTGTCTGGTTGCCCATTGTACTCTATTCGTGTTCATGCACATAACCTAAAGACTGTATTTAATCCAGTGTGCAAGAACACCACTTACCCCATACCATAACAAGCGGGCTTTTGTGCCCGCATTGTGTTATGGGGGTGTGGGGGTTCTCTTTCACACACACAAACACGGTATTTCCTACACATAAGCGTAAGATTATACCCATTAGAATACGCCTCCCGTTTTGCGTTTGAATGTCAGTTTAACCCTTCCCGTCCCGCCGTCAACGTCCGCCAAGCTCTGCGCCCGTATCTGGTCTAAAAGCTGGGCCACCCGGTTAGCGGACATACCATAGCCCGGCCCGGTTGCCAGTTCGGTTATCTCGGCCTTGGTCTTTGGGGTGTCTGTCAGCACGGCATCGGCCAGCGATTGGGCCGTCCAAGTCGGTATGGCCGGAACCTCGGCTTTGTCCCCACCTTTGCGTCTACGCCCGGTTGTGGCCAGTTCTGCGGGGTCTAAATCAAGGGCTTGGTCGAACAGATAGCTTTCGAGATTGTACCGCCATGCCGATGCCGCCATCGGGCTAAAGTCTCTTACCACCCCGTCTAAGACGACGGCGCCGTCCGATTCATGCGGTAGCAGGCGCAGCCAAGCGTCGGCCCCACGGGCTAGGCTTCCCGCCCCGGCGCCGGTGTCGGCTATCGTCCGGTCGGACTGATTGCCCTTGCCCGCGTGGTGCACGACCATGATTGCCGCTTGGGTCAATTCTCCAAGGCGGATAATCTTGTCGGCAACCCGTCGCATCTGTGCGTTGTCATTCTCGCTAAAGTTTGGGTCGTTGGGGTAAAAGCAAAATAGTGGGTCAACAATTATCAACCTGTAATACCCCGGCCCACGGTCGGCAATCGTTTCGCAAATCTCATCCAGCCCGTCCGAACGGCCTCGCATGTTAAATCCTTCGATGCGGCTGGTGTGGTCGTTATTTAGCCCCATAGACGCGCAGACTTGCTGGTAACGGAACCGGCTTGACGCCTTGGCGAGTTCCCCGTCTATGACGGCCACGCGGCCCGGTTCGCAGTTGTGGCCGAACCATTGTTGGCCCGATGCCACGGCGGCGGCAAGGGCGCAAACGCCCCAGGTCTTATTTGTTTTGGTTGCGGCGACAAGGTAGCCCACGGCGCACTCGCGGAGTATGCCGTCAATAACGGCGGGCTTGCGTTGGATGCTTTGGTCGGCCAGCAGTTCCGTCAAGTTCCACGATTGCACCCGTTCTTTGCGCTGGCGCAGCCCGCGAAGTCTGGCAAGGGCGGCGTCTATGGCTTCGTCGGGGTCTTTTGTCCGGTCATAGGCCGATTCGCTCAGGTCGTGATTTACCCGCAACAGTTCCCGCAACTGGTAAGCATTCCTTACAAGTCGGGCATAGGCGTCCCACCCTGCGGCGCTTGGGGTCTGGCTCATACAGTGGTCAAGGTGGGCAATTAACGCCCGATGGTTGGCGTGTCCTTCCAACTTTGAACCGATGGTTAGCCCGTCGAAGTGCTGGTTGTCGCCCCATGCTTCGATGATTGCCCTGAATACGGTCGCGTTTTCCACGCTGGTAAACATGGCTGGGGTCGTTATTTCGTCCACGACTTTGCCGACGATTGACGGCTCAATAAGCATGGCCCCGATTAAGGCATGTTCGGCGGCGCGGTCTGTTGGCGGTAGGCGGTCAGATTGTGCTATCATGGTTTCACCCCAAACAATCCTTGGGTTTTATATTCTGCCTCTATCCGCTCAACAGACAGCGCCACGTAGTCGGGATTGAGTTCGCAGCCGATATACTTCCGCCCGTGTCTGATTGATACGATGCCGGTTGTGGCCGCGCCGTTGAACGGGTCTAAAACCGTCCCGCCTTCGGGACACCCCGCCAATATGCACGGCTCGATTAACTTCGTCGGGTAGGTCGCGAAGTGTGCGCCCTTGTATGGTTGCGTCGTAACCGTCCATACGCTGCGCCGGTTGCGGGTCGCATACTCTGGCCGCTCATACGTCCGGCTCTGCGCCATCGTCCCGGTAGCGTCCTGTTTTTGCTTGCCAAAACTTGCGCCACCACTTACGCCAGACGCCTTTTCCTTGACCGCCTCAGCGTCATAGTAATACGATGCCGACTTAGCCAGCAGGAATATATATTCATGCGCCTTGGTGCATCGGTCAGTAACGCTCTCAGGCATAGGGTTGGGCTTGCTCCAGATAATATCTTGCCGCAGCCACCAGCCGTCAGCCTGCAACGCAAAGGCAACGCGCCACGGTATGCCGATAATGTCTTTTGGCTTTAGTGTGCCAATGTTTCGTTTTGTGGTTTTGTGTGTTGCAGAGTTCCATTTTTCGTCGGGGCTTACATTGCCGTCACGTAGCCCGCTTTTGCCCTTTCCGTTGCGATTGCTTTGCGTGTCGCTGGCGTAGCTATCCCCAAGGTTAAGCCAAAGCGTGCCATCATCCCGCAGCACGCGGCGCACTTCGCGGAATAGCTCGACCAGCTTCGCGACGTATGCCTCCGGTGTGGCCTCTAATCCAATCTGCCCAGCGTGTCCGTAGTCTCGCAAGGCAAAGTATGGCGGGCTGGTAACGCAACAATGAATAGAGCAATCCGGCAACGTCTTTAGCGTCGTCAATGAATCGCCGGTGTGAATGGTGCAATCTCCGATTGTGGTTTTCATTTTTTCACCGCGTAAAGTTTCCCGAAGCTGTCGGCCTGCGGATAGTACCCGGTAAGGCGGCGGAAGGCGCGGCGCAACCACTTGAACCCGTAGCCGTTGCGTTGTTGCTGGTCGCGTAGCCGCTGCCACGTTTGGACGTGTTGTTCTTTCATGGTCTGCACTCCATAAAAAGTCCGCCCAACGAGCGCCGGTGCAGCGGCAACTCGCGGGCGGATGTTCGGGACTTGGGTCGGCCTTGCACGCCGTTTGGTCACAGGTTATCAGAATGGCCGTTCGGACACAACCAGACCGTCCTCAATAATCACGCTGCACTCGTCGCCGGTGCTAACGCGGGTCGCAATGGCTTGCAGCCCCTCTTTTTCCAGCCACGCGCCAAACGCGGTCAGGGTCTTAATGTCCATAGCTTCCAGCTTGTCCAGCAGGACGAAGCCGCAGTCAGGGTTCAACTTCCGCACAATGCTTGAGGCCACGACCAGTTGTTCGCTATGGCTCATGCAATCCCAAGCCTGGCCCTTGTAGGTAAGTTCACCGTCAGCCACGGCCAGACCTTCCAGCGGCATACTGGCGCACAGCTTGAGAATACCGGCCCGTCCCGCGTCAATCTTGACCGTCAAGGAGTCCCGCTCTTTGACCTTGGCCGCAAGTTCGGCTTTCGCCTTGTCCTTGGCTTGGTTGGCCGTCACCTTGGCGTTGTCGTGCTGCGCGTTGGCAACCTTGGCCGATACTTCGCTGGCCTTCGTGGTCAATTCCACAGCCTTCGCTTCCAGTTCTTCGCGGCCTTCGCCGGTGGGCATTTGTTCGGCCTTGGCGAGTTCAGACTTCGCCCGTGCGATTGCATCGTTTGCAGCCTTTAACGCGGCCTCCCGTCGCATGGCGTCGTTTGCCTTGGCCGTCGCCTCGGAACTTGCCCGCACCGACTCAGCTTGTAACCGTTGGGCTTCTGCCAGCAACGCGGAAACGTCTACCGGCTTGGCGTCGGGATATTCCGGCATGGTCGCGACGGCGCCTTCAATCCGCGTAACCTCACGGCCTACCAAAGTCCGCTCGTCAAAGTCCCGCTTGATAGCGGCCTCCAACGGGGTAAGGTCAACGCCGCTGGCCTGCATGAGTAGCTTGGTCTTTTGCTTGCCGTCCAGTTCGATAAACTTGCCAAGGTCAAGGGCAAACGCTGAGACAACTTCATCCAGCAGTTTTTGCCCGCCCTTCATGCCCTTGCTGTCAGTCACTTTGAGATAGCTACCCTTGTCTGTAAAAGACCGATTCACCACCCATCCATTAGACAGCGTAACCTCAACGCTGCCCTTGGCCTCGCCTTCGCGGATAGGGTTGGACGGCGCGAACTTTTCACCTCCAACGGCAACGGCGATGCTATTCAGCACGCTTGACTTGCCTTGGCGGTTGTCGCCTCCAATAACCGTCAGCCCCGTGTCAGACGGATGCAACTCGACCAGTTGCACGCGCTTGACGTTTTCGACCTTTAGACCTGCAATTTTGACGCTCATCGTGAACTCCTAAAAAGTAACCTCGCCAACCAACACGGTTGGCATTTATATACGCTTCGCCGCAAGCATTTTTTTAATCTCATCCGGCACGGGCGGCGGGATGATTGGGCAGTAGGCGACGACAGTTCCAGCGTTGTTGTCCGTTGAAACTGTACCGTAATCGTACAAATACCACGCAGCCGAACCGTGAATGTATCGCCATCCAATCGGCAACGGTATCCACTTCCCTCGCACCAGCCAATCGGTATGCTTAATCCTGAACCCGTTCCACGCGGTGTATGCGTTGCGCGTGCTGAGGTTGTGCGCCCGCCTGAACGCGGCAATGCTCTTGTGATACTCCGGCTTTCTGCCATCCATCCACTCTACGCGAATCCACGTCGCTTTCGGCTGGCGGTCTCTGGCTTGCTTGCTCATGGTTAGGCTCCATTCTGTTTAAGTGCTATCGGATGCGCTGCTGTTTTGTACCCGTATGGCTTACGCTCAAAAGCCTCTGGCGGCAAGTAAAACGACGATAGAATCTGTCGTCGGTTTTCTTCCAAAAACTCACGATTACCCGTCATGCTTTGCAGACCCATAATAGGCCACTTCGCGACGGGCTTTTTAATCCGCTTCGGCTTTTCTCCGTACCAGAACGAAAACCATACCGCACAATAAAACGACTTAGTTCGGCAGTCGCTACGCTTAGTCACTACGCGGGTTGTACGCACCCCGCTATGCGTGGACTTAAACTTGCGATTCCACTCATTGAACGCGGCCCACGCTTTACGGCTGGCGTCGGTCTTGGAAAGTTTGCTTGCGCCGCTCATAAACGCATAGCGGAATTGTTGCCCAAGTGAATTGGTAAGCGTTGTTTTTGTTCCGTCGTGTCCGTAGGTTAGCACTTTCAGCCTCCCTTGATTTTGTCATCCCGCACCGCCTGCAATGCGTCGGAATAACCGTTGTCGTATCCGTCATCATAGCCCACGTCCTCGCCCGCGCGCCGGCCCCGGCAGTAGCCGATAAAGTAAAGGCTAACGCCCAGCACAAGGGCAATCGTCCCGCAGACAGCAGCGGCCCAAAATTGGTAGGTCATGGCATCCCCCGTTCCGTATGCCCGGCCTGCATGGTCGCACCGGCGCGAACGTAAAGCGGGTCTTTATCAGCTTGGCTGTTCATATCCACACGCGACAACGCCAGTGCAAATCGCGTAGGGAACATGCGAGCAAACACGGCCACCCAGCCTATGCAACCTTCATGCGACGAAATCGGCCCGTATTTGTGGTGTCTGGCACACAACGCGACACCGTTTTCCCAATCGAACCGGAATAACGGGTAAAACTTTCGCGGCAATAAGTGGTGGGCTTGCACTGACTTGGTACACCCGCAAATCTCGCAACGCATACCGGCGCGGGTACGCACGCCACGACTCCATGCGTCATATTGTCGCTTCGTTGCACCACGCGCAGCACGGGCGGCACGTTTAGCTAGTTGTGCCTTGGTTGGCGGTTTCTTTTTCGTCGCCATGTTTTCACTCCTACAAAGTCGGGCAATCCGCCCGCATGGTTATAGTGTACACTTCCCGTTGTGGAAGTCAACAAGATTCTGGAAAAAACCCGGCGCGGTGTCAGGATTGGCATAACCACCGCGCCGGGCCGAAGTGCCAACGCCACAACAAGCGGCGTCGGCGAGGGGTCAGAATGGCGGCTCGTCGGCGGCGTTGGGCGGCGGGTCGGTGTTCACCGGCTCAGGCGCGGGCTTGGCGTCTACCAGTTCGCACGACTTAAACGAGTGGTACGTCTTATCGCCCTTGGTGTTTGCCTCAAGTATCAGGCTCACCCGCTCGCCAGTGTTTTTGATGCTGCTACATGCCTTGGCCGCTGTCTCGCTGAATGTAGACGCCCAAACCTCTTGGCCCTGCATATCCGACAGCTTGAAACTCCACAGTTGCCACGGCTTGCCGCTCTGGCTCACGCCGTCCTTGCTCTGGCCTTCCGCGTCCACCGTGTAAAGCATTGCTACGCCGTTGCCCGCTGGCGCGGCCTGGCTTGCCCCCGGTTGGGCTTTCGCTGTCGGGGTCGCCTTCCCGGCCAGACGCGCGGCCATTTCGTCTACAACCGCCGCCGCTAGTTTGCGATAATCAATGTCCATTATTTGCTCTCCAATTCTGCCTCAAGTTCCTTGATGCGTTCAATATGGTCTTCGCGTTCGCTTTCCAGTTCGTCAATCCGTTCTTCGGCTTCTTCGGCGTATTCCTCAAGAGCGGACACGTACCCGCTAACGTCGCGGGTCGGGGTTTTTGGTCTTTCGTTTTTCATCATTCACCGTCCTTGCGCGTTAAAACTTTGGTCGTCGTTTTGGTCGTGTAACCTTCGATGATGCCCTTGGCGGCGGTCTTTTTCATGCCGTTGCATACCATACGGCGTTCAACCTCTGCCGGGCTGGCAATCTCAGTAACGTCTACATTGTGGGTCATTGCCACCTGTCCGGCGTAACCCTCATCCGGCCATACCCGCCGCCCCGCGCGTTCCCGGAGTTCCCAGCCGGTAACGTCGGCCCCGGCCTCGATGAGTTCCCGCGCCCGCTGGCGTAACGCGGCGCGCCACTTTTCCACCAACTCGGCCCGCTGGTCATACGTCGCCAGCAGTCCGGCCACGGTTTCAGCGTCCGCCGTCTTTAAGTCCACCGCCTCGCCTTCCACGGTCAGCGCCGTGGTTTGCACGATTGCCAGACGCGCGGAGCAATCCACGCGGGCGCAGGTGTCGCAGACCGGGCCGGGCTTGTAGGCGGCGGGGTTGTTGCCGTTGGCTTTGGCCTTTTCGATTAACAGGATAATCTGGCAATCTATCTGGTCTATCTGCTGGCGTGTATATACCACGACCGACGGCTTGAGGCGTTCCAGTTCGCCCATGTAGAGCGTGTATGTCTCGCCCCACGGGATGAGCGTGGCGTATCCGGCAAGTTGCAGGCTTTCGCCCGCGTCATCGCGGCCCGCCCAGCCTAGGGTTTTCCAGTCCACAACAACCGTTTCGGCATGGGCGTTGTCCCACCCGATAACGTCGGCAGTTCCGCCGCGTTCGTCGTGGTCTAACTTGTACTCGGTATGCCACACGTAGTTTTCGCGGCCCTTGTAAATCTCATCGGCAAACATACGGACGGCCTTGTCAACAATCTCGGCATGTTCGCCAGTCGCCGGGTCGGCCTGGCCAAACTTCAAAAACGTGTTTATAGCCTCGGCAATCGCGGCGTGAATAGCCGTACCGCGTTCGGCATCGGCAGAGTTGCCACCGCCTTGCCAGCCGACGCACTTGGCGAGTTTGGGGAGTTTGCTTGGGGAAAATGGGGCATGGGTTGTCATTTGTTTACATCCTTTCCATCGTTCTCTGCACAGGGGTGTCCCATGCAACCTTTTTTGGGGTGAAAGTTATCGCATTCACCAAGCGGCAATAATTCTACGCCCGACGCTAATTGGTCAAATAAAAATGACTTTAGCTCTCCGGGTGTCGGATTTGTTCCGTCGTCTCGTTTGAATCCTTTGGCATTGCGCTTTAGCTCTGATTTTGACCATTGTAGCGCGCCTCGTACACTTAATGCAACGTGGTATTTCGTTGTCATACCGCACCCCCGAACCGCGCGACAACGGCCAACCGTTCGGCTTGGGTCAAATCGCGCGGGCTGGCAAATTGACGGCCAACGAAAGCCTGGACTTGTTCCCACGTTGCTTCGCGGCTAAAGGTCGGCAATTCCTTGACTTGCTCTTGCGTGTATTCCCGCAGCACGGATTGCACTTCCGCTACGCTAATTTCGCGTTCCGTCGCTTCCGGTTGCACGTTCGCCTCAGTGGTGGGGTTGTCTGGCGTTTCGGCGGGCGCTTCGCTCTGGACGGCATCGGCGGGGCTTTCGATAATCTCACCAGTCACAACGTCAACCGGCGCGGCCTCGATTAGTTTGGACTTCACCGGCTTGATACGCGACTCAGCAACAATCGGCTCGTAATCGTCCGCTTCCTCGGCGGGGATTACGCCACAGTATGCATCGGGGAACGCATTGCGATAGCTGAACCCGCGCGCCCGGACATACGTTTGACGGTCGGGGTGATTAGACCACGGCCCTTGCTTGCCCCACAACTTCGCCCGCTTGGCGTGGGCAATGCTGAACTCGCCAACGTATTCAGACACCACGCCACCGCGTTTCCGCATGGTAACAAACCGAACCGCGAAGTCACCGGCCTCGATGCTGCCAGTGGTTTCCACCCGCTCCCCGCAGTATTCAGGGTGTGCCATCGCCACAGCCGCAAATTGGTCTCCGTATAACGTGGCCTTGCCGTTTATCACTTTAATACCCGCCAAGCTGGCGAACGGGTTAAGCCCGAACTGCGCGCCCATAGAGCAGGCAATCATAATGTCCTCGGGGCGGTTTGCGTACTCTGTGGGGATGAGTTTGGACTTCGATAGCGTCACCGCCAGCCGTTGCGCTTCGTCCACTGTTGACGGGCGCAAAGCCATATCAAAGCCGTTTGGTACCCGTGCCAATCCTGTCTCTGTCATGGTAAACTCCTATAACCGAACCGCCAGATTTAAGGCTCTGGCAATGCCTGAATCTTAAAAACCCGCCCGCCTTGGCCCGTTGCGAACACTCTGGCAATGCCTGCCAATTTATTCAACCTCGGCGGCGCGGGGCTAGGCGGTGAACACCACCGCCCGTAAATCAAACGAAAAACGCCAAGGCGATAATCAGCACAATGAAAAGCCCGGCCAACACGGCAACGGTAAGCACCACCCCGCCGCCCTCGGCATCATCGTCGGCGTTGTAATCGTCCCGGCCCTGGCCACCCAGCACAAGCGGCGCAGGCTCATCCCGCACCGTGCCCAGCGCCACCAGCCGAAGCGGGGCGCCATTTCCATCGTCTACAATGGCGTATTCGTTGCCGTCAAACTTGTACTTGTCAATAATCCGGCTCATGGTTGCACCGCCTTCCGCTTGGCGTACCGCGCGACCAGCCCCGGAATCTCCCAGCGGCTAATCATCACCTTGCCATGCACCGCACGAATTGACACTCGCCCGCGCTGGATGAGCATCCGCAGGTTGCGCGGCGTGCATCCAATCCGCTTGGCGTCCTCGTTTATTAACAGGTATCGGCTCATCGTTTTGGCTCCTTGTGTGTATAGTCTAATGCTTCCGCTTGCGGAAGTCAACTAGATTCTGGAATTATTTTACCCGCGAAATTCGCCGCCTTGCGATTCTGTTGCAACAAACCCAACGGCGTTGGTCATTATTGCCACGACAATTCCATAATTCATTTTGCCCGTCAGACCGATTTCGGCGTCCTCGTGCGTTGTCCAAAGGTGCCAAGTCTCTCGTTGCTCATCCACGACCAGCAGGTCGCACCCCGCGTACCGCATGGCAACGCGCGGCACGTCGTCGGCGCCAAGGTGAAAGCCAAGGGCCGCAATGTCGGTAAGTTCGGTAATCATTTGCCGCCTCTTTCAATTCCAACAAAACTAATCCTCGAAATCTTAAAATGCCCAAATCTGTAAGCCATGCACCGCCGCGCGTGCATCTTGTCGCGCGCGAACACCGTCAGCCAGAACCGGCTCCCGTTGGGGCGGGTTATCAGCCCGCAAAAAGGAGCCTTGCCCCAAGCGGCGATAAGGCGGCGTAGGTAGGTTTGGCGCGGGGTCATCTTTACACCCCAAACCTTTCCCGCAGCGCGACAATCTCGCCGTGCAATTCGCGGAGTTTTACGTCGTCAAGATTGGACAAGTCGGCTTTCGTCATTTCGCTTGCAACACCAGCCACCTTTCCACGCCATACCGCAGCAAGAAAAGCATCAACTATTCCAGTGGTAAGCGGGTATATGATTGGGCTTCCGTAGCGAATCTCGCCAACTTTCCTGCCGTTTTTTTTGAATCGCTCCTCGTTTCCGTTGGCGTATTCGATAAAAACATATCTCTCCGTTGTCCGCTTGACCTGTTTCTTTTCGGAACTCCACGGGTCGCGCCGCATCACCCAATCGCCAGCTTGCAGGTCGGCGGGAGATTTAACCGCCTCGTTAATTATGAATCCTTTGTAGTCCATCGTCATTCTCCTATTGCCCGGCACGCTGGCCGGGCGGGGGTTAAACTTGCGACTTGGCAAGCAGGCCATCGGTTACAGACTCATAGCAGCGATATCCGCCCCAAACTTTGACAACAACAGCGGCCCACGGGCATTTTGCTTTGGCGGTTTTACGGCTCCGGGTTTGGACAAATACGATACGCATGTTTTAATCTCCTACTGGTCGCCGCAGGTCTAGCGCCTGCAAATCCCGCAGCCGGGCACGCTCCGGCTCGCCGCTGGGGCGGGATGGGGGGGGGTTAAAGCTGCATGAGGTAAATAATATTCGAGTCGTCGGGCAAGCGTAGGATGTTCGGAAGGTTGTCCGACGCCAGAATGTAGACCTTGCCGTTTTCTTCACGGGTGGCCGCTTCGTGTCCGTAGCTGTTTAAAGACTTGACAATCTTCTGGGCTTCGGCGGCGGCTTGGTTCGATTCTTTCGTAATGACTTGGTAGCGTACCATCTTCATTTTTCTGCTCCTACTTGCGTCCGCGAATCTCAATCGTTCGCATGGGCATACTGTAACCGCTTCCGTTATGGGAATCAAGCGAAAAGCAAAAAGATTTTTCGGATTGTGCGTAACCATCGGTAAACGCTACACTTGCGGCGCGAAGATTTTTAGCGGCATCATGGCGGTGACGCCACCGGAATGATAGGGATGTCCACCGCCCGCCAACCGCCGAGGATTGCCCGGTACATGAACCGCCCACCAGATACCCGCGCCAGAATCCCCGGGAAACGGTCTGGCGTCCAATATGGCGCGACTTTGGCCACGGATTGAGTAATCATGCCACCCAAGGCCGGAACGCGCCACGGGGCGGGTATTGCCACCGCACGCCAAGGGGGGCTATATCGGGGGGATTGTATTATTCGCCTTTACGTGGTTCGGCTTGTGTATGCGCACGCACAATTACCCCGCCCCAACGGTGCCTTTGCGCACCCGTTGGGGGTGTGGGGGTAGTGTGCGCGCACACACACAGACAATCCCTAAACGTGAATATGACGGCGGAAAGAATTATTTTGGGATTATGCTTGCTTCCGTTATGGGAAGCGGTTATAGTGTGATTATGCCAAGCGAATGAGACTTGGCAAGGAACAAGTAGGAGACACAAAAATGAAGACCGAAAACGAAATCCGCGAAATGTTACGCGAGTACGAAACCCAAATGAACCGCGCCCACGACCTGCACCACCTGTACATTGCCGACGCCGCCGACGCCGTGGCGGAAGACGCCCGCAAACAATTCCTGAGTGACGCCGAAGACCAACGCATCATCATGGACAGGGCCGCGCAGACTGTTGACATTTTGAGTCGCATACTGGCTTAACCCCCACCGCCCCCGTCCGGCGCTGCTGGGCGGGGGTTAAAGGATGACTACGATGGCACCAAAGACGGTACTTATCGCCTGTGAATACTCTGGCACGGTTCGGGATGCGTTTATCGCACGCGGCCACGATGCCTACTCTTGCGACCTGTTGCCAACCGATAAGCCTGGGCCTCACCTTCAGTCAGACGTTTTTGGCGTCATCGCGTCCCGCCGTTGGGACTTGATTATCGCCCACCCGCCTTGCACCCATATCGCGGTAAGCGGAGCGGCCCACTTCGCGGCCAAACGCGCAGACGGTCGCCAGCAGCAGGGTATCGCGTTTTTTCTGGATATGGTCAAAGCCTGTACCGACAACGCGACTGCTTGGGCAATCGAGAATCCGGTTTGTATCATGTCCACGCGGTACAGAAAGCCAGACCAGATAATCCAGCCGTGGCAATACGGGCACGGGGAAACTAAAGCCACCTGCCTATGGTTGCACAACCTTCCGAAGTTGACGCCAACAAACATTGTCGCGGGCCGCGTCCAGCGGTTGCACCGCCTGCCGCCAAGCCCCGACCGATGGAAGATACGCAGCAAAACGTACCAAGGCATAGCCGACGCTATGGCATCGCAATGGATGACACTCTAACGCCCACGGGCAAGGATGAAGAAATGGAACCAAAGTATATCGTAATCGTAGGAATTGGAGAGCGAAGGCCGAACCGATACTATGCTGGTCGGTCAATGCTTGTTAAGAACGGCTTTCGCCTTAGCGACCTGCGCGGCGCTGTCAGGATAACAGAATCGCACATTAACGAGCTGCGGGCAAAGTATCCACGCCACACATTCACAATCCATAACGAGGACTAACTAAATTGGCCACAAAACCCGAACTGGAACATCATCCGCCGCCCGCGCAAAGTACCGCCTCGAACGCGGAGTACACTCGGAGAACGGCATCCGCCTGGACTTGACCGAACAGACGACGCGGATATGCCTCGTTTGTGACAAGCCGTTTTTGTCCCTGTCACGTGGCAACCGCCAGTGCGCGAAATGCTCCGGCAGTCGGGCAACGGATAACCTCAAGGTCGTGAAGCGGGTAAGAGTGCGCGGGGTTGGCGTCAAGGATATTTGAACGCCCTTAGCGCTCGGCGAACCGATACGGCAAAGCCACAGACCGCAAGGTACAGCGAACGCGGTCTAAACCGTGGAATTGCCCACGCTGTCGGGTCGGCTGGGGTCTCGCGGTCTTTTGCTGTCCCGGCCTACTGTCGCCAGCCTCCGCGTATGCTCGTCAGTGCCGCGCGCGGGGGTTGGCCTGTTCAATTCTTTGCGGGCGGTTCGGCCTCGGCCAGTTGCTTGCGTTTGACGCTGCCCCAAGCCCAAAGCGCGGCGGACACAATCAGCGGCGCGGCCAGTTCCCAAGCCGCAGACGCAAACGCTCCGGCTTTGACCGCGTCCACCCCGTCTTGGCCCTTCCACGCCCAAAGTATTGCCACCACCGCGTACCGTATGGCTGGCCCCTTGCCGTAGTTCAACAACGCTTGGATGATTACTTTCGGTTCCATAACGAATAGCCTCCAAATAATCCAGCAGTTAAAGCCCCACCAGTGCCAGCGCCGCCGTTAGGCAAACCCGCAAGATAGCCGCCGTGGCCTCCCGTTGCAGGGCCAGCCGTTGCGCGTTTGCCTTGTTGGCCGTCTCCCACCCCGCGTTGACGCCTTCCCACTCGTTTAGCAGGTCGCCAGCGGGTAGACGCGAAAGCAACGTCTTATACGCTTCGTCGGTCTTGCCCTGCGTGATTTTCGTCACCCACGCCCAAAGCTCATCCTTGCCCATTGCCAGCAGCGCCGGGCCGTATTGGTCAATCACCGGCGCGTAGTCTGCGGGCAACTTGGCTTTCAGGTCGTCAAGTGCGCTCATTTTTCACCGCCTACGCCGTCGCGTGCATTCTGGAACAGTTGCCACGTAGTCGCTTGCTTCCGCAAGATGGCCGTCTTGTCGGCTTCGGACAACGTGCCCGCCTCCGCCCGATTGGCGGCCTCTGCGGACAACGCGGCGGACTTGTCCAGCAGGGTCGAATACTCCGCCGAAAGCTGGACGCCGTTGCAGCCGGTCAACAACACGAACGCGACAATCGCAACAAAGATTTTCATTTCATGCTCCCTTAAAAAGCCAGACCATGCCAACAAAGCACAGCCCGATAATCAAAAACGTCGCCACCTTCACCACCGCACTGATAAGCAACTCGGCGAAAACAATCACTTCGCGCCCTGAATAACAGACCACAGGCTTTTGACTACCAGCCCAATCAAGGCAATCGCCGCAACCGAACCGGCCCAGCAGAATTTT
>Ga0181337_1000046_pt1 | contig 23233 bp, 22 predicted proteins | sample Sp13VDMM15DD_FD_168302 | JGI IMG/M metagenome (GOLD analysis project Ga0181337, IMG submission 168302) | Freshwater viral communities from Lake Michigan, USA - Sp13.VD.MM15.D.D | ecosystem: Environmental > Aquatic > Freshwater > Lake | place: USA: Michigan | collected 2013-04-23 | reverse complement strand
GATCATGCCCGGCGCCGAGTCGATGATCAACGCGACCGACATCCCCTACAGCCCGGGCAAGCCCAGCAGGGTCGTTCAGGATCGGATCGACCAAGGCCCGCGCGTCTTCGTCAGCCGACTTCAGAGAGAGAAATTTGAGAAAGACTTCCATGAAGAAAAATCTCAAGAGCCGGAAGCACCGGGCGCGCAGGGCCCGAAGATCGCTCACCCGGACACGCTCAAGCCCGGGACGTTCATCACAGGAGACTCCAGGGTCTACCGCCCCGGTTAGATATAAATGGCGACACACGAAGGAGGGCCATTGGATGCCGGAAGTGGATCGATCGTAGTCGATCTCGCCCGCGCGTTCGAGTCTCTGGGGCAGACGCCGCCCCCGGAGCCACCGGTCGCGAACATCGAGCACGATGTTCTCGCGCCGTCGGTCGTCGCCCAGCAGTTCATCGACCCGCAGCGCTTCACCCAGTATTATTTCAACCAGCTTCTCTGCTCGAACCAGATCGACATAGTCGGCGCGCTCACGTCGCAGGCGCGCACGTCGATCACGGTCGAGCCCCGCCAGGTCGGCAAGACCTCGTCGGTCGCGGTCGCTTCGGCGATCAACTGCGAGACCGAGGGAGTCGAGTGGAACAAGCACAACGCCGAGCCCTACCGCATCGGCATCTTCGCGCCGAAGGCGTCGCAGGCGCAGTTGGACACCGAACGGCTGAAGGCCTGGGCCCGCTGCACCAAGCAGGGTCGGGCGCTGATCAACTGGGAGCAGACGACGACCGACCGCATCGTCTGGCACAACGGCTGCGAGATCAGGACCTACTCCGCGTCCGAGCAGGCGGAGAACGACGGTAAGACGCTGAACCGGATCATCCTCGAAGAGGGCCAGAAGATCAGCGACTTCGTCGTGTCCCAGGCGATCCTGCCGATGGGTGGTGCCACGGGCGCCAAGATCGCGAAGATCGGCACCGTGCGCCCGATCAGGAACCACTTCTTCAACACCTGGCACAACGACAAGAAGGCGATGCGGACCTGGCACCACTGGCTGATCTGCGACAACTTGCTGCGCGGCGGCTACAAGGAGTTCTTCAGCCACGGCGTCAACCGAAAGATCAGCCAATACGTCTTGGACATGATGCCGCTGGCGCAGAAGGAGACCTACGTCCGCGCCGGAATCTTCCCGAATACGCCCGACTACTACTACCCGGGCGAGATGGAACTCAACGACTTCCTCACTCAGTATGAGCTTCGCTGGCTGGAACAGTTCGGCCTCTTCCTCGACAGCCGGGAGAAGGCGATCCTCCTCAGCGGAAACGTCCCCCACCAGCAGAAGCAGATGAGCATGGAGGAGGAGCTTTACGTCGGGATCGACTTCGCCACCGGCGTCGGCGCCGATGAGACGGCGGTCGCGGTCTGGAAGCGCATGGGCCCGATCTTGGTCAAGGCCTGGGGCTGCACATTCCCCGACATGCCGTCGCCGGACCAGAAGCGAGAACTGATCAACCTGTTCTCCAAGCGCGGCCCTTTCCACTCGGTCAAGCTCATCCTCGGCGACTTCGGCGGAAACGGCGCGGCGATCATCCCCGAGATCGCGGCCGAGGCCAACCTCCCGGCGCAGACGATCAACTTCGGAGCGAGCGACAAGCTCATCGTCGGCGCGTCGATGAACATGAAGACCTCGATGTTCATGGACTTCAAGCGCCAGCTTCAGATGGGCTGGCTGCGCTACCCAACGATTTCGTCTCTGACCCCGATGGAGTTGACTATGGACTACCAGAAGGGCGTGCGCCAGTGGTCAGCGTTGGAGCAGGAGATCATCGGCGTCGGGATCAACCGGCGCATCCAGGCGCCGGAGTCCGACCACGACGACGTGTGCTGCGCGGACGTGCTCGCCGTGCGCGCGGCGAAGATGGGGCCCAGCGTGTTCGGACAGCGCCGGGCGAACATGGGGACCATGCCCTACTTCATCATCAGGAGCCAGATGCGCTAGGGCCTGGGCAGGACTCGGGATACTACATGATTCTCCAAGATAAATCAAGATACCCAATAGCCCTAAATAACACGCTGAGAAGCGATTTCGGGTATTGCAATTTTGACGGAGATGTGTCATTCTCATGAGGAGAAATCGACGCAGCGCCGCCGCCCGGCGGCCTCTTGGTCCAGGCGCACCGCGCCACCTCTCCGGTGGCCCCTTGGAGCACGTCTCGTGAATAGACCGTGGGACACGATCGAGAAAGTCGAGCAGGCGTTCACTGCTTATAATCGCGATCAGAAAAGGCTCGGCGGCCAACTGACCGTCAGGGCCTTTCGTGATAAGTGCAGCAGCGGGCTCAAGGAAATCACGCCGTCGGAGATCGGCGCGATCGACCGGTGGGCCGCATCGAGGATGAGAGGATAGACATGGCCGATCCGAAGCCGCAGGAAGCGATCACCGAGTTCAACCCGGACGCCCCCGCCGCCGTCCCGTCCAAACCCGATTTCATCACCGAGGGCATGATCCTCGACCTCGCCGCCGCCGTGATCTCCGTCGCCGTCGCGTCCAAGTCGATCCGCGTCACCGACCGGCCGGGCGCGACGACCAAGACGATCTACGTCCAGTCGAGCCAGGCCGGAGCCTTCGACCTGGAGGTCATGCTCGACGAGAGCGAGCGCGCGCTGGGAGCCGCCGTCTGGCGCAAGCTCCAGCCCGCCGTCCCCGTCGTGGCCAACGTGCTGAAGACCGTGACGTTCAACGATCTCTGCCGCCAGATGAGGATCACGTTCACGCCGTCGGCGGGGCCCGCCGTGGTCAAGTCCTGGGGATTCAGTTTGCCGTAATCGGGGGCATAGTTCATGGCCACCGAAGAGTCGAAAGTCTTACTCGCGATCGCCGATCTGAAGAATCAGATGGCGAACCTCGCCCGCGACGTGCGGATGATGGAAGCGTCGGAGACGCAGACGAAGACCAGCGTCGACGAGCTACGCAAGGACATGAACGGCCGGTTCAAGAAGTTGGAGCACACGGTGTTCGGGAACGAGGAGATGGACAAGATCGGCCTCGTCGAGAAGGTCCGCCGCTTCGACGGCGTGGCCGACATCATCGTCGGAGATGAGACGAGGGGGCTGCTGCCGCTCGTGGAGCGGATTCGCAGCCTCGAAACGGGGTGGGCGAAGCTCACGGCCGTCGGCGTCCTCGGATGCAGCCTCATCGTCGAGATCGTGAAGCTCGCATGGAACTACTTTCAGGCCTACGCCCAGAGCGGGGCCAAGTCGCACCCTTAAAGACACGGAGGACTGACCAAGATGAACACCCCCGAAACGACGATCGAGGCTCCCGCCCCGACCACCCCGGCCCCGGCTCAAGCCCCGGCCACCACCCCGGCTCCGGCCGAGACCGCTCCGGCGGCGCCCGCCGCGCCCGCCGCGCCCGAGGCCGACACGGCGAAGGCCGCCGCCCCGGCCCTGACGCCCGAGCAGGACGCCCAGCGCAAGCAGGCGGAGGCTCAGGCCGCGATCCAGCAGGTGATCAAGGACCGCGAGGACAAGGCCGCCGCCGAGATTTCGGCGATCTGCGAGAAATACGGCTGCGAACTCATCGTCGGCCACTCGGTCAAGGTCCGCTTCCGCCAGCCGGGCTCCTAAGGAAAAGATCAAGATGACGAAGCTGACGCCGACGCAGGTGAAGAAGCTCCTGGGCAAGTGCCACGGGTGCTTCCACGCTGCTCCGGCTACCCCCGGGGTCAAGTCGGCGACCCCGGGGGCCAGCAGCGTCTGCCAGATTTGCGTGCGGAACGGCGAGGCCAGCCCCGACTCGACGGCCAAGGCCGACGACGGCAAGATCGTCTACGGCCAGCGGGACTGCTTCATCGCGTTCGACCGCTTCGAGATGGAGCTTCGGGGCGAGACCTTCCTCAAGGGGGTGGAGACCGGTGGATGAGAAGAGCCCGACGCTCAACGACTCCCTGATGCGGCTCGCGGCCGTCCTCATGTCGATGTCGCGCGAGGAGTGGATCGGAAAGTTCTCCCGCATCGGCATCAGGAGCATGACCGCCGTCGTGCCCGACGCCGAGGCCTACGCCGTCGACGCGAGTTGGACGCTGGCTCGGGTCGGCAGCTTCTGGCGCGCGGACGAGGAGTATCACGTCTACGGCATGGAGCACGCGATCAAGACCATGATCGACCACCGCCAGTCCCGGCCGCAGATGGACATGGTCGTCGTCACCCCGATCTGGGTCTTCCGCCGATCGGGCGTCAAGGCCGTTCCCGTCGCGAGCGAGGAGATTCTGCGGGTCGGTGAGCAGAATTTCATGCGCTTCTTCGACGCGATCTATAAGAGGTGGCAGACCAATGGCTGAGATCACGCCGCTCGGAGTCGTCGTCCAGGATGCGAAGACCGACGTGAAGGCTTCGGTCGCGGTGCCCCACGCCCGCGAGATGCTGGAGATTTCCTACAACGATTTTCTCGACGCGAAATTGAAGGACACGCTGGAGCCAGGCAAGGGCATCGGCCTGGACATGAAGTTCGACACCTGGATCGGCATGTCGGTCAGGATGTTGAAGCACCACCGCGCGTCGGAACTCCGTCAGCAGTGGGAGATCGGCCAGATCGGACTCGCCGAGTTCGAGGCGCTGGAGGAGGTCCGCAAGAAGCTGCTCTACGTCCTGGAGCACGCGGACCCCAGCCACTACGGTTTCGACCAATACGGCATCCAGTATGTGCCGGTCGCGCAGCGCGACGAGTATAAGCAGAAGATCGGCAAGGACGAACTGCTGACGCCGTCTCACCGCGACATCAAGATCAAGAGCAGCAACGGGAACGGCATCCTCAGGTCCTAGGCCGATGCCCACGGATTTTTCGTTCGTCTCAGACGAGGGTTGGGACGCGCTGAAGCCTAAGTTCGAGCGCGCGGAGAAGAAGCTGGACGACAAGGTTCGCCGCAAGGAACTGACCGAGGATCAGGCTCGGCGCATGAAGGACCTGATGTGGAAGAAATACGAGCACTGGGCCCAGGGCAAAGGCATGAAGGAAAAAGAAAACCAGACCGTGTTCCAGGATAAGAAGCCGAAGAAGGCCTCCGCGATGTCGCGCGAGGCCCGAATCGGCCGCACCCAGTTGATCGATATCCTCAACGCGATCACGGACGGCACCATCCAGAACCCGGCGGTCTTCGGCCAGACCCTGGAGTTGAACAAGATCACGCCGCAGGAGTTTTTCGACCTGATGGCCCAGGACGTGGTCCGCTACCAGCAGCTTTACCCTCGCCAATATATCGGCTACATCTCCGAACTCTTCACCGACTGGGGCTACGAGGCCGAGGTGAAGAAGGTCGTGGACCAGGCTCGCGGCGCCGTCGGCCCGAAGCCTCCCGAGTCCTACTCGCGCCCGCAGACGCCGCCTCCGGCCGCGCCGGGCGCCACCTCTCCGCAGCCGTCGCCGAAGCCAGCCGCTCCCGCGCCTCAACCCAAGCCCGAGCCCGCCGTCCCCGGCGAGTCGATCGAGAGCCTGGCGCCCAAGCCAGACCAGTTCAAGGTCGAGCCCCAGCCCTGGCCCGAGAAGATCACACCGCCCAAGCCCAGCGCGGCGGGCAAGGACACCTTCCGCTGGTATCTCCAGTTCGTCCTCCCCGGCGAGCAGGCGCCGCGCGCGGCCATCGTCGACGGCGTCAACCGGCAGGACATGCTCGACTTCATCCACCAGACCGAGAAGAGCGGCCAGATGAAGTTCCGCATCGCCAAGCCGATCACGCAGGTCAACAGCCCGGCGCAGGCTCCGGCCGCCCCGGCGCCCGCGCCCGCCGCAGTCCCCGCCAAGGCCCCGGCCGCCGCGCCCGCGCCCGCCGCCGAGGCCCCGGCCGAGGACGAGAAGCAGGTGGTCGGCGAGATCGACACGCCCGATCCGAAAGACCCCGTGACCTACCGCTGGTATCTGAAATACCGGCTCGGCAGCGGGCACGAGACCGCCGTGTCCCCCGACTTCACCGGCATCCAGATGATCGCGATGATGAAGCGCCTCGAAGCGATGAGCATCAAGATTTTGGAGATGAAAAAGATGAGTATCGCTCCTAAGGCTTCTCTCACGATCGACGACAGCGACATCCGCCTCGCCGGTGAGGGCGACCCGGTGGAGAAGTTCCGCAACGGCACGCCGATCATCTTCACCGAGGACGTGAACCTGGAGTTCGACGCCCTGTCCGCGCGCGGCCAGATCAAGAAGAACATGACGGGCAAGATCAAGAAGGTCGAGGACAACGACTACTTGATCGACATCGCCGGGCAGCTTTACCGCGTCCCCCGCCTCGTCGCCGAGCACGTCATGGACGTGTTCGCCGCGAACGTCGTGCCCCACCCCGAGGAGGCGGCCGAGCAGGGACCGAAACCCGGACAACAGCCCGGACAAAAACCCGCCGCGCCCGCCCCCGCTCAACCCGAGAAAGCGCAGGCCCCGGCTGCCAAACCCCAGGCTCCGGCGCCGGGACAAAATCAGGGACAACTCCCCCCCGGTGGAGCGCCGAGGATGCCCGCCGGGATGGCCGGGATCGTCGACCGCATCGTCGTCGCCGACGGCGATGGCGAATACTTCGCCGAGATGGGGATGGACGCCGACGCGCAGACGCAGCACATGCGCGAGCGCAACCCCTGCGACGTGTGCCCCCACATGTCCAGCGCCCACGACTTCTCCGACGAGGGCAACTTCGCCTGCCAGCTTTGCGCCCAGGAGGGCGGCCCCTGCGCGACGGGCTATCCTGAGAACGGCGCCGAACCCGATCCGATCTTGTCCGGCGCCGACGGCCGCATTGTCGTCGCCGACTTCGAGATCGAGGCGGCGATGAACAACAAGATGTTGGCCCGCGCGTTCGCCGACGGCGCGACCAGCGGTCGCGGCAGCCACATGTTCATCGACGGCGACACGATCTACTCTTACGGCCGCCATTTCCCGATCGCGACGCGGGGCGCGGACGGCACGGTCTACCTCACGACCAAGACCTACTCGGTCTCGACCGCTCGCCAGATCAGCCACGTCCGCAACGCGCTGCACGACTTCGTCTACTCCGATCAGACGGCGGACGGCAAGGTCCTGAAGCCGACGCCGCAGGAGATCGCGAACCGCGAGAAGTCCAACGCCGAAGCCGAGGCCAAGCGCCAGCGCCTGGACGAGAAGCGCAAGCTCCGCGACCAGAAGAAGATCACACAGAAGCGCAACCAGGTCCCCGAGGAGCGCGCGCAGGACATCGCCGAGACCGAGAACAAGAACCTCGACGACGAGGCGTTCATTCAGCAGCACGACGAGAAGGGCCGTCCGATCAAGTATCGCATCGATCGCACGCTCGCGCCGTCGACACTGGAAGAGACGCCGTCGCTGACGCCCGAGCAGTGGATGTCGCGCATCGACGACATCGAGGGCCAACTTTTGCGCGAGACCGACCCCGCCCGCCAGGAGAAGCTGCGCCAGCGCCTGGAGCGGATGAAGCAGGCGTCGTGGCAGCAGGCGATGACGCGCCTGGCCATGACCGAGAACCCCATCGGAGGGGAGAAGGCCGATTTCGCCGACTTGCAAGAGGTCATTCGCGGCAAGGACCGGAACACGTCGAAGGACCAACCGGCCGAACTCAAGGAGCACGCTCTGCCGCACCAGAAGAAGGCGGCGGTCCAGACCCAGGGGTTCGCCGACCTGCTGATGATGATCGAGAAGGGCGGGCCGAACATCCCGTCCGAGATCGGGAAGAGGCTCTATCGCGCTGATGGAGCGGTCTCTCGGGTCTCGGCCTAAAATGAACGCGGTCCTGGGGCTCATGCCCTCGGAGGTCCAAATGGAAACGAAAAAGACCCAGGCTCAAGCCGGGGACGATTACAAGACGAAGAACCGAGTGATCAAAGAATGCCTGATCAACGACGAGAAGCGGGCGCAGATGAACGCCGCGATGGGTCTGACCATCGCGAAGGAAATCTATGACCTGTCTCTGGCGAGGGTCCTGCTGATGCCGCACCTGGTGAAGGACGGGAAGTGCCCCGTGTTCTCCGAGGGTGCCAACGGTCCGGTCGTGGTCGTGAACTTGGTTCAGACGCAGGAGCGCGTGCTCGATTGCAGGGCGTTCAGGGACAGCCTCAGGGAGGAAGAGCGGGTGACGACGGTCAGGGACATCGATTTTCTCGTGATGCGCGGCGCCGGTATCCGGCCGTCGTCCTTCCCCCTGTCCAACGTCTGCACCCTGCGCTGGCCCGACCTCAACGGCAGCGCCTACTCCATGGTCGAGCGCTCGCGTCAGCGGCTGCTCACCTGCCTCGCCATGGACGAGACCAAGGTCGCGATCCGCGCGATCGCCTGGGTCAGCGCCCGCTTCGGCCGCTCGCTCTGGGCGAAGTCAGCCGACCGATCGGCCGAGGCGCTGAAGAACGCGGTCACCGCCGTAGGCGTCGAGAACAAGCCGGTGATCATCTGCTCGATCATGAGCGTGTCGCGCTCGGTCAAGTTCCTGGAGATCATCGCTGAGTCGAGCCGGGGTCGCAAGAACGACCCGATGCTGGGCCTGCGCGTCGACAGCGCGCTGATCCCGGTCCACGTCGACGCCACGGTGCCGGATCACCTGATCTACGTCGTGCCCAGCGGTCAGGCCCTGGGCGAGATGCCGATCTTTATAGAACCCGAGGTCAAGGACTACGATAAGCCCGAGCGCCTGATCAAGGGCTGGCTCTGCTACCAGGACCAAGGCATGGTCTTCACCGGAACGAAGTTGACGAACGTGGTCTATCTCGGCTGGAGGGGATTCGTCGAGATGGCGAAGAACGCGATCAAGCGGGCGGTCGCGTAGTGGACGCGCAGGATTTGCTCACGACTTTAGAGAAGATCAGGGAGATTGCCAATGGCGCTGCTCCCAAGATCACGGACATCAGCGCCAAAGGACAGATCGAGCGTATAGCGGGCCTTGCGGACTCCGCGATCAGCAGAAACCAGGCGAAGCCTGAGTCAGACGCACCCGGAGGTAATTAGCATGAGCCAGATCGGAGTTCCCCAGGACAACATTCTCGAACCCATGGCGGGCGGCTATCCCGCGACCACCCCCGTCGCCGCCGGAACGTCGGCGCTGACGCTGGGCCAGAACCTCGTCGACGACGCGAACCAGCAGACCGGCGGCTTGCCGGTCAGCGACCTGACGCCGATCCCGGCGCCTCAGCGCGTCAGCATCCAGCAGCCGGACCTTCCGGCCGTGAACGAGGACCACAAGACCATCTCCGGCGCGGACACGATCTTCGCGTCGGGCACCACGGGCGGCCCCTACGACACCAACGAGTCGGCGCGCGCGCGCGCGACGGCCAACGGCGTCGACGCGGCCCTGATCGAGACCTCGACGGTCCTCGGCCAGCCGAAGACCACGGGCGAAGGCGCCGGATACGGCGCGTTCTCCGGCGGCACCCCCGGCGGCGCCGTGACGGCGACGAAGGTCCTCCAGGACCTGACGTTCACGGCGAAGATTCCCGGCATCCAGGGCAACGGCGTCCGCATCGCCTACACCGTGGGCGCCACCGCCGGTGCCGAAGTCGTGACCGTCCTCGGAGCGACCATCTCGGTCCAGATCGAGACGGCGGTCAGCACCGCGACGCAGGTCCGCACCGCGATCCTCGCCAGCGAGGCCGCGATGTCCCTGCTCGCCTCGGTCGTCATCAGCGGCACGGGCTCGAACGCCCAGGTCGCGGTCGCGGCGACGGCGCTGCTCGGTGGGGCCAACACCCCGGCCGACGGTCAGGGCGCGCTGACGAACAGCAAGGGTTCGTTCACCGCGATCAACCGCAGCGGTTCGCGCAACAACGGCAGCATCAACGTCATCCACCGGCCCGGCGACAACCAGGCCGCGTTCCTGTTCTAAAGGAGGCATATGGCTCAGCAACCTTCGACGATGTCGACCGTCGCCGTCTCCATCAAGCAGGGAGCGGTGGACCAGGCGTCCCAGATCAAGGGACGCGCCGGAGTCGCGAGCGCTAACCCGCCCTCGACCAGCCTTCCCGCGTCTATCCACTTGGAGTCGGATTCGCCCCCTCCGATCCCGAGCACCGGCGTGGTTCCGTTCATGAACCCCGTGCAGACGCCGCGCGTCGCGGCCAACGCTCGCACGGCGAACAACACGCCTCCGAACCTGAGCGTGAACGTCCGCGAGGACTTCATCAGCGAGGCGTCGGCCGGTCACCAGCCGTTGACTCCGACGCTGATCTCGGCCGGGAGCACCGGCCAGATCGAGACCGGTCTGCGCCCGGACGACGCGGACAAGAAGGTCATCGGCACCAACGCCGTCGACAGCGGGCCGGTCATCGACCCGCAGCAGCCGTCGGTGACGATGCCGATCGTGAACGCGCCGCTCCCCGAGCGGACCTTCGAGTAGAAGATGGAAAAGCCGCCGGTCGTGATCGAGATGTCGACGAACCTCCGCACCGGGGTCACGGCCCTGGTCGGAGTCACGGCCGCGCCGTGCCCCGTGTGCAAGAAGCAGAACACCGTCTACGTCGACGGCGTGATCGAATGCAAGGACGAAGAGTGCAAAGAAAAGACCAAGGTCATCTGACCGCGCTGGCAGCGTGGGTCGGGCGCGAGCTTCTACCACCGGTCGTTCGGTGGGTAGCGGTCGAGCGCCTGCCCCTTGAGGCTCGGGCCATCCAGGCCCGGGCCCGCCGCGCCTTGGCCATCGGCGAGATCGACGAGCACGTCCACGCCTACGTCACGATGCGGACGGACGCGATCCTTCGCTGGTGCTGGGCCGAGGGCGCCGGGGTCAAGACCAGCGCCTGGATCGAGCCCAACGGCCAGGTCAACGCGGTCGAATACGGGCAGCACTGGAACTGGATCAAGGCCAACGGCGCGCGGCTCGCGGCCGATGGCGTCGCCGACGAGGCGACGTGCCAGTCCAAGCCAGCGGCGGCGGCGATGAAGATGATGCAGGCGGGCTGGATCAGGTATTCGGGCGGCGTCGTCATGACCATGCCGATGCCGAACGAGGCCCAGGCCCAGGCGATCGATGGCCTGATCCGCGAGGCCGGGGCGCCGCAGGGCTTCGCCGTCCAGTTCTTCATCGAGGGCGCGGGCGTGCGCGGAGAGGTCCCGGCCGAGCAGGTCGTGGCCAAGGGCACGATGCAGGTCCTGGCCGAACTCGGTCAGGGCGCGCCCGCCGAGGGCGAGGTCCCGCTGGGCAAGCACCGGCTGGCCGCCATGGGTGGCCCGTTCGACACCGGCGACGGACAGGACGTGGGAAGCTCCTATCAGGAGCAGGCCCAGGACGGATCGACCGCGCCGACCGAGCGCGGCACCGAGTTCATGCCCCAGGACCTCCAGCCCGAAGTCTGGTGGCAGCGCAACCTCCTCGACTACCTGAAGAAGAGCTACCCGGGCCAGCCGTCGTCGGGGCCGCAGTCCGACGCCGACTCGACGCCGGTCGCTCCAGGCGTGGGACAGGCGTTCGCCTCGGTGGTTACGACCGTGATCCGCGCGGTCGCGGCGACGGCGCGGCGCGAGCGCGAGGTCCTGGCCGAGATCAGCGACCCGTCTGACCCCGACGGCCAGCACGACCAACTCGAAGGATTTACGACGCACCCGGTGGACCGCGCCGACCCCCAGGAGCAGCGCCGCACGCGCCTGGGCGAGCGGTGGCGCCAGCGCCGGTCGGACAAGGCGGTCGAGCAGCAGATCATCCAGATGGAGAAGAATCACCTGGAGCCCGATCAGATCGAGAGCGAACTCCGCCAAGACGGCATCCCGTCCAAGGTCATCGACGAGACCTATGAGAACCGGGAGAAGAACCTGTTCAAGATCGTAGAGGTGGGGGCTAATTTATGATGGGACCGAATTTCTGGGCCGGACTGGCCGAGCGCGTGGGTTTCAAGGTCAACGCCGCCGGGGCGTCGATGGTCCGCGTCGCGGCCCAGGCCGAAGGCAAGGTCGTCGAGGTCCCGAGCCGGATTCCCGTCCATCAGGCGAAGGCCGCTGGCTTCTTCAAGCTCGCGTCGAACATGGGCTGGGGCCTCTACCGCGTCGAGGACATCGACGGCGGGCTCGGCTCCATCTGGAGCATCGAGAAGGACGCCGAGACCGGCGGCCAGTTCCTGGTCAAGCAGACGGATCAGACCGGCGAGGTCATGCGGCTGAAGACCGCCGGGGTCATGACGAAGAGCGCGGCGCCGCGTTGCGCCTTCGCCAACGCCTGGGCCGAGTATCAGGACGGCAAGAAGGACCGGGCGGCCAAGGTCCAGGCCGACCTCCCCTCTTTCGATTCCAAGGCCCAGGAGATGTTCGGCAAGAACTACGCCGAGCTTCCCGACGACGGCCCCGAGCAGGACGCGGTCGTCCACGCGGTGCAGAACGGCAGCGGAGACGACGACGTGATCATCAAGGAGGAAGGCCCCCATGGACGCTAAAGAAATTTCCGAGAAGCACGCGAAGGCCACGGCCGCGCGCACGAATTGGGCGGCCGACATGTTCAGCCGCGTGATCGCCGCCGGGCAGAGTGTCCTGCCCAAGAAGGACCAGGTGCGGACCGCGTCCGCCCCCGAGCGCACGACCCCGTTCACGACCCGGCACGCCGAGGCCGTGGGCCGGATCGACACCGGCCACCAGGCGTCGGGTCCCCGCGACCTCCGCTCGCTCACCGCGCAGGACAAGGACCGCCAGATCAACAACGCGGTTGCCCGCGCGCGCCAGATGGTCGAGAAGAAACTGGCGTCGATGCCGATCACGAGCCCGGACATCAACTACCTCCGCGCCGAGATCAGCCGCTGGGACGACCACACGGGTCAGCCCCAGACCGGCCGGATCAGCTTCCAGATTCCATTCAGCGGACCGAAGGGCGACCCCCGCACGATCTACGCTGCGGTCGACCTCGTGATGGGCGACCTGATGGAGCCCCGCACGTTCAACGACGGGCTGAACAACGCCTACGCCTTCGACGTGTCCGGGCTCAAGCAGCTTTTCCAGGGTCAGGACTTCGAGGTCGTGAGCAACCCGAAGATCGTGCCCGAGACGAAGTATTCGGACCCGAACTACCACTCGGTCGACGGCATCCCCGGCACCGCCGCCGTCGACTCACCGCTGCTGTTCCGCAAGGCCTCTCCCGAGATCGTCAAGCAGGCGTCGGGCGCCAAGCCCCAGATCGCGCGCGAGGGCCTGATCCGCCCGCTCTCCAAGGAGGCGAACCAGATCGGACAGAAAGAGCCCGCCGGGCTCGACCTGAACAAGGCCCGCAAGCCGTCGAACGCGGGCACCAGCTTCAACGTCGGCACCAGCGCCGAGAGCAACACCCCCTACGACAGCCACTCCCAGGGCGGCCAGTCGGACCCGACGTTGGCCTCGGCCGAAGTCCGCGAGATCAACTGGGACGGATCGATCCGCACGACGGCCAAGGGCGCCGACCTGAAGAAGATGCTCGAACTCGCCCACGCCGTGACCTACGGCGGCCACGACTACGTCGTCGAGGTCTGGAACGAGGGCAAGCTCGTCGAGCGCATCGCCTCGTCCGGCAAGCGCGAGAACGCGAACCTCCGCTTCGCCACGGCCATCCGAGTCATGGAAGCCGGGAAGTCCAAGCACGAGAAGCCCGGCGGCGACGAGCCGTCGAAGAAGGCTCCGAAGAAGGAGAAGGCGCCCGCGTTCGACATGGTCGGATCGATCATGGCGTTCGAGCAGGGCACCCTTGAAGAGGAGGACGTGCTCAAGCTCTTCCAGCATCTGGTCGACACCGGCATGGCCTGGTCGCTCCAGGGCAGCTACGGCCGCGCGGCGAAGTCGCTGCTCGACCAGGGCCTGATCCAGCCCGCGAACTCCGATCGCTCCGATGCCTACGGCCAGACCGTTCCGGGACAGCCCCGCGATGACCAGGGCCTCAAGCACGAGGACTCCCCTTCGCTTGAAGACGAGGGCAATGACCTCGGCAGCTACGAGTCGGCGGCCAAGGGCACGATCCGCGTCGCCAGCCTGTCGAAGGTGATCAAGGACCTCAATCTCGTCGACGTGCGGATGATCAACTTCCGCGACCTGGTCATGATGTGCAAGCAGCACGGCCAGGAACAGAACCTCTCGTTCGACTCGGCGTCGAAGGAGTTGGCCAAGGCGGGGATCATCCTCTACCGGACCGCGTCCGGCGGAGACGACTCTCTGTCTTACCGCGTGGCCCACGCCAAGCGCACGCGCCTCGCCGCTCCCGAGGGCGCGGTCGCCGAACTCCCTGGATCGGCTCCGGCCGATGCCGCCGGGGCGCCGGGTTCCCCCTCCAGCATGGCCGCCCCCGCTCCGGGCGGCGCCCAGGGCACGCCGCAGATCGCGCCGCCCTCGGGCCTCGACCCCGTGGAGTTCCGCGAGTTCCAGTCCCTGCTCGACCAGTATAACAACGAGTGGGAGACCGTCCACCAGCGCGAACTCAACAACATCAAGAACGGGAACCAGCCGCACATGGGGATCGACTACGTCGACCTCCAGACCCTCTACGACAAGATCGAGGCCTTCCAGGAGTCGTCGAAGCAGCGCAAGAGCGACGAGATCGCGGGCAGCCCCGCCGACCTCGCCGCCCAGCCGAAGACGGCCCCGGCCGCTCCGGCCGAGGCTCCCGGCGCCGCGTCGAACGGCACGGGCGAGTCGACGCTGATGCCGGAGAAGGGCCACGGCCTCGCCGGTCAGGTGCCGAAGATGACGCGCGCGTCGCTGGCGCAGGCGCTGGACATGAAGGAGAAGGGCACGGAGATCGACGGCCTCGCCGATGAGCCGAAGGAACCGAAGACGGCCTCGGCCTACGACCTGGACGACGACGCGAAGAACCAGATGATCACGATGGGCAAGGACCCGGGCAAGCCCGAGGACGTGAAGGAGTTCATGGGCACGTTCAAGAAGGTGTCGAGCCAGAGCCTGGACATGCCCGAGGTGTGCAAGAACTGCAAGAGCCTCGTCGTCCCCAACGGCTACTCGAACCTGCGCGAGTTCAAGCACACGCGCAAGCCCTTCTGCGGCGCGGCCAAGGTCGCGAACGTCGGCTTCGTCCACGCCTACTTCCGCGACTGCGTCGGCTACGACCCGATCGTCAAGGACATCAAGCAGAAGATCGAGATGAAGGCGCCGGAGTCCGAGCAGACGGAGAAGGACTCGGAGAAGGGGATCAAGCCGATCATGGAGCGAGCGGGCGGCAAGTTCGCGGGCACGCTCAAGGCCGAGTCCCTGCCGAGCGCGGCGGTCGACGCCGTGCGCGAGAAGCCGAGCCAGACCGGCGTCGGACTCGACATCCGCGAGTGGTGCGAGAAGAACGGCCACTACGCTCCGGCCGGAGACGTGCACCCGACGCACGACTGGTGCACGCTGTGGAACACGGCGGTCGAGAACCTTACGCGCCTCCCGAGCGGGGCCGTCGTGCCCAAGTCGATGTCCGGCCAGTCGGCCGAGTCCAACGGCGAGGGCGGTCCGCACCAGTTCGGCAACAACCCGAACCAGGCGATCTAATAGCGAATACTAATCTGCAACGAATTAGGATGAGCGAAAAAAACTCGACGCGCGTCAGCCATCAGCCAGACTGGATGATCTCCGGTCTGCTGAAGGCCGCGTCGTTCCCGGACGAGGAGCAGGGACAGCCTATGTTCAACACCGGCGTGACCTACGCCGAGTTGAAGGCTCAGGTCCAAGCCCTGCTCGCCCGCAGCGGCGTCGATCTGACGCCGCGCGAGGTATCGGCCGGGACGCACTGGTTGTCGCAGCGCATCTCCAACGACATCAGCGCGACCGACACGAAAGAGACGTTGATGCACAAGCTCAACGACTTCGCCATGCAGTATATCGTCGACAAGACGAACCAGCGCGCGACCGGCGTCAGCCAGCGGTCGCCGATTCGCGATCGCGCGTGGTGGGACAAGAACTACACGCCGCCGACCGACCGCGAGGCCGCCGCCGACGAGAAGGAGAAGGCGCCGGAGGGAGAGGCCGAGGTCGTGGACATGGTCTACGTCGGCCTCGACGGAGACGACATGGGCCACCTCGTCGAGGACTCGTTGCTGTCAGACGACCCCGAGGTCGCGGCCAAGATCAGCAACTCGATCCACGACGCCCACCGCGCGATCCGCAAGCTCGTGGCCGGAGTCGGCGGGCGCCTGATCTTCGACGGCGGCGACAACATGCTGGTCTTCATGCCGAACGAGCCCGAGGTATTCGAGGCCATCCGCGAGATTCACCAGCGGATCACCAAGCACTCGGTCACGATCGGCGTCGGCCACCGCCCGATCGAGGCGCACTACGCCCTCGTCGTCGGCAAGAACACGGGCAAGGACAAGGTCGTCTCCTACGACGAGAAGGTCAAGGCCCAGCACGAGACGATCCACCATGAGCAGGAACAGATCGAGGAGACGGAGAAGAAGCTGAAGTATCGCGCCTCGGCCGAGGACCTGGACATCGCGGGCCGCCTGCGCCAGGTCCTCTCCGCCCAGGGCTCCGACGCGTCGGACAAGGCCGTGCGCGAACTCTTCTGGCGCTTGGTCCAGAACTTCGCCCTCGACGACATGAACGCGATCGACCTGTTCTTCGCCGCCGCGACCGATTCCGATCTGTCGTCCGCCGCGCGCCAGACCTACGCCAAGCGCATGGACTGGAGCCTCCGCTGCTCCGAGGCCCGAGAACTGACGAAGGTCGAGGCCCAGGCCTTGTTCCACAGCCTGCTCCTCGCCGTCGAGGCGGGTAAGTCTCTGGACGAGAAGTTTCAGGCGCTGGTCAAGGCCGTCGACGACCAGGCACTGCACGATCTGGACGAGGCCGGGGACGTGGTGGGCGAGCGATTCAACCGCGTGGCCAATGACTTCGCTGAGATGATCGACGACGATAAGACGCTGCGCTACTCGCACTACGCGGACGAGGTCCATCTGATCACGGCCGAGATCGCGTCGATGGCGATCCCCCTCGACCTGGAGTTGACGACGGCGCTAAAGGCAGTGGTCAACGCCGAGGACGCGCAGAACTCGGTGATCGACATCTCTCCGGTGATCAAGCTCGTGACGAAGTGGATCGACCGCGTGAACGCGGCGGCGATGGCGCTGGACATGGTCCTCGTCGTCAGCGGCGCCAAGCCGATGGAGATGGTCGCGGCCGACCCCAGTTCAGAGCCCGTCAGCTTCCCCGGCAAAACGAACATGCCGTCCGGCGGCGCGCAGAAGTCTCCTCACGCTCGCCACGACTGGCTGACCGTCGAGGATTACAACAAGGAAGACGTGGACTGGACGAAGACGGACGCCAACTATGTGAGCACCAACGTGCCCAAAGATATGGGCATCCCCGTTGGCGGAGCCGGTGGCGGAGAACCGATATACGTTCCCTAGGAGAAAAATTATGATCACCCCCTACCAGAAGCCCGAAGACAAGGACTCCAAGGCCAACAACTTTTGGACCAACCTCGCGGGCAAGCTCGGGCTCAAGGCCCCGATCGTTCGCCAGGCCTCGGCCGCCGAGCAGAAGGGGCAGCGCCTCTCCGACGGAATCCAGACGCACGTCGCCCCCGTGACCCGGACCCCCGGCAGCGGCGCGCGCGAGGCGTCGATCTCCCGCGTCTCCGACGACGCGAAGATGGCCCCCGCGCTCCTGGATCGCTATACCGGCGTCTTCCACCGCGCGGTCGCCGAACTCGGCCAGTCCGAGCGGGTCAAGGCCGCCGATCGGCTGAGCCGGATCGAGGCCGAGATGGCCGGGTTCAAGGACAAGCTCCAGAGCCTCGGCGGCGATAAGTCGATGGCCGACCTCGTCGGCGAGGTCTCGGCCAAGGCCGACTCGCTGACCGGCGCCTGCGTCCAACTCCGCGACAAGGTCGAGGCCCTGTCCACGGCCCAGGCCCAGTCGATCGAGAACGCGTTCTTCGTCCTCAGCGACGCCCGCAACGAGATCGACAAGATCAAGGCCGACTCCGGCGGCATGGGCGAGGCGATGAGCATGGAGATGGGCGCGCCGATGGAAGACGGCCAGGTCGGCGGCGATCTGCCGGACGAACCCCGCTCCAACGAGGGCGAGGTCGCCGGTCCGTCCCCGATCGCTGGCCACGTCCCCGCCATGATGAAGGCGGCGGCCGACGCCAGCTACGACAGCCTGCGCCTGATCCACACGAAATTCAGCCTCGTCGAATCGATGCTGATGGCGCTCGTGTCCGAACTCAGCGTCGGCGACATGCTGGGCGCCCCGGTCGCGCCCGGCGCCCCTCCCGAGGGGATGCCGCCGATGGAAGAGATGGGCGGCGAGCAGAAGGAGCCGACGCCTCCGCTCGCGCTGCCCGAGGCCTCGCTCTGCGCGCGGATGGGTAAGTTCGCCGGGTCGGGAGACCCGGGCGACTCCGAGCCGGGCAACCTGATCTACAAGAGCCTGGACAAGTGCCGCGACTGCGTCTGGTTCGAGTCGGACTGGACGCACGAGACCTACCGCGACAAGTGCAAGCACTGCACGCACGCGAGCCTCGGCGGCGCGATCGAGCACTTCTGGCCGCGCGCGCAGCAGATGGTCATGTGGATTCCTTCCTGGACCGCCCCCGTCGCGGAAGAGAGGAAGGTCCGCCTGTCCAACGCCTTCACCGGCACGCTCAGCATGGTCCAGACCGCGAAGAAGGTCAGCGACGCGGTGCTGAACATCGCGGCCGACATCCTCGACCGCTGCGAGCACACGGCGGTCGACCTCGGCACCGGACTCGTCGAATACTTCCAGGAGCCGGTGATCGCCAAGTCGATGCCGATCCTGGCGCAGGAGGTCGCGGCCGAGATCGAGCGCTCCACCGGCATCGAGATCGCGGTCTCGCAGTCGAAGGCCAAGGCCTGGGGCCACAAGCAGGGAGGTCTCGCCGAGGGCGAGGTCACGATCGCGTGCGACCCGACGCTGATGCACCTGGCCAAGGGCGAGAAGCGCCAGATCAAGGAACTGCGCGAGAAGCTGCGCGGTGAGAAGGACCCGGCGAAGATCAAGTCCCTGAACGAGGCGATCGACTCGCTCTACTCCCGCATGGACGCGGACAAGAAGCGGAAGGAGGAGCGCCGCCAGCAGCGCGAGGAGAAGAGCAAGAAGGATCAGGAGGCGGCGGACAAGGAACCGGCGAAGTTCCCGGCTCCGGCCACCGCGTCCTTCGCGGGCACGCTCTGCCTCGCGGCTCAGCCCTACTGCGACGCCTGCGACAACGTGAAGTCGCTGTGCAAGTGCGACCCGGTGACCAAGGTCGCCTACGACCCGCACGCGAAGGACAAGCCCGGCGCGGGCCAGAACGCGCCGAGGAACTTCAAGGTCGTCGCCATCTCGTCGAACGCGAACTCCTTCGGCCTCCACGGCGTGATCATGATCTCCGAGGACGGCGAGGCCTGGCAGGCGGCGGCCAGCAGCATCAACCTGCCGGAGAAGGGGTCGATCATCCCCCTCGAAGGAAACGACGTGGCCGGGGCCCTGGCGAAGAGGGGATACGAGATTCCGCACCGGCTTCCGCAGCCGCCCGCCGATGTCGTGCAGCAGGTATGGGGGAAGCAGGCGTCTTCCGCCGGGAGGTCTCTTTGATGAGCGCCTTGCAGACGCGAGAGGACCGGACTTTGGGATGGGGGACGGGGGACCGTCTAACCTTAACCCCGTCGAATACGATCAACCCGGAGACCGGAAGCGTCCATTCCGACCGTCGGAGTGGGCTGAGATCGCGATGGACGGGCTTGGCGGAGACCGCAATCAATTCCGTGGCCCGGGCACTGAGAACCAGTCGGACACGGGTTCTCCTTCTTCAGGCGTCTTTGCTGGCTGGAAGAATCGCCGCGCATTGATCGGCGAGCAGCCGGAGCCGACGATGCCGAACGCGAAGAAGGAGAGCGACCCTCAGGAAGAGGGCGCCGGGCAAGAGACGAACCAGACGTTCTACGACATGCAGCAGAGGTAAGAAATGGCTGATGCCAAAGACGATGAAATGAAGAGCAGCATCCTCGGCCCTGATGGGTCGGGAATCGTCACGTCCAATTTGGACGCCGAGTTCAAGATGCTGAAGAACCTCAGCGGCGGTCACGCTGCTGAGCGGTCAAGCTCCCTGGTAAACATCCCGCGCGCGAAGTTGAAGAAGATGGCCTCGCAGTTCAACGGGATGCGCCCGGGCCTGCACCGGCAGAACGGCTCGTTCTACCACCCGCTGTTCGAGTCGATCAACCTCCAGCTTCCGACCAAGACCCGCGAGATCAACCAGTGGTGCCGCCACTTCTACAAGACCGACGGCTACGTCGGCACCATGATCGACCTGCACTCGGAGTTCCCGCTGACGGGGATGCACATCGTCTGCGACGACCCGAAGATCAAGCGCTTCTTCGAGATTTTGTTCTTCGACATCCTCAAGGGGCCTCGCCTGCTCGGCGAGATCAACCTGGAGTGGTGGAAGATCGCCAACGTCTTCCCCTTCGGAAACTGGGACGACAGCCAGGGCATCTGGACCGGGTTCAACCTGCTCAACCCCGATTTCGTCGAGGTCGAGAAGTCGTCGCTCGTGGACGAGCCGGTGCTCAAGCTCGACCCGGACGACAACCTCAAGCGCATCGTCGCCAGCCGCCAGCCCAAGGACCTCTACGACAAGCTGGCGAAGATCGAGAACGGCGAACTCGTGAACCTGATCGCGCGCGGTGAGAAGATTCCGCTGAACAAGTTCCGCGTCAGCCACCTGGCGTTCAAGACCAGCCCTTACGAGACCGTGGGCACGCCGATCATGTTCCGCGCGTTCAAGCCGCTGATCATGAAGGACCAGATTCGCCGCGTGCAGCAGGCGGTCTACGAGCGCCACATCCTGCCGCTCAAGCTGATCAAGGTCGGCTCCGACCAGATGCCCGCCAACCCCGAGGCGATCAAACAGGTGCGCGAGGCCTTCGACGAACTGAGCCAGGACCTCAGCGCCTGGTTCGTCTACCACCACGCGATCTCGGCCGAATACGTCTCGTCCGCCGGGAAGATTCACTCGTTCGAGTCGGAGTCGAAGTGGGTCCGCGAGGAAATCCTCGCCGCCCTCCTCGGCAACGAGGCGATGGTCGGCGGCACCGGCCCGAACTTCGCCACCGCGTCGATCGGGATGCAGATTCTTATCAACCGCTACATGCGGAACCAGCAGATGCTGTGCGAGTGGGTCAAGGAGACGATCTTCCGCCCCGTCGCGATCGCTCAGGACTTCATGAAGAAGACCGAGTGGGGCGACGAACTGATCGTCCCCGAGATCGAGTTCGAGTTCATGAAGCTCAAGGACGACGCGCAGATGAAGGGCCTGATGAAGGAGTTGATGAAGACCGGGCTCATCTCGAAGCAGACGTTCTATACCTACATGGGCCTCGACGCCGACCGCGAGAAGTCGCAGATCGCGCGGGAGAAGACCGAGGAGAAGTCGGCGGCGATGTCCGCGATCAAGCCCGGCGGCAAGGGTGCCGAGGCCCCGGCCGGGCCCGGCGCTCCTCCCATGGGCGGAGGCGGTGGTGGCGGCGGGGACATGCCAGAGCCGCCCGAGGCCGGTCCGCCCACTCCGGGCGAGCGGATGCCTGCGGCCGAGACCGTCCCCGGCGCGACCGAGGGCGGACAAGGACCCCAGCCTGGCGGTGGACTCCCGGAGGCGGCATGAGCTACCCGAACGACGGTCAGGGCGGACGGCGCGAGGCTCGGACCACGAGCTTCGTCAACGACGCGAGCATCATGAGCGAGAAGTCCCACCTGCCCGACCTCGACTACAAGAAGCTGGCGATGGCCCGGCTCAAGGTGGTCAAGGCCGATAAGGCGCCGACCGGCCGCTACGACGCGCTCGTCGCCTACCTGCGCCAGCGCGGCTCCCAGGTAGACGCCGCCGAGGTCGATCGCCGGACCCGCACCTGGTTCGAGGACATGATCAACAAGCTGCTGGCGAACCCGGCCGAGTGGGACGCCGACCGCGTCCTCAACGGCAAGGCGCTGATGGACTTCCTCTCCGGGATCAAGGGCGAGCAGCAGGCTCCGCCCCAGGCTCCGCCGCCGATCGGAGGCCAGCAGCCGTGACCATGACTGCCTCCCCGTCGGATGCCCTGCGCCAGTTCTCGGCCGATCGCGGTGTGATCGCCGCGCGCATGGTCTTCGGTGCGGCGGACGACATGAGCGCGTTCATCCTCCAGGACTTCCTCGCCGCTGGCTTCCGCGAGGTCGAGTGGCGCTACGGCTTCGAGGAGTGGCAGAACACCAAGCTCTGGCAGGAGATGGGCAGCGTCTGCCCCGTGTGCTTCGCCCTCGACGGCCAGCGGTTTAAGATCGAGTGGCTGCTGTCGAACATGCGGCACAACGCGCCGAAGTATACGATGTCGCACGTCAACTGCGCGTGCCAGCTTTTCCGCATCAGCCGGGGCGAGGAGCTTCTGGATTACTCCGAGACGATGGACTCCGCTCCGTCCGAGATCGGCGACGACCTGAAGAAGGCGCCGATCGATCTCAACGAGGTCCCGGGCGACCAGCGCCAGCAGCTTGGCCTGCCCGCCGAGGACAACGACTGGACGGGGATCAAGTGGCAGTGGGACCCGGCGCGCAACGAGTTCGTCCCGCTCCAGACCCTGGCCGACGAAGGATCGGAGACGGCGGCCTGGCTCTGGGACGAGCAGGCTTCGGAATATATCCCCCACGACGAGTGGGTTCGGCGCTACGGAGGCTGAGATGGCGATGGAGAAGACGGGCGGTCAGCAGGAACCTCGGGTCGGCGTCGCGCTCACGCCCTACCCGAACGCGGCGAAGGTCCTGGTCTACAGGGGCGAGAACGGATTCGTCCCGCAGCCGACGGTGACCAACCAGATTTGCACGCTCGACGGGTGCTTGGGCCACATCATGATTTTGCCGGATGAGAAGAAGCAGTGCCAGAAGTGCCTGCGCGTCGTTCCCGAGGAAAAATAATATGAACCAAATCGCTCTCCCCAACGGTGGCTGGATGAAGTTCGCGTCCTTCGGCGGTAAGGTCGTCGAGCGCCAGGACGGCGCGTGCCCGGAGTGCACGCTGTTCCGCACGGCCGGTGTCGTCCGCCCCCGCTGCGAGCACCACTTCGTCGAGCGCACGGCCTTCGGCCTCAAGCTGAAGGAGGCGCCGACGAAATACGCGTCGCTGCTCGACAGCTACAAGACGGCGACGAACCTCCAGCGCGTGGCGCCGCTGAACCCCGAGTTCAGCTTCTACCGCGTGATGGGCCTGCACGGCGACACGATGAACACGAACGGCGACCTCTTCCGCTGGGGAAGCCGCAAGGACCCGTCGGAGCCGGAACTCCTGCGCCGGATCGCCGACGAGGGCGGCCACCGCGAGGCCTCGGT
>Ga0181337_1000045_pt1 | contig 23693 bp, 44 predicted proteins | sample Sp13VDMM15DD_FD_168302 | JGI IMG/M metagenome (GOLD analysis project Ga0181337, IMG submission 168302) | Freshwater viral communities from Lake Michigan, USA - Sp13.VD.MM15.D.D | ecosystem: Environmental > Aquatic > Freshwater > Lake | place: USA: Michigan | collected 2013-04-23 | reverse complement strand
GGATTTGTGGCGTTTGGCGGGGCTTTCGAGCTGGCCGGCGATCGGCGCCAGGTTGCGCTGGAATCGTGCGCGCGGTATCAATTCGGCCGCCGTGAATGGATGAATAGATGAACGCGCACGCCGAATACCACGTGGCGCTCGATCGCCAACTAACTCCCCGTTCTAGCTTTGACCAGGCGCTACTAGACTTTTTGGCTTTGCGTCCTCGATCCGGCGCCGATGGAATGCGTGACGGCCGGCGAGCTGCAATGGTAGCAGCGCTCGATAACCGCGCCACATGGATTCAGATTAGGGAATGGCGCCGCGGCAATGTGCCAGCGCCTAAATGGGCAACGGAATTGCTGGCGTCTAAAATGTTAGAACGCCGTGCCGTGCTCGATCGCGGGATATTTGCAGCTCTCAAAAATAAAACGGCCGGCGATTAGGCCGGCCGCTTGGCACTCGGCGCCGCGCGCTATTTGACGTAATTAATCGCCATGGCGGCCGGATCGGCCTTTGAGCGTTTGGCCTCGAAAGTCACGAGTGTGCGCGCCGCTGGCGCAGGCAATCCGTATTTTTCAGATACGGCAAAACCGGCCTCATAAGCCGCGGCGCCGATCGTGCGCGCATCTGCGGCTGAATCGGCCAGCCAATGGCCGCCGAAAACGCAATCGCCATTCGCCAAAACGGCCTTAACGAAATAGAGCTGCATGTGACCTCCTATGGGTTCAAATCAACGCGCCGATATTCTCAAACGGTATTACGTTTGTCAATCCTCCTCTGGTTTCTTTTTCAAACTAATTTCCAGCGCCTTGAATTGTGCAAGCTCTTTCCGTAGCCGCGCCACTTCCTCTGGGTCCATGCGATAGACGCGCAACATTCGCTCGCATTCATGGCGCAAGGCGCTCGCATATTTCCGATCGATGCCGTGATTCGTTAGCCGGGCACCGCGCCGCGCGCTCTGTGCCATTTCGCGCTCAATCGCCTTGCGCGTATTTCCAGTAGGTGGGTACACTTCCCAGTGTTTGTCGGCAGCAATATCGGCCGGCGTGTAATTCAAACGCCACAACTTTTTCATCTTGTATTCTGGCAGCTCGCGCACCTTCCAGACCTCGTTTCGCCAGAGGCCGTAATCCTTTGACGTATCCCCCATGCGGCTGGGCATTGATCCGTGCATATGTTCCAAGGGTAATCTCCTATTGGGCTAATCCGTCAAGCCTACCGCGCAGTAAACATTATGTTTTTTGTGCTGGCAAGCCCGATGGACCCTTTGTCGTAAAATAACAGCAGAGTTTGCAGCACCTAACCCATTGTAAACAAACGAAAGATGTAGGCAATGGATAGATGACGGCTTCCTCCACGGTTCCTATATAAGACTCCTATTACGTAATACCTAAAAAGTGTGGAACGGGGGCATTTCCTATCTTTCTATATATTCTATTCAACTATTCAGAATATTCAGAATAATAATAAAAACAACCACTTGGGACTGACAAAAATATGAATGCTGAACCTTTCGGCCTGCTTTCGCTTCTAATCTTGGAACGGCAAGCGCCGATCGCTCATCGCAATCATTGTTTTGCCACATTTACAACGCAAGAAAGTTGCGCGCCGTGCGCCACTTATTGAACGATAATTACTAACTTAATATTGCACCGCAACCGGAAATTAGCGTTTCGACTTAAAATAATCTTGCCAGGCCCCTTGACTCCCCCTCAAATCGTAATACACTAAACACATTCAATCGAACCCTTGGAGGTCACATGCCGTCTTATCCCAATATCGACAAGTCCGCGTTCCGCAAAGGCGAGTACGTTGGTTATGGCGCCGGCCGCGTCTGGCGCGTCTACAAGTCCCGCAAAACCGGAGTCGTGCGTTGGATCGCGGCGCCCTGCAAGCATGGTTCGCCGGAACGTGACCAGACCAAAAACGAGGTATCTGATTGGACACTTGGCGCGGTATCCGCCAAGCTCGCCGCTCTGCCGATCGAGTCGGGCAAGCTTCTCCCGACCGTCAACGCGGTGGAGCAATAGCCATGGCTTTCGATCCCTTCGCCAAGGTCTCCGGCAAGTATGGCGCCCCGATGGGACGTCACGGCGCCGACGCCAGCACCTGGAACGGCTTTAGCCCTCTCTATGCGCGCCATTGTGGCGGGGATGGCTCCTATGACCGCGGGGGCGCCTATTGGGGACACTCGAAAGTGTGCGCCGTGTGGACGCGCGGCGGGGAGTGGTGCACCTATGTCGAGGCGCACACGCCAGAGGCCGCCATCGCTTTCGTGAAAAAGCTTCACACCGATACCGATGCTTGACTCTCAATAACCAACGTACTACGTTTAACCCGTCAACTTGAACCCTTGGAGGTCTTACAATGACGATGACACAACAAATCTGGGACACCATGACGCCAGCGCAAAAAGACGCGGCGCGCGACCTGTCCGGACTAATTCCCGCCCTCATCGGTTTGGAAGGCTGGCGCATAGAGGCCGCCTATCCCGATGGATCGAAGGCGCGTTATTACGTTGGCCGCTCCACCGGCTGGCGCCCGTGCCATCTCGAAGTCAAGACGCGCCGCTCATTCGGCGGCGGTTCCGTCTATTGGCCCGAAGGAACCAAGTTCCGCCGCCTCTATCGCAAGTAATTTCACAACCCCCTGAACCTGGAAGGTCAAATATTATGTCAAAAGCATCAAAAACGGAAATTGAGGAAGCTAAGGCGAAGCTCCGCAAATGGATCAAGCCGGGCGATACCGTCTACACTATTCTGGATCACGTCTCCAGCTCCGGCATGTCGCGCGATATCCGCGTTTTGCTTCTCTCATGCGAGAAGGGCAAAGCCGTCGACTTGCACCCTAATTATGCCGTGGCAACCGTGCTCAGTTATCCGCGCGCCAAGCGCGGCGATGGAATGCGCGTCGGCGGGTGCGGCCAAGATATGGGCTTTCACATCGTTCATTCGCTCGGCTATGCCCTGTTCGGCGAGGAAGCCGAGCACGGCGCGACCAAGGCCGCGGTGAAGCTCCGCAAGGCCATCTACAACGCCGACAAGTTCTATTGGCATCAAGGCGAGGAAGGTCCGCGCGTGGCGCCTGACTTTACCAAGCCCGATCGCAAGTGGTTCGGGGCCGCCGGCTACGCCCTTAAGCATAGGTGGCTGTAATGAACAACCCCGAAAAGCTGGACGTTTTGTTCCGCGTGCGCTGCGGCGAAGTCACGGCCGTTTTCCCAAGCGAATGCGGCACCGATGAATGGGACTTCACCTGCTACGCTCACGTTGGGCAGCATGGCTCTTGCGACCGCGGATGGTACAATACAACGCGCAAGGCGAAGCCCGCTCAATATGAGTCATTGCTTGCCGAGCTTCGCCAAATCTATGCGCCGGAATATGAACTGGTCGTTAAGTCGCGGATGACCGGAAAACATGCCGAGGCACGCAAAGCGCAAATGGGTCGGATGAGGGCTGTAGCATGACCCGCTACATCCTCCGCATCGCTCTCGAATTTATCATTCTCGCGGCTTTTGCCATCACGTTGATTGCTGGCGCCGCTTATTGGGAAGGAGTCATACAATGACCAAATACGCGTTGACGCCCTGGTACATTGCGCAACACGGCAACAGTGGCCCAAAGTGGGAAATTCGCTGCGCCGGGCACGGCAATATTGCCGACATGCGCGACAACGGCCGTAACCGTGAACACGGCGAGGAGCTGGCCGCCTTCATCGTCCGCGCCGTTAACAATCACGAGGCGCTAATCGCCGCAATGGAACGCGTGGCTGACATGCTGCCGGCGAATGCCGCTTGCGGCGTTTTGCGCGCAGCTCTCGCCAAAGCCAAGGAGTCCTGACAATGGAAATCCGTCTCTCAAAACCCGACGAGTTCATCGACAAGAAAGTGGAAGCCGCCGCGGTGCAAGCCGACTGTTTCGCTCAAATTCGCTGGTGGATGCCCGAGGGTTGCCGGTTTATCTTGGTTGACAAGGCTATGAGCAACCGCCCCGCGACGTTCGCGCAGCACGACCGGGTTATTGCCTCGCTGTTCATGCACGACCCGCACGCGCTTGTTCGCACCGCGATCGCTACCTATCGCGGCTGTGCCGAGTTCGAGCTGCAAAGGAAGGGGCGAGTCGCCTAATGCACTTTCGCCGCACCTTTGCCATGCCCAACGCTGACACGTTCTCGATCAAGCCCATCGGCGAATTTGTGCAGGCGTTCGTTAAAAACGCGCGAGTCAGCGTCGATCCGTTTGCGCGCGACAGGGAATGGTTCACATATACCAACGACCTTAATCCTGCGACCAAAGCGCAGCGCCATATGGACGCCGAGGACTTTTGCAAGCAGCTCGCAACCGAATCAGTGCGCGCCGATCTTGGCATATTCGACCCGCCTTACTCGCCGCGGCAAATATCCGAATGTTACAAATCGATCGGACTTAAAGTGGGAATAGAGGAAACGCAAAACGCTCGGCTTTATAAGCGCGTGCGCGATGCACTAGACGCCTTGATCGTCCCTGGAGGCATTGTGTTATCGTTCGGCTGGAACTCGGCAGGCATGGGCGACAAACGCGGCTATAAGCAGCTTGCCATTCTTCTGGTGGCTCACGGCGGCGCCCATAATGACACCATCTGTTTAGCAGAGCAAAAGCAATGATCCTCGCCCATCTCGCCTACGGCCTCGCGGTCGGCTGGCTTATCTGGAAGCTCTCGCCTCGCTGTTTACAAGGCGAGTAAATCGTACTACAATGCGAGTCAGAGGATTTTAAGTTATGGCGAAGCTAAAAAGCCCCGGCCTTTTCATCTTGGACTCCGAGATTAGCGCCTTGGTTGGCGATCGCGCCGGCGAAGCGCTTGCTGGCTTGAACGCCCATCCGGACACGCAACACAAGGCCACGATGCCGGCCGGCAAGCGCTCGCGCTCGGAGGTTGAGAAGTGGCTAAAGGCGAATGGCTTCCATTCTGCCAATGACCGCAACAATTGAAAGGTTCTAAGATGTCGGAATTTAAGAAGACGATCAGCCGCGACGAATATCTAAAGGCCCTAGCGCTCTACACTGTGGCGCATGACCATTACATCAATTCCGTAATGTTCGCTGGCGCGCTCAACAAAATCATCATGGCCGTTCCAGAAAAATACCCCGGCGGCCATGTTGACGATGCTATTTATACCGACGAGCGCGGCGGGGTCATTGAATTTGACGAGGCTCTGCGCCGCGAAAAAATCGAGGTCGAAGATGCCGAAGCGTAAGGCGGTCCCGGTCCCTTATGCCAAGGCCAGCAGCGGCGCGGCTGCACGAGACGAACTGGCCAAAATCCTCCAGCGGTTTGGCTGTGAGTCTGTCGGGTTTATGGACGACTTTGCCGAAAGTGCTGTGGTGTTGGCCTTCAAGCATCGCGGGCGCCCTGTGCAATTGCGGGCCTCGGCTAAGGGCTGGGCGGCAATGTACCTCCGTGCCAACCCGCACAATTGCTACCGCAAATCGTCCAAAGCGGAATGGGAGCGCGCCGCGCTGGATCAGGGCTTGATCGCCGTCAGTTCTATTCTGCGCGATTGGGTGAAGGGTCAGGTAACCGCCGTCGAAACGGGCATTCTCTCGTTTGAGGCTGTGTTCATGCCGCACATGCTGACGAACGAAGGCCGGCCAATCATCGAAGTGGCGATGTCGGCCGGACTACTGCCACCGCCCCGCGATTGATTGGTCATCATGCATAAGGAGAATTTCTATGGCGCTGTGCGCAGCAGATACGGAAGCCGGTCGCGCGGTCCTGATTAACGCGGTGATGCAGCAGGCCGACATGGGCAGGTTGCTCGACGGCCGCGAGTTTTTCGCGCTGATGACGGAGCGGTGGCCGCACTACGTCCATTATCGCGGCAAGGGAAAGCCAAACTATTGTCCGCCGGATACATTCGGCTTCCTGGGGAAGCCTGGGCCTTCGGATTGCGACTGGATTGTTCCAGGTACGCTGTAGTCAACAAAGGAACCTGACGATGTACTCGTCGCCAAATAAGAAAGACCCGGTTGACCGGCTGGCTCACTACCTGTCGGAAGTCCACAACGACGCCGCCCCGATGGGGTGGAACCGTTATCGGTTTCTCGCCAGCAGCCTCATCGCCAAATTCGATTTAAAGGACGCCGTGATGGCAGCCGAAATCTTTTCGACGGATAAGAACGGTTAAGGCGAAAATGCAGATTGGACGGGTTCAAGGAACGACACGAGTTCTCGGAAAGTCGCAAGGCTATATGGGCCTTCCGCTCCGAGACGAAATGATCAACTGCACCGTCGGAGGCGAAGGCACGCCGGCGATGGTAACCGCCTGGCTACCGACGCCGAAGGAATTGGAAGCTTTAAACGCGGGCGCGCCAGTGCATGTCCGCATCATCGGAACCGCACACCCGCCGATCATGGTGGAAGTAGGAGAAGTCCCCAATGAGTGACCGCCAGTTTTCCCACCCGAACTTCGGCAATGAGGCCCGCGTCGAAGTAGCTGGCCGCGAAGTCCGTCTGATCTTCGTCGCAGCCTCAGAGGCGAAGGCCGACAGCCTAGCCGACTCGATCCTTTCGCAACTCAAAAACGGCGCCATCAACATGACGATGATGGGCAAAGTGACGAGCGTCACCGAGAGCTAATTCGCGGACATGGGCCGTTACTGAGACAATGGAGAGAGCAATGAGTGTCGAACATGACCTGAAGACGTGGCCCGAGTTCTTCGAGGCGGTAGAGGCAGGCAAGAAGACCTTCGAGGTCCGTTTTAATGACCGAGGTTACAAGGTGGGCGACGTTCTGCGCCTGCGCGAATGGTCGCCGCAGACCCAAGTATACTCAGGCAGGGAGACGAAGCAGCTTGTCACCTACACGATGAGCGACCGTTTCGGCGTCGATCCAGATTGGATCATCATGGGCATGAAGTCGATGCCGGTAATCAGCGGATAGGAGAGGTGACCAATCATGGCCGTTCCGAGCGAGGTTGAGATTTTGCGAGCCCAGGTAGAGTTGCTGCGCGAGGCTCATGATATGGCCTCCCAAGCCCTACGGTCATCCATGTCCATCGCGGAACGCGAGGGTAAGGATACGCACTGGTCCGGTCATCGGGCTCAAGTGCGAGCGGCACTGGACGCCTATTTCGCGGCAGACGATTGCTTCCGTTCTATACCGCGCGCCGACATCCAAAGTTCAGACAGGGGTGGTGACCAAACATGAGACCAGACGCAATAGAACTTCTGAGAGCAGCGAGCGAGTTTTTAGCAAACGGTGCCCTGCACCGCCTCACTATCGAGGGTGGTCAGCGCGTAACGAAAAACGAGTTGCTGGTGATGATCCGAAACGAGCTTGCCGATCAAGCATCGCTTTCTGATCTCCGCGCGAGCGGGGGCATCACCGAATTCGCGGACAAGAGGGGTTAATGAACATGATCGATGACATGTACGGTTTGTATAGCCACGCCAGTGATGCGCACCGGGCGGGCAAGAGTGCCGGGCGAGATGAGTTTTTTACCGCAGCTCAAGCGCTTCTCGGACAGATCAGCGTTCGGCAGGAGCAGGGCTCGCCAGACGACCAGTTATCTACGCGCGGTTTTCACGTCGCCCAGGAGTGCGCGAAGGCCCTTCGGGAACTGAAGGAAAAGTTTGATGGCAGGCGGCGAACGGTTTGATCCCATATGAGCGACATCTAAACTCTAGGCTCCCACCGGTCGATCGCGTGTTCCCAATCCCACCCTTGGTATCTTGATTCCCATTTCTTGCGCGCTTCAGGCAAGGTCGGGAAGCGCCATGCGTTGCCTGTTGCCCGATGTAGCTTGATGCAGCCGTGCTCGGCCAGGAAACGCCCCATTGCTGCGGCGGTCAGGTCTTTCAATCTAGGCGCAAAATCCCGCGCGTGATTCATGATGTACTGGGCCATGGCGATGTCCGGCGTTTCCTTCATGCCGGCCGGAACAACGCCTTCCTGCAACACGTTCTCCCACCACGTTTCCAGCAGTGACATCGATCGCGCTTTCTGCTCGCGCAACGCCGCGGTGTTGGGGATGCGCCGCGGATGCCAGTCGCCAAGATCAACCTGCAACAGGTCGTGTAGCATGGCTTCCAAGCCGCCTTCGTTCATCTCGCGGTGAAGGGCTTCAAAATATTTTTCATCTTTCAGGCGCCGGTTCGAGACACTGAACATGGCGTAGCGCCGCTCGTCGTGCGATGCTGGAACAACCCAGTCGGCATTCGCCGTCATGATGAGATGCACGCGGTTGCGCCACTGCATGGCGTCAACGCCCTTTTGCTCGATCATTTGCACCGGCTCGGTGATCAGCGCTTTCAGCACCGACTCGCCTTGCTTGTCACCAGCCCAGAAGGCTTCGTCGGCGTATAGCAACAGACAATTGCGAAGATGCGCGTTGAACGAGCCGACAAGATGCTTGGCGTTCGAGATGTGAAGGCCGTGTTGGCCGAAGATGCGGCGAAGGGCGTGCGCGAACGTGCCCTTGCCGGCGCCCTTGTCGCCGCGGAACACCATGGCGACCTCGGCGCGCTCGCCCGGGTTCTGCACCGCCCACGCCGACCAGCGCATGATGTAGTCGAGCTGTTCCACGTTGCCTTCGGCCAGGATGTTGGCAATATGATCTTGCAGTCGATCCCAGCGGCCGGGCCGCGGCTGCATGGCGAAGCCCTGCCAAAGGTTGAGCACATTACCCGGCAATATCTGCTGCTCGCCCGGCACGAGGTCGATGCCTTCGTAGGATTTGCGCTGACGCCATTTCAACCAGTAGCCGCCGGCCTGGACCGACTCTTCTTCCCAGCCGTCGCCCTTCTTTTTGTTGACCATCACATACTGGTTGGCGAAGCGCTCGGAGAACGACCGGAAGCTTTGGAACGATGGTACCCGGACCTGGCCGTCGACTTTGGACGGCACCCAGCCGAGCACGAGGCATTTGCCGCCGATGTCGCCGATCGCGGCGTATTTGTCGTTGAGCATGATGAGGGGCGAGTCGTCGATCGGGCTTGACAATTCGCCCGGAAGTAATACGCTGTGCCCGTTCAACTTCAACCCAGCAGGAGGACTGCCATGAAGACTTTCGCTATTCCGAAGCGCGCCAACGGCGCCATTGGTTCTTCGAAAAACATCTGATCGTTCGGCGCCGGCTAGGCTCGTCGAGGCCCCCTGGGAAACCGGGGGGCTTTTTTCTTGTGGCGCCGCGGGGGGAATCATTCCCTTCCAGCCATGCTGCTCGGCCAGATGGAACAGAGTGCCGAGGGTCACGCCGGAGCGGCCTTCCTTGCCGAACGACTTCCAGCGCGTCTCGACGTCGTGAAGGCTGTATTTGGCGGCACAGGACGCCGACCATGTGTTCCACAGGTCGAAGCCGATGTCGGAGCCGTCCGGACGCTCCCAGCCCAGCGCGTGCAGCGCCATGCCTATGTGCAGCCACGGATCGCGCTCGATAGACGCCGGGATCGCGGCGAGAGCTGACGCTATGCGCTGCATCTCGCGCGGCGTCTGCGGTGTTTCAGTTAATCCGACGCTTGCACGTTTTGTTGTAAGTCTTTGATTTGATGTGTTTTTGTCCTTCAGATAATAGGGCCGGGCGTCGGACAGTGTTGAATTAGTTTTAACTGTCCCTCCTTTATTATCAATGGCTTGCAGCCATTGCGCAAACCATTGCGGCATCGGCGTCAAAGGCACGTCTTTTGCCCATTTATAGAGGACTCCGGAGGCGTGCAGGCTGGGAGGAGCAATGACATAGCCCCCGGTGCCGCGGACCAGGAGCCCGTCGACCTTCTTCGTCGTTCCCCAGTCGCCGGCCAGGTACAGGTGAAAGCCGCGGCCGGTCTGAGCCACCAGTGTCTTGGGCAGGCCGCCGTGGGGCGCGGCGATCGACGCCATGCGCTCGATCTCGACCGGGCCGTCGAGGTCCACGACGACGATCCTGCCGCCTGTGGCGACGCCTATGTTGGCCTCGGGCCAGCGCTTCCACCAGTCAAGGATTTGCGCCGTGTCGGTGGTAGCGGCCTTCTGCCATTCCTTGATTCTTGGATGCTTCCCAGCGTTGTTGCCGCAGGGCCGTCCGCAGCTACAGGCGCCGCCGGCCGTCGTGTGGCAGGGAAAAACGCGCCAGCCGCGGCCGGCATATTGGAGAGCGTGATCGACCAGCAAACTTCCACCCCTTGCGCAATTAAGCGGTCTTTGCTATTCAGGAGTTTCCTCCCCGCGACCACTCAACCGCCTCGGCACCACACCGGGGCGGTTTCTTTTGCGACCCCCACCGTCGCACGACTCGCCCGCTTTCCACAAGATTCGTTCCCGCAACTTTATTGCTTTTAATCGTAATACGTTTACATACGTCTCGCGACGTGCTTATATCGATTCGAACGAGAGCATTCGGGACATATGGGAACATGAAAGATCGGGTTTTGATAGCAGCGGGCGCGGCCTTGGCCGCATCGGTCGCGATGGCGCTAGAGGATGAGGCACCGAAGCGCGTCGAATTTCGCGCTCGAATGTTGCGGCCAGAGCCTCGCTATTTCGAGCCGAGGATGCAGCGAGACCTGAACCACACTGCGCCGCGCTCACCGAAAAAGAGCTTCAAGAAATCGTCTAAGCGTTGATGACAGATATGGGTGAAAACTTGAAGCCACTGACGAACGCCGAATTGGCCCTTCGACTGTCTAAGATGGGACGCCTTATCGCTGGCGCTCAGTCAGACCTAGCTGAAGGAATGTGGAACCCAAATTTCTGCGCTGCGGAGGCGTGGCCGTTTGCGAAAAGCCTCACCGACGATCTGCGACGTTGGCTGGACGACATCGACCGCCGCATAAGTGGACACGACTGATGACCAATCCTGGAGATTTTAAAATGGCTTACGCCGCTTACGGAATGATGTGGGTAGCAACTGCAGCAGCAGTCTGCATTGGCCTTTGGCTGACGCAGAACCCAAATTGTCTTTGGGCGCTTCTGATCCCGGCGCTTGTGTCGCTAAAGAATGTCACCGTCGACTAATTCGCCCATTCGCCCGATATCCAATCTTAGGAGCTTAAAATGGAAACAGTTCGTGTTGGATCGAAGATGGGAATGCTAGCAGCGATGGCGGCGGCGATGAGCTTGGGGGCTGGCCCCATTGTTCAAGCAACGTCCCGGCCTGCGCCGAAACGGCAACGTCCTTCTAGCGCGTTGCGCTCGCCAAACGGCCAGTCCTTCCGCTCACTACGCCGCGCATTCAATCAGGGATGGGAACCGCCCGTTCCCGATGAGAAGGCGATGATGCGGCACAAGTGGTATCGCGAGAAACTTTATTGGGCGGCACTACGCGAAAGACTTGGCCAAGCCTAATTCGCCCATTCAGCCAGTCACCGCAATTCTGGAACGATTATGAACAGACGCCCGAAAGCCCTTGATCTTTGCTGCTGTGCCGGCGGCGCCAGCATGGGGCTTTATCGCGCCGGCTTCGATGTTGTCGGCGTCGATATAGAGCCGCAGCCACGCTATCCCTTCATGTTTATTCAGGCGGATGCGCTCGACGTTAAGTTTCAGGGCTTTGACTTCATCTGGGCTTCGCCGCCCTGCCAGGCACACACCGCGATGAAGCACGCTCCTGGTGCCAAGGGGGATGCCAACCCCAAGCTGATCGGTCCTCTACGGGAGCGCCTCAAGGCTTCCGGCAAGCCGTGGGTGATGGAGAATGTAGAGGGTGCACCACTGATCGCTCCGACGACACTGTGTGGCACCATGTTTGGGCTGGGCGCACAGGGTTGCGAGCTTCGGCGCCATCGTCTTTTCGAGTCCAATTTTTTGATCCCGTACACGATCCCATGCAATCACAGCGGGCCAGTGATCGGCGTCTATGGCGGCCACGCTCGGCGCCGCGCTGCATCTGCCGGCGGGCGCGGCACTAAGGATGTCTGGGAGGGCGGTCACAAGGCTGCTGCATCGGAAGCCCTTGGCATCGACTGGATGACGCTCGCTGAACTCAGCGAAGCGATTCCGCCAGCCTATTCCGAATACATCGGGCGCGCCGCGCTCGCCTCGATCGCGCAAGCCATCGCTGCTGAATGACGTTTGGACATAAGCCATATGGAGGCTGAAGAATGAAGAACCGATACAAGATCGACTGCCACTTTGAATACGACCGGATCGAGCGCCCCTTTGGCGTCTATGTTCTGACCGGCTGGCTACTCAAGAAATGGAAATACGTCTGCTGCTTCAAAACGGACGAGGAAGCGCAGTCGTATATCACCGGCATACTCGGTTTGCCGCGCGAGATTTATGACGCTCGTTAACAGTCAAAACTGAACAGGAGCCGAGATGTTTGACCCATTCCCAAGCTGGGAGCCGGACAACGAGTTGAAGGCGGTGGCCGTCGCGATTCTTGTGATCGTTTTTATCTTCGGATCGTTCTTCGCCATAGCGGCGTGGCTGAGTTAGCACATCTCTCATTAAGGCACTTTCCATGCAATGTTGCCCCTCCTGCGGACAGACTTTGCCGCCTCCTTTTCCGGAAGGGGTTATGCTAAAAGCCGGCCAGCGTGTTATTTTCGAGGCCGTGTTGAAAGCCGGCAAACATGGAATATCATCTGACCGACTCGTCGCAATTCGATACGGCGACGATCCAAACGGTGGTCCCGAAGACCCCAAAAACGCCGTTTGTTCCCACATAACTCACATCAATAATATTTTGAAAAAAGTTGGGAAGCGAATAGAAGGCAGCCGCGGCGGCGCTGGCGCTTTTTATGTTTTGAAAGACCTGCCCGCATGCAAGTAGTCGTCCTCGATTTCGAGTCGTTCTACAGCGACGACTACACGCTGAAAAAGATGTCGACGGAAGCCTATATCCGCGATCCGCGCTTCAAGGCACACGGCGCCGCGATCAAATGGTCGGCCGGCACGAGCGCGCAGTGGTACGACGAGCGCCAGCTTCGCTACATCCTGACGCAGCACGACTGGTCCGACACGTTTCTCATCCACCATCACGCACAATTCGACGGGCTGATCCTTAGCCATCACTACGACGTACATCCCAAAATGTTCGGCTGCACGCTGTCGATGGCGCGATTGTTGCTCGGCAACCATCTCTCCGTCAGCCTGGATGCGGTGCGCAAGCACTTCGGCATTCCGATGAAGACGACGCCCTACAATCTGTTCCGCGGCAAGCAGTGGGAGGAGATGGATAGGGGCACGCAGCGCCTGATCGGCGAGGGCGCGATCGACGAGGTTGAGTCGATCTGGAAAATATTCGGGCTGCTCTACAAAGATTTCCCGGCCGAGGAACTGGAAATCGTCGATACGATCATCAAGATGTTTACCGAACCGGTGCTCGAAGGCGATGTCGAGATGCTGGCCAAAATATGGATGGATGAGGATACGAAGAAGCGCGCCAACTTGGCGGCACTCAATGTCAGCGAGGCTGACCTGCAATCATCCGATCGCTTCGCCGCGTTGCTGCGCGAGGCCGGCGTCGAGCCGGAGATGAAAGAAGGCAAAAAAAAGCAGAATTACTGCTTTGCCAAGACCGATCAATTCATGCGCGACCTGCTGGAGAGCGAGGATGATAGAGTCAGAACACTTGCCGAGACGAGACTCGGCGTTAAATCCACCATCATGCAGACGCGCGCCGAGACCTTCGGTTGGATGGCGCGTCGCGGACCTCTCCCGGTTTATCTCAATTACGCTGGCGCTGGCACATTGCGACCATCTGGAGGAGATAGCTCGAACTTCCTCAACCTCAAACGTAGTTCTCCTATCCGACCGGCGCTGAAGGTCAAGAAAGGTTGGCTGCTCGGCCCGATCGACGCTTCGCAAATTGAGTGTCGCGTCCTGCATTACCTGGCCGGCGGCCCGGATGAGCCGGTGATCCAGAAATTCAGGAATCACGAGGACCCCTACGTCGATCTGGCTTCGCAGTTTTATGGCGAACAGATTTACAAGCCCAAGGGCAACGATCCGCGCAAGGCCGAGATGGAAGCCAAGCGAGGCATGGGCAAGCAAGGGCGACTCATGTGCGGCTACGGCGCCGCGGGCAAGCAGTTCAGGTTGACGGCGAAGAACGGTCAGTATGGGCCGCCGGTCGACATCCCGATCGAGGACGCCATGAAATTCGTGCGCCTGTACCGGGAAACCACGCCTTCGGTCTGCGCGCACAAGACCGGCTATTGGTCGATATGCAATTACCAGATGTTGCCCGCGCTCGCCGCCGGGCGCACGGAGCAATTCGGCCCGCTGACGATTCGGGACCATCGCATCTATCTGCCGAACGGCGCGATGATGATTTATGACACGCTGGAGTGGCACATTCCGGAGCCGGACGAGGAGAATATCAGGGATTTCGAGCGCGATGGCTTTTGGCGCTTGAAAACCAGATCGGGCTGGAAGAAGATGTGGGGCGCGAAGCTGACGCAGAACATCTGCGAGGCGGTATCGCGCGTGATCGTGTCGCAGGCGCTGATAAGGATCAAGCGCATGGGATTTCGCACGCTGAACTGGCCCTACGATGAGCTGCTGTTGCTGTTTCCAGACGACGGACACGCCGAGGAAAACATGGAGCGGTGCCGCCAGGAGATGATTCGCGAGGTGTCGTGGCTGCCGGGCTTACCGCTTGACGCGGAGGGATCGCTTGGTGAGCGATATTCCAAATAAGCAATTCCGCTACGTTCGTCACGAGCGCGCAAGACTATTTAAATTGCGGATGGCACATCGCGACTGTTGACATCGGACATCATTCGTATTACGGAATACTACTGACATGGTTATGTGACTGCAACCCCGTGGAGCCTCAAAATGAACGACACCCCCAGCCCGTTTGCCCCGTTCCTTCCGTCGCCGCCGAGCGCGCCGGAACAGAAGGCTGAGAAGCCTGCCAAGGAGAAGAAGCCGCGAACGCCAAAGCAGCCGGCGGCGCAAGCTGTCTTCGCGCCTACCGCTCCGACGCCGGCCGAAAAGCCTGCTCGCAAGCCGCGCGCTGCCAAGCAAAAGACTCTCAAGGCGCATTCCCCCAAGTTCGATCTTCAGACCACGCTGGCCGCGGCGCAGCTATTGAACGAAGGCGACTTCCCGCTGTTCGAGAAACTGGTCGTCGCGCTCGACGAAGCCGGCAAGCCCGCCAGGGACCGGGTGCTCGGCGCCTTGAGCAAGGTGTTCGGATAGCATTTGGCTGATTGAACATCAAAACAAGAGAATGGCCGTGAACAAGAAGCGCCTTTTGAAGCTCGCTGACCTGCTGGAAGCCGATGCCAAGAACAAGAAGGGCATCAAGTTTGATCTCGGCACAATCGTATCTCACTCTGAGCCGGTGATCGGTGCCGATGGGTGGCCGCGATCCTGGCACGTAAAGGGCGAGAAGCCGACCCTCGATTGTAAGACAGCGGCTTGCGCCGTTGGCCTCGCGGCAATCTCCGGTGCGTTCAAACGCCAAGGGTTCTCCTACTGCGTTACCAAGGACAAAGGGATCGAGCTGGTTTTTGGGCGCTCGCGCGGCTTTGGAAGTGCGGCGAGCAAATTCTTTGGCCTCTCGGCCGAGGAGAGCGAGTTTCTCTTCTTCCCAGATTCCTACGACGGCGAAATCATTGGCGCACGCGGAGAGCGGAAGGTGGCGAAACGTATCCGCGATTTCGTGGCCGGGAAGTTTTCGTAATCGCATACGCCAGATATGTGAACGGAGCCAAGCATGGCGAAACTCAAGAAAGTGCCGGACGAAAAAGTGAAGCCCGGAATGATCGTCACGCTCAAGGAGTGTCCGGGCGAGAAATGGGAAGTCGTCGAGGTGCGCGGGAAAGAAAAGGTACTCGTGCGTCGAGAAGACTTGGAAAAACGCGACTGTGACTTTCGCCCTGACATCAACGGTTTCTGTCAAATTTGCGGGCAGTCCGGCGACAGGCACGTTCATTAAACACGCATTAAGGAGCCGACAATGCTTGATGGAATTACCGAACTGACCGGCGCTCTACAGCGCCACCCCGGCGGTCATAACTTCCCCGACATGGAAGTGGTGGTCGATCCGTCGCAGACCGAGATTGAAGACGGCCAGCTTTACCTTGTCGAAGTGCGAGGGCGGTCACCCGTGGTGAAGAAATGCAAGGACCTGGGCGGCAGCATTCGCCTCGATCCTGCGCTGGCGTCCATTCACGGACAAACAACCGTCGAATTGTTTGGTCGAAAGCTGCCGTGCCAGAGCATCGAGTTTAGCGACTCCTTTGCTAAGCGCGTCGTCACGGTCCACGGCAAAGTCGTCGGGCTTTGGGCGGATGTTCGTTAACAGGGGTTGAAGGAACATTTCTTGACTACACCCGACACGACCATTCCGCCTTTCCTTGATCGCCGACCATTCGTTGGCACGTTCACGATTCTCAGTTCCTACAAGAACTGCCCTCACCAGATGCAAAGGAGATATCTGGTAAAAGATCAGCCTTACGTCGAGTCGCCCGAGATGAAGTGGGGAAATGAAGTTCACTCGGCGTTCGAGTATCGCATCGGATCGCGCAAGCCTCTCCCCGAAAACATGATGCAATGGGAGCAGTTCGCCGCACCATTCGACGGGCTTACGCCACTGGTCGAGCAAAAGCTGGGGATCAACGATCAGGGCCGCGCAGTCGGCTTCTGGGACGGCTCGGTCTGGTTCCGCGGCAAGAACGACATCACAGTTCTCAACGGCACCACGGCCTACCTGAACGACATCAAGACGGGTAAATCCAGCTATGAAGACCCGTTCGAGCTGGCGACCAACGCCATGCTGCTTCACGCCAAGAACCCGCATTTGACGAAGATCGTCGGCAGCTATACCTGGCTGAAGGAAAATCGCGTCGGCCAGCTTTACGATCTGTCGGACACGCGCGCCACCTGGGTCGAGGTGTGCCGGCTGATGGGCGAGATTCTTGAGCGCAAAAAGACGGGCCAGTTCGAGAAGACCAAGAGCGGGTTGTGCGGGTATTGTTCGGTTGAAGATTGCGAACACTGGTATAAAGCGAGGTCGAAATGAGCGATACTATTGTGATCGAGAGCACAGCGCACGGTTTCAACCTCGAACACGCCAAACTCACACAGATCGAGGAAGTGATCCGCGACTTCCATCTCGCGCTTGACCTGCGCGAGCACGGCGGCACGGCCGGCTGGAGAGCGCTGGAGAAGATTCAGCAAATCGTCGACATGCCGTGGGTCCAGGGTGCCGAGGAGTTGAAACGCCGGGAAGGAAAGAAGTGAAAACCCCTGAGTCCAAGGTCAAGAAAAAGGTCGACGATTATCTCAAGGCAATCGGCGCCTACGTCATCAAGCCCGCAACCTTCGGGTTCGGTGCATCGGGCGCGGCCGATCGTGTCTGCTGTATTGGGGGCAGATTCGTAACGATCGAAGTGAAACGTGAAGGAAAAGTACCAACGCCGTTGCAGCGCTTGAATGCAAAGCTGGCGACGCAAGCTGGAGGCATCGCGATCTGGGGCGACTCGGCAGAGATGATCATCGAGCAGTTGAAAGAGCGACTGGGGCTGCCCGACTGACATGGACTGGTTCCACGACAAGCAGCACGACGTTCTGATCTATCCGGCGCGATACACGCCGAACCCGACCTATTTGCCCGAGGCGCGACCCATTAACGGCTCCTGGTTTGGGGTCAGGCGCACGCTGCGCAACTGCCAGATTCTGCGCTACCTGAACTTCCCGGTGCCGTTCATCATCGACGATTCGAACTACGACTTCCCCATCGCGCCGGGCCGCAAGCCGCTCGACACCCAGCGCCAGATGGCCAATTTCAGCGTTCTTCACCCCCGCATGTTCAACCTGTCCGATCCCGGCACCATGAAAACGCTGTCCTCGCTCTGGGCGGCCGACTGGTTGATGAAGCAGCACCCGCCTGGCACCATGCGCTGCCTGATCGTCGGCACGCTCTCGACGCTGGAGACGACATGGGCAAAGGAGATATTCGTCAATTTCATGGGGCGGCGCACCGTCGAGATTTTGCACGGCACCGAGCCCAAGCGTATCGCGGCGCTGGCGAAGAAAGCCGATTTCAGCATTATCAATCATGACGGCGTTGGTGTTGGCGCCCACACTCGCAAGAAATTCGAGCTGGACGGATTCTCCAAGGCGCTGGCCGAGGACGATGGAATCAATATTGTCATCGCCGACGAGGCCAGCGCCTACAAGGATGCGCAGACCAAGCGGCACAGGATCGCCCGGCTGGTAATTGCAAGGCGCCCCTATCTGTGGCCGCTGACCGGGAGCCCGACGCCGACCGCGCCGACCGACGCCTACGGCATTGCGAAACTTGTGAATAACGCCTTCGGCAAATCGTTCGGCACATTCCAGGCCGAGACCATGCTGAAGGTCTCGCAGTTCCGTTGGGTGCCGCAAAAGGATGGATACGACAAGGCGGCCAAACTGCTGTCGCCGGCCATCCGCATCCCGATCGATGCGGTATGGGACGGGCCAAAGCTGACGACGGAGCAGCGCGAGGTGGCGCTGACGCCGCAGCAGATCAAGCTGATGAAGGACTTGAAGAACGATCTTCAGGTTACGCTGAAGCAGGGCCAGCCGATATCCGCGGTGAACGAGGCGTCGGCGCGGCAGAAGTTCTTGCAGATCAGCCTTGGTGCGGTCTATGACGAGAATCACAAGGTTCATCTGGTCGACGCCGGGCCTCGCTATGCCGAGCTGGAGCAGGTGATTGCGGAAACGACGCGCAAGATCGTGATATTTGCGTCCTTGACATCGGTTATCGAACTGGTTTACAAACGATTACACAAGCAGTTCGAGGCCGAGATCATCAATGGCAACGTCCCTCAGAAGGCCAGAGCCAACATTATCAGGTCTTTTGCCGAACCCGGAGGATTGAGAATTGTCATTTGCGACCCTCAAGCAACAGCTCATGGCATCAACGAGTTCGTTGCCGCAGATACAGCAGTATGGTTTGGCACTACCGAAAAGGCCGAATTATATGATCAAGGAAATAAACGCATTCGTCGCCCTGGTCAAAAATATCCCACGCGGGCCGTCCAAATCGTGAGCAACCCGCTGGAAAAAGAAATTTTCCGGCGACTGGAGAATAACTTGGGGCTTCAGGGATCGCTCCTGAGTCTCATACAAGCGGGGCAGTTGTGATTAAGAGGTGCGCTCCTAGTTTTGTGAAAAAACACTTGCGCTATGATCCCAAAACGGGGTTATTTTGGCGCAAAATTGTTTATCACAAAGCAGAGGCTTTAAAGCCCGCTGGATGGCTTAGCGATAAAGGATATCGATTCATTAGTGTCGGAGGCAAAGACTATCTCGCCCACAGGCTGGCGTGGGTAATTATGAAAGGCCGCTGGCCAAAAAACGATATCGACCATAAAAATCTGAACAAAGACGATAACACTTGGAAAAATTTACGCCCCGCAACGGGAACGCAAAATCGGCGTAACGTGCCTATCAGACGCACCAATAAGAGCGGGTATAAAGGAGTTTTTAAGAATGGTACTAAATGGCGAGCGCAATGCGCAGGAAAGCATTTAGGTTTATTCTTTTCCGCAATTATGGCACACGCGGCTTACTGTGCCGCCGCCAAGAAAAAGTTTGGAGAGTTTGCCCGTGCCCATTGATATCGCAAGTTTGGTCGCACAATACCAGCAGATCAAACTGCATCTCGAACAGCAGTCGGCGCAATTCGCCGCCTACTGCAAGCCGTACAACGAGCAGATCGAACAAATCGGCACGACCATCCAGGCTGCGATGATCGAGCAGGGCGTCAAGTCGGTCAAAACCGACACCGGCACAGCCTATTTATCTACCATCGTGACGCCAAAGATAACCGACAAAGAAAAATTTCTTGACTTTGTATTAGCAGATTGGGATAAATATGGGGCCATGCTACAAATAGGTGCGCCCCAAAAGGCTGCACTGCAAGAGTACATGGATGAAAACGATAATAGACTCCCGCCGCACGTTGATATTTCATCTTTCACCCGAATAAACATTAGGCGGGCATGAACACAGTGTTAGCCAGCATTAAAAAACAGATTTATTATGATGCTGACAGCGGCGTTTTCACTTGGCTTGTCATAAAAACGGGCGTGAGCCGTGTTGGGCAACGGGCTGGATGCCTCTCCAACGGCTGCCGAATTATCACAGTAGACAGAAAACGGTATTACGCAGCAGTTTTAGCGTGGTTTATTAAAAAAGGAAGGCTGCCCACGAAAGAGATAGATCACCACAATAGAATTAAAGACGACGACAGATGGGTCAATTTAAGACCTGCTACGCATTTGCAAAATATGTGGAACAAAGAAGTATATTCCAATAATAAATTGAAAATGCGGGGCGTAAGAAAGCACCTTTCCACTGGGAAATACGAAGCTAGACTTTCAGTACGTAAAAAACCAATTTACCTTGGGCTATTTGAAACGCCCGAAGAAGCGTGTGCGGCTTACGAAAATGCAGCCAAAAAGCACTTTGGCAAATTCGCAGCAAAAACTTACAGGAGCTAAAATGGTCAATCCGCAACTTCCCGCTTACCTGCAACAGCGTCAGTCCCGCGCCGTCAACGAGCGCGCCGCAGCCGGCATCGGTTCGTCGATGCCGCCGCACATCTCCATCCAGGGCAATTCCTTCACGCTGATCGACGCGGCCGGCAACGAGCAGAACGAAGGCGGTGTGATCGAGGTCTGCATCGCCGACGTCTCGGACGTGACCTGCAAGCGCTATTACGGCGACAAGAAGTGGACGCCCGACTCCAAGGACCCGCCGGTCTGCTGGTCGAGCAACGGCCTCGGCCCCTCGCGCGACTCGACCACGCCGCAGAACTCAATCTGCGCCACCTGCCCGAAGAACGAGCGTGGCTCGGCCGTGTCGGCTGTGTCCGGCGCCGCGATCAAGGCGTGCCGCGACGAGAAGTGGCTGGCTTTGATCATGCCGAAATACCCGACGATGATCTTCCAGCTCGTGCTGACGCCCGGCTCCTTCAAGAACTGGCGCGACTTCCTGAAGCCGTTCGAGACGCACGGCGTCGACATCTCGGATGCCGTGGTTCGCATCCAGTTCGAGCCCAAGGTGACCGGCGTGCTGCAATTCGCCGCGGCGCAGACCCCGCAGGGCGGCGCGATCTGGATCGACGAGGGCGTGTTCAAGGCGCGCGAGGGTGCGCTGCTCGGCAAGGCGACCGACGCGCTGGTCGGCCGGAACGACGTGCCGATCGCCGCGGCGCTGGGCGCTTCGGTGACTGCCGTGTCCCTCACAGGCCAAGCCTCGCCGCCTTACCAGGGCGATACCATCACCGTTCAGCCTAACACGCTGCCTGCAACGGCATCCGCGTCCTTTGGCCAGCCGTCCCAGCAGATCGCAGCACAGCCTGCCGCCAACCCCGCTTTCGGCAATCCGGCCGTGCAAGCAACGGCTCAGGAGCAACCTGCCACACAGCGCCGGACCCGACGCACCGCCGCGCAGATCGCCGCCGACGCGGCGGCCGAGGCCGGGCCTTCGCCAGCCCCGCAGAACGCGCCGTTCGCTGCCCAGGCAGCCGCTGCGCCCTTTGCGGCCAATCCCGCGCCTCAGGCTGCCGGCGGCTTCGGCATGGCTCCCGGCGCCGCGCCCGATCCGGGCCTCGCCAATACGCTCAACAGCCTGTTCGGGCCGAAGTAATAATTACTGTTCTGTCCAACGCATCGGAAACGTGCCATCATTCGGTTCGCTGAATGTTGCGCCGTTTCCGGTTATGTCGCCTGCGGACATTGCCCGAGAATAGGCTCCATCGACAAACGCATCTGGCGTTCCGGCTCCATACGCAAGTGTGAAGCAGACGTAATAACCGTGATCCGGCACGACGAAGTTTCCTGTGGGGAAATCCTGATATCTCGATCCGCCGTTGTGGAGCGTTGTGCTCGGCGCGCGATATATGGTGTCGAATATTCCTGGTGCGCTTCTATGGCCGATGCGTTGTCGTACCTGACGCGCACCATTTAGGTAGATGCCAACGGAAGCGACAGTCTTACCCGGCGTAAGTTCTTGCGACAGGTCACAGACCGTATATTGCGCGCCCATGTTTGTCGCACTGTTGGGGGGCACGCCGGTATGAATTTTGCTTTCGTCGATATAATCGAGCCGCCAAGCTTGTTGGCCGCCATTAATACCGCCCCATAGATATAGCGCGCCGTTGAACTTCTTAAGCGTTGCGGCGTGCGTCGCTGGGCCGGGAAAATCCGCGAGCCGAACCAGCGTACTGCCCTTGTCGTAGGACGCATAGACCGTGTTGAGATTAACGCCATTGTGTCCAGCTACGGAAACGAGCACGCCGTTAAGTTCGGCGGTCGCGTTGTAGAACATCGGAACGGATGGGTTCTTCGGGTTGACCAGCCGCGCTCGGTAGTCGGGCGGCCCTCGAATCGTGATGACTGTGTTCGACCATTCCCGATTTGGATAATCAGAAGTTGAGTAGAAGCCGCCCGCTATCAAGTAAGCTTCGCCGTCGATGACCGGAAGGGTGCCGCTGATAAATGCCTTGTTGTTGAGCGGAAGGTCGGCAGCAACCTGCACCCATGTCCCGGCAGCGCCGGTCGCCGAGCACCAAAGGTCAGTGAAAACCTTGGTCGGCGGGGCCGTTAGCGGCGTCATGCTCTGCCCGCCACCAAAACAGATTTCTGTTCCGGTCGAGTATCCGAAATGCCCAACGCGATTTAGTGCCGCAAAATTGCTTTCGTCGGTTCGCCAGCCAGTCGATAACGGAGGTTCAAGTCCATCCCATGAGTAAATCTGCGGCTGGTATGCTCCCGTGCTGAAATCGCCACCGATGACAAAAATGCGTCCTTGATGAACTACGGTCGGCGTGGAGTGACGCCCGGAGAAGGGTCGCGGCACGGCGCTCGGCGTCCACGTCTCTCCATCGGTGGTGAAATATACGTCGTTGTAGCTGACGCTGTTGTACCAGCGGTTGATCGAGTAGAGCTTGCCGTTTAGTTCGGCAGACCCGATGCCATCGCCGGTCGGGATTGTCGTATTGGGGAGCTGAGTCCAAACGAGTTCTTGCGCCGCAACTGAATTAATTGAGCAAAATGAAAATAGTAGCGCAACGAAAAGTCTAACCATTTTTTGCATAGTTCTTTTTATCCCGGATATCTGATAATCACTACCCCAGAGCCGCCTGCTCCAGCGCCGCCGGTAGTGAACCCGCCCCCGCCTCCGCCCCCTGTGTTGGCCGTTCCTGCGGAACCTGGCGTTCCGGTGGCGATGCCTCCGGCACCACCGCCGCATGAAGCTGTGCCGCCTGTGTCCCCGGTAAATTTTCCGCCGCCGCCGCCTCCTCCTCTGCAAACTGCATCCAGCCACGTATATCCAGCGCCACCATTTCCCGCGACAGTAGGACTGGAGGAACTTCCGCCTACCGCGCCAGCACCGCCGCCGCCCGATCCTCGGTTGAGTCCAGAAGTGTTGCCGCCAGCAAATCCTGCCCCGCTTCCGGAACCACCAGTGTTTCCGGTATTATTACCTGCGCCGCCGCCATTACCATTGGTAGCATTACCAGCGCGGCCAGAATTTTGTGAGCCGCCACCGCCGCCGCCTGCTGAATGGCTGTTGTAAGATGAAGCTGTTCCATCCGTTCCGTCACCGGCAGCAACACCAGCGGCACCACCGGGGCCGATGACCACCGAATAGGAACCTGCTGCCAAGTTTTCGCTGCCCTGAATGACGCCGCCTGCGCCGCCACCGCCTGAAGTGGCGGAAGCCGAACCGCCGCCGCCTGCGCCGCCGCCAACCACTATGTAATCAACTGCGCCGCCGCTTGCGCAGGTTAGCGC
>Ga0181337_1000044_pt1 | contig 23896 bp, 30 predicted proteins | sample Sp13VDMM15DD_FD_168302 | JGI IMG/M metagenome (GOLD analysis project Ga0181337, IMG submission 168302) | Freshwater viral communities from Lake Michigan, USA - Sp13.VD.MM15.D.D | ecosystem: Environmental > Aquatic > Freshwater > Lake | place: USA: Michigan | collected 2013-04-23 | reverse complement strand
AAGATCGACCGCACGACTGCCTACGCGACGGACGTCGTCGCGGGGCGGGTCGTGGCCGGGCCTTGGGTTCGGCTCGCCTGCGAGCGTCACCTGCGCGACCTCGAGCAGGGTGCCGCGCGCGGCCTGACGTTCGACGTGCAGCTCGCCGCTCGGGCGATTGCGTTTTTCGGGTGCCTGACGCTGGCAGATGGCCAACACGCCGGCCAGCCGTTCACGCTGCAAGGCTGGCAGGCGTTCGTAGTGGGCAGCGCGTTCGGGTGGCTCGGCGCCGACGGGTTCCGGCGTTTCAGGACGCTGTACATCGAAATCGGCAAGGGCAACGGCAAGACGCCGATGGCCGCGGGGATCGCGCTGTACCTGGCGCTCGCGGACGGAGAGATGGGTGCCGAGGTCTACACCGCGGCGGTGTCCCGCGACCAGGCCAAGATCTGTTTTCGCGACGTGCAGCGCTTCGCCGAGGCCTCGCCGGCGCTGGCGTCCAGGCTGAAGGTCGACGCGCAGAACATCGCCCACCACGCGACCGGCTCGTACATCCGGCCGGTGTCGTCTGAAGGCCGGGGCCTCGACGGGAAAAGGGTGCACGGCGCGCTGATCGACGAGATCCACGAACATCAGACCTCGGACGTCGTCGACAAGATGAGGGCCGGAACCAAGGGGCGCCGGCAGGCGCTGATCGTCGAGATCACGAACTCGGGATACGACCGGCACTCGGTGTGCTGGGATCACCACGAGTACAGCACCAAGGTCGTGCAGGGCATCGTCGAAAACGATAGCTGGTTCGGCTACGTCGCCGCGCTCGATGAGGGCGACGACTGGCTCGACGATCCGGCTTGCTGGATCAAGGCGAACCCGAATCTCGGGGTGTCCATCACCGAGAAATACCTGCAGGAGCAGGTCGCCGAGGCGCGCGACATTCCGTCAAAGCGGAACATCGTGGCGCGCTTGCTGTTCTGCGTGTGGACCGAGCAGAGCAGCGTCTGGGTGCCGATCGAACATTGGGACAAGGGCGCCGTCCCGCTGAACCTCGAGCAGCTCCGCGGCCGTGAGTGTTTCGGCGGTCTCGACCTCGCGTCGACCGCTGACATCGCCGCGCACGTCCTGGTGTTTCCGCCGGTCGGCGGTGAGCGCTGGGCGGTGCTGCCGCGATTCTGGTGCCCGCAGGACGGGATCCGATTGCGCTCGAGGCGCGACGGCGTGCCCTATGACCGCTGGGCGCAGGACGGGCACATCGTCGCCACGGACGGCAACCAGATCGACTACGCGTTCTTGCGCGACTCGATCCAGCGCGACGCCGAGCTGTATCGGTTTAAGGGCATCGCGTTCGATCGGTGGAACTCCTCGCACCTGGTGCAGGAGCTGCTCGCCGACGGGTTCAATATGCTGGGCTTCGGGCAGGGCTTTGCCTCGATGGCCGCGCCGGTGCGGGAACTGCAGCGGCTCATCATGAGCGAGCAGATCGCGCACGGCGGGCACCCGGTGCTGCGCTGGATGATGTCCAACATCGCCGCCGCGCAAGATCCGGCCGGCAATGAAAAATTCGACAAGTCGAAATCCGGCGAAAAAATCGACGGCGCGGTCGCGCTGGCGATGGCGCTCGGCATCGCGATTGCCGAGGAAGTGCAAGGGCCGTCCGTTTATGAAACACGCGGGGTACTGACGCTGTGAGTCTGTGGGGCCGTTTCGTCAACCTCGTGCGCCGCAATCCCGTGCAGACCTCGCACGCGTGGGGCGGCCGTCAGGCGGGCGAATACGTCAACGCTGACACGGCGATGCAGGTCGCGGCGGTGTGGGCCTGCGTGCGGGTGATCTCGGAAACCATCGCGGCGCTGCCGTGGCACGTGCTCGAAAAGGTGCCGCAGGCCAACGGCCGGACACGCCGCGAGCAGCGCGACGGCGATGTCGCGTGGTTGCTGAAGACGCAGCCCAATCCCGAAATGGCCGCTTTCGCGTTTCGCGAGGCCATCATCGCGCACGCTTTGTTGTACGGGAACGGCTACGCGGAAATCGAGCGGACTCCGGACGGCCGGCCGCAATGGCTGTGGCTCATCACGCCCGATCGCGTGACGCCTGAGCGCATGACCACCGGCGGCCTGCAGTACCGCGTGAACAACGGCGGCGGCAACGACACGATCATCGCCGCGCGCGATATGTTTCACGTGCACGGCCTGGCGTTCGACGGACTGACGGGCTACTCGCCCGTGGCGGTCGCGGCGCGCTCGCTGGGGCTGTCGATGGCGCTCGAAAAGTTCGGCGCGAATTTCTTTGCGAACGGCGCGCACCCCGGTGCCGTGCTCGAGCATCCGGGCAAGCTCACGCCGGAAGCGCACAAGAACCTGAGCGAGTCGGTCAAGACGCAGATCAGCGGCTCGAACGCGCTGCGGCCCTTCATTTTGGAGGAGGGCATGAAGTGGCACCCGATGACGATCCCGCCGGAGGAAGCGCAGTTTCTCGAATCGCGCAAGTTTCAGATCAGCGAAATCTGCCGCTGGTTCCGGGTGCCGCCGCACATGATCGCCGACCTCGAGCGCTCGACGTTCAGCAACATCGAGCACCAGGCGATCGAGTTCGTGACACACTCGCTGATGCCCTGGTGCCGGCGCCTCGAGTCCGAGGCCGACATCAAATTGTTCGGGCAGGTCAACCGCGGCCGCATGTACACGCGCATCGAACTGAACGGCCTGCTTCGGGGCGACATGAAGTCGCGATTTGACGCGTACAACGCGGCCCGCCACCTGAGCCTGAACGACATCCGCGAACTGGAAGACCTGAACCCGGTCGAGGGCGGCGACGACTACCTCGCGCCGCTCAACATGGTCCCGGCCGACATGATGCGCGAACTCGCCGAGGCGCAGATGCAACCGCCAGCACCCGTCGAGCCGCCGCCGGTTGACGATGAAGAAGACGACGACGAAGCGCCAACCGCGCGCGTGAGGGTGATCCGATGAGCTACCGCTTCGTGAACAAAGGCAAGTCGGCCGATCTGTACCTGTACGGCTACATCGGCGGCTGGGACGAAATCACCGACGTGCGCGTCGCCAATGACCTCAAGGCGATGGGCCGCGTCGACGTCATCAACGTCAGGCTCAACTCGTTCGGCGGCGATGTGACGCAGGGCTATGCGATCTACAACCTGCTGCTGTCGAACCGCGCCCGCATCGAGGTCGACATCGACGGCGCCGCGTGCTCGATTGCCTCGATCATCGCCTGCGCTGGCGATCATGTCCGGATGGCTCGCAACGCGCTCTACATGATCCACGATCCGGCGGGCGCCGCGTTCGGCAACGCCGCAGATCTGCGCAAGACCGCCGATCTGCTCGACCAGGTGCGCGAGCAGCTCGTCGACACCTACGTCAAGCGCACCGGCCTCGCCGCGGCTGCCGTCTCGGACTACATGACAGCCGAAACATGGTTCAAGGCGCCGGACGCCGCGCAGCTTGGCTTCGTCGATGAAATCACCGACGAGCTGCAGATCGCGGCCTGCACCGATCTGTCGAAGTTTACGAACGTGCCCCAGTGGGCACAGAAACGCGCGGCACCGCCTGCCGCGCAACACCTCATCGCCGCACGGGCCCGGCTCGCGCGACTCTGATCTGCCGGCCGCAAGCCGACACAACCGGCCCGCACTGCGGGCCTTTTTATTTTCGGGGGTACTATGAACCGTTTGCAGAAGCTGCTCGCGCGACTGGCCGAGCTAAAAGACCAGGCGGGGGCGCTGACGGATTCAGCCGCCGAAGCCGGTCGTGACCTGACTGATACCGAGGCCGCCAAGGTCGACGAGCTGCTCGCCGAGGCCGAAGGCATGACGCCGCAGATCGAGCGCGAGCGCCGCCTCGTCGCGCTGGGCGAAACCACCGCGAGCGGCGGCAACCGCCGCAGCGCGCCGCAGCCGCCGGCCACCGTGCCGATGCAGGGCGATCACATCTCGGCGCCGTATCAGTTGCAGGACGTGCGCAATCGCTGGGAATGGCCGACCGTCCAGGCCTTTGCCCGTGCGGTGCGTGACGCGGCCGGCGGCCGGGTCGACCCGCGCCTGATCAACGCGCCGACGACCTACGGCGCCGAGCAGTCCGGCGCCGACGGCGGTTTCGCCGTGCCGCCCGACTACCGCAACACGATCATGAACCTGATCACGGGTGAAGGCTCGTGGCTGTCGCAGGTCGACGCGATGCCGACCGACAGCAACAGCATCACCATCCCGATCGATGAAGATCCGCAGTGGGGCTCGAGTTCCGGCATCCGGGTTTATACCCGCGCCGAGGCCGGCACCTACACTGCCAGCAAGCCGAAAATCGGCCAGTGGAAAACGGATCTGACCACGATCTACGCGTTCGTGCCGATGACCGACGAGCTGCTCGAGGACGCGCCGCTGCTGCAGAATATGCTGACGGTGAAGGCGGCCGAAAAGATCGATTTCAAGATCAACGATCTGATCCTGAACGGCCTCGGCGGCGGCAACCCGCTCGGCATCCTGAACTCGCCGGCCTTGGTCAGCGTCGCGAAAGAATCGTCGCAGGCGGCCGCTACCATCGCGCAGGCCAATATCCTGAAGATGTGGAGCCGATGCGCGGCACCGCAGCGCGCGAGCGCCGTGTGGCTCATCAACCAGGACTGTGAGCCTCAGATCCACGCGCTCGGTCAGGTCGTATCCAGCGTGTCCGGCACCGCGGTCTCGGGTGCGCCGATGTTCATCCCGCCGGGCGGCATGAACGCGGCGCCTAATGGCACCCTGCTCGGCCGGCCGATTGTCGTCAGCGAGGCCTGCCAAACGCTCGGCACCAAGGGCGACATCATGCTGGCCTACCTGAAGGGCTACGGCGCCGCCTACAAGTCGAGCGGGCTCAAGTCTGACGTGTCGATGCACCTGTATTTCGACACCGGACACACGGCCTTTCGCTGGTCGTTCCGCATGGGCGGGCAGCCGTGGCTCAGTACGCCGATCACGCGCAAGAACGGCAGCAACACGCTGTCGCACTTCGTGTCCCTCGACACCCGCGGCTAATTCACCGACTGAGGCGCTGGCAAGGGCCGGCGCCGTGAGGAGTACCACATGAATCCGACCTCTCTCCCGCTGATCGACTTCGTAAAGCCGGTCATGGGCTGCGCGCCCGCCGCGCTGGCGACGACCGCCGGCGATGGCGACTACGTCAGCATGAAGAACCACCGCCGCCTGACGGTGCTGATCTCGATCCTGAACGCGACCACCGTCACCGGGGGCGCCGTCACGCTGAAGCAGGCGACCAGCGTCGCCGGCGGCAGTGAAAAGGCGCTCGCGTTCTCGAAAGCGTACCGCGACATCGACACCGATGCCGGTGACACGATCGCCGAGTTCACCGTGTCGAGCGACACCTTCACGACCGACACCACCAACAGCAAGAAATTGCTCTACGTCATCGAAGTCGACGCGGCGACGCTCGACCTCGACAACGGGTTCGACTGCGTGCGCGTGGATGTCGCGTCGATGGCCAACGCCGTCGGCACCGCCGTCTACCTGCTGCATGGCTCGCGCAACCTGCCGAGCATCGCGCAGGCCGCGATCACCGACTGATCTCCTCGCTTGATGGTGTGACTGCGGCCCGGACTCCCGGGCCGCTCTTTTTCAAGGGGGAAGTATGCAGATCGAAGACACAGTCGAGGGTTCCCGGCAGGTCAAGGGCACCGAGGGCGCCGTGCACGTGCGCCTCGTCGGTGGCGCCGGTGTCGATGCGTCGAACGCCGCGATCGTCGTCGAGCAGGGGCAATTCGACTATGAGACCGTCGCGGCCTCACAATCCGACCAGGTGCTCGGCGTGACTGGCGGTGTGGGCGACTTCCTGCACAAGCTCGTGATCGTGGTCGCAACCGCGGCGACTGCTGCGACATCGATCAAGGATGGCGGCGGCTCGGCGATTTCGATCCTGCCGAACTCTCCCGGCGGCGGCATCGGCGTGTACGTCGTCGAGCTGAACATCGTCAGCACGGCGGGCGCCTGGAAGGTCACGACCGGGGCAGGCGTCAGCGTGATCGCAGTGGGCAGGTTCACGCCGTAATGCGCGCCTTACTGTTTTGCCTTTGCCTTCTCGCGGGGAATGCGTGGGGGGCGGATTGGTACGTCCGGCCCGATACTCAGGGCGAATACGGCTTAGAGGACGGGACCGACATCGACAACGCGTTCGACGGCAATGCGGATATTGCATGGGCCAGCATCAACGCGGGCGATACGCTGTATCTGTGCGGGGATTGGGTGGCGGCAGATGCGCGCTTCACCATTGCTGATTCTGGGTCGGTGGGCAACTATATCACGCTGAGTGGCGACGCGACTGCCTGTGGCCGATCTGCGAACAGCACGATAGACCGCACTGGTTTGACCGGAGCGGGTGCTCGCGCCATTGCGGCGTCTAACACTGCCGCGACCCGCCAATACATTCGCATTGAAGATTTGACCATTCGCAACGTGTCGGCGGGGATTCTGTGGGACCACTCGACCACTGGCGCCGTGACTGATGACACGTCGCTGTGGGTGCGGCGCGTAGCCTTCGAGAACTGCGGTACAGCGAGCGGCACGGACGGCAACTGCATCTGGAAGCGTGGCGAAGGGCTGATTGTTGAAGACTCTACCTTCGACGGGTGCTGGGAAGACTGCATCTGGTATCGAGGGAAGGGCGCGACCATTACGGACAACACCTATACGAATGTGTCGTTTGGTAACGATTTGGGCGACTGCACGCAGGTAGATTTGACTGGCGTAACGGATTCAGGCGCCGTTACGTGGTCGGACAATTACTGCGACCACCAAGCCGCCGACAACAAGTACGGGTTTGTGATTGGCGCGACCGCTGGTGCGGGGTCGAGCGTGACCGTTGAAGACAATACGGTGCTGTGCCCGCTGGTCCCGACCAACCCGCTGCCGTCAAAGCAGTGTCACCCTATCTATTTCGACACGGCGACGGAGACTGCCATCGTGGCCCGGCGAAACTTCACGCAGGGAGGCGAGGTCGGCATCTCGCTCACGGCAGAGTCAGCGGCACCTTTTAGCACCCGCGCCCGCATTGAGGCCAATGTCGTGTACAAGGCCAGTGACCGCGGGATCTGGACAGACGACAATGTGAACAATATCGACATTTGGAACAACACGATAAGCGAAGCGGGGCAAGAAGCTCTCTACATCGGGGACTCGAGCGCGTCGTCTGTAAACGCAAACAACAACACGCTGATCAATAGCGCGTCCGGCCTTTTCTATATCGGCACCCCCACGTCGAGGGGCTACAACGCCTATTCAGGCAATGCCGTGAACGTAGATGTAAATGGCACGCCGGGATCAACGACGACTGGCGACGTGACCGCAGACCCCCAATTCGTCGGCGGCGGCAACCCGACAGATCCCGGTGGATTCAAGACCCGGTCAACGAGCCCGCTGCGACGGTCGGGGACTTGCGTGTATACGACCGGCTGCGTGCCGCGCGACTTTGGCGGCCGTCGAACCCGCGTGCCGCCGGACATTGGCGCGTGGCAAAGCGGGGCCGACTAATGCACCTCGTCACCACCACGCCCCCAGCCGCGCCCGCGCTGCTGGTCGACGACGCCCGCGCGCATTGCCGCACACCGTCGAGCGATGACAGCTACCTCGAGACCCTGATCGCGGTCGCGACGTCATGGGTCGAGGCGTGGCTCGGGCGGGCGCTGATCAACCGGACCTACACGTACAAGCTCGACGCGTTCCCGGGTCAGCCGTGGTGGGCCGATCCGCCGTGCTGGCAGTGCGGGGGCGAGATCATGCTGCCCTATCCGCCGCTCGTGTCGGTGACCTCGGTCGTCTACCGCGACACGGAGACCACCACGGCGACGTTGAGCAGCTCGACGGCCTACGAGGTCGACAGCGGCAGCCTGCCGGGCCGCGTGCGCCTGCGCTACGGGCAGGCCTGGCCGAACGTGTTGTCTCACCCGCTGGCGGTCACGATCGTCTACGTCGCGGGCTACGGGGCGAGCGATGCGGCGATCCCCGATCAGATCCGGCACGCGCTGAAGTTTCTCGTCGGCCACCTGTACGAGCACCGCGAGGCCAGCTCGCCGCTGTCGGTGTCGACGGTGCCCTACGGCGTCGAGGCGCTGCTGATGCCGTTTCGCGTGTTCACCCGTTTCTGATGCGCGCCGGGGCCCTGCGTCACACGCTGGTCATCGAGCAGCCGACCGAGACGCGCGACGCGCACGGGCAGGCGGTGCAGACCTGGGCGACGTTCGCGACCGTGCCCGGCGCACTCGACCCGCTGAACGGCCGCGAGGTATTCGCCGCCGCCCAGGTGCAGGCCGAAATCACCGCACGGGCCCGGATCCGCTACCTCGAGGGCGTGACGCCGAAGATGCGGATCACGTTCGAATCGAAAATTTACGCGATCACGGCAGTCATCGACCGCGAGCTACGGCATCGCGAACTCGAGCTGCTGCTCGCTGAAGGAGTGACGGAAGCATGAGCAAATCGAACAGCCTCGAGAACGGCCTGCTCGAGCTGATATTCAAGAACACGAATTTCGCGAACGTCGGCGACGCGACCGGCCTGCGTGGGTCGTCGACTGCCGGCTCGCTTTACCTCTCGCTGCACACGGCCGATCCCGGGGAAACCGGCGATCAAACGACCAGCGAAACGTCCTACACGAGCTACGCGCGCGTGGCGGTAGCACGCTCGGGCGCTGGGTTCACGGTCACCGTAAACTCGGTCAGCCCGGCCGCCAATGTCGACTTTCCGGCCTGCACCGGCGGCACGGCGACGATCACGCACTTCGGCATCGGGACGGCCTCGAGTGGCACCGGCAGCCTGCTATACAAGGGCGCGGTGTCGCCGAGTCTGTCAGTGTCGAGCGGCATCACGCCACGGCTGACCACGTCGACCGCCGTGACGGAGGATTGATCGATGGCGCTGATCACCCGGCTGGGCCTCGATGATGTCTACAAACAGCTGAAAGGCGCGTGGCGCGAGATCCGCGCGCAGGCTGTCAGGATGCGTGCGGCCAGTGCTGCCGGGCCGGTGACGTTCACGCAGGTGCGGGACTACTACGAAACGCTCGGCGCGCAGATCGCATTCTGCGAGACCACCGTCGCCAAGTTCGGCGCCCCCGTCCTGCAGGCCTATGCGCGAGCGCAGGAAGACAACGCCACGTATAACCCGGCGGCCGACTACGCCACGATGCGCACCGCCGCAAACGCGGTCGCCGCGCATATCGCGACGGCGCTGCCGGCGAACAGCGCGCACACGGTCAGCAGTGGGCGGGTCGTCGAGCCGTCGTTCACGACGCTGCAAACTGCCACGCTGCGGGGATTGCTGGACACCCTGATCGGATCGCTCGAGGCGCCGTAATGGCCCGCTCTGCTTCGTCGCTCGCGACGTCCGTCACGTGGGCGTCGACCGGCACGAAGACGATCTCGTTCACGTGCTCGGCGGGGGATGTCCTGGCGGTCGTCGTCTGCGCGACGAGCCCGACCGAAACATTCATCAACCCCACCTCCGGCTGGACTCCCGGCCCTGACGTTGCGGCGAGTGCCGGCGATTTCCGGGCCGTGACCTATTGGAAAAAGGCGGACGGCTCAGAAACGGCATTCTCCATCGATGCATCGACTGCGTCAGGGAATATGTCCGGCATCAAAGTGACCGGCTGGACCGGGACCGCGACGCTGGAAGCCAGCAACGAGAACGAAGCCAACATCACCGGCTCGGCGGTGACGTCGATCTCGACGAACGCGGCCTCGAACACCACGGCGAACGGCGCGGCGATCGCGCTGTTCGCGGATGACCGCTGGGACACGGTCGAGACCACCAGGGCCTACACGAACAGCTTCGCCGAGGTCGTCGCCGCGACCGCCTCGGGCTCACGCGGCGGGGCGTGGATAGCCTTCAAGGATCTGAGCAGCGCCGCGGCGCAGTCGACGACGTTCAGCTGTGTCGACACTGGCGATCAGATCTACGCCGCAATCCTCGTGTTCGGGGACGTCACCGGCGGCTCGATCGAATCCGGTGCCGGCTCGTCCGCTGGCTCGGCCACGGCCTCGGCGGTCGGCGCCAGCACAGCCGCTGCAGCAGGCACGGCAGCCGGCGCGGCCGCCGCAGCCGGCGCAGGCGCGTCGATCGCAGCGTCGGCCGGTACATCGGCAGGGGCAGGGGCCGCCAGCGCCACAGGCGCCAGCACAGCCGCTGCGACGGGCACCAGCTCGGGCACGTCGACGGCAACGGGCGTGGCGCCTGGTGGCTCGACAGAATCCGGGGCAGGTAGCAGCGCGGGCAGCTCGAGCGCTTCCGGTACCGGCGCCAGCACGGCCGCAGCCGCCGGCAGCAGCGCCGGCAGCTCGAGCGCGACGGCCGTCGGCTCGGATGGCGCGGCGGCGATCCCGGTCGAGGCGCGGAGCGCACTCACGACGCGCAGGATCGTCTGCACGCTCGCGACTCGCACGATGACGATGACAATCTCACAACGATCGATGATCGCAACCCTCGAGGCCGCCTGATGGACATCGTCAACGAGGGCACGACCGGGTATCTGACCGTTTCGTTCTACGACAAGGCGGGCGAATTGGCCGCGCCGTCGACGGTCAGCTATCGCATCGACTGCCTGACGAGCGCGACCGAGATCCTCGACGACACCTCGGTGACGCCGGGCACCTCGGTCGAGATTCAACTGACCGCCGCGAACAATGCGATCGTCTCCGGCCGGCCTCGAGAACGCCGCCGGGTGACCGTCACCGGCACCTACTCGGGCGACCAGGCGGTGACGCACCAGTACGACTACGAAGTGCGCAACCTGAGTGCGGTCGCGTGACGACGATCCAGATCAGCGGCCTCGCTGAACTCGAGCGCGAGATGAAAGCGCTGCCGGCGAAGCTGCAGCGGCGATCGCTGAACAACGCCATGAACGCCGGCGCGCGGGTCGTGGTGCAGGAGATCAAGAACCGGGCACCCGTGAAAACCGGGACGCTGAAGCGCAACGTCGCCTCGCGCAAGGGCAAGCCGCGCAACGGCCTCGAGGCCCGCGTGGTGATCGGGGTCAGGACGGGCAAGGTCCAGAAGCGCGGCAAGCGCAAGGGGCAGTTCGTCGATCCGTATTACTACAAATTCCAGGAGCTGGGCTTCACCGCTGTCGGCCGCCGCAAGTTTGCGTCGCGCACCGAGCGCCAAGCCCGCAAGCGAGGCGCCGGCACCTACGGCCGGCTCATTCCGGGCCGCCGTTTCATGCGTGACGGCCTGATCGCCGCCGGCCCGCGCGCACTCGAGGCTGTCCGCAGCCGCCTCGCGACCGAGCTGGCCCGCTACCGATGAGCGCCGAGACCGTGCTATTCGCGACGCTCGACGCCGCGGTGGCTGTGCACGCGCTCGTCGCAGATCGGATCTATCCAGACGCGCGGCCGCAGGACGATGTCCTGCCGGCGATTGTCTACACGCGCGACACGACCGAGTACGTGCCGACCATCCACGGCACGATCGCGCTGACCCGCGCGCAGCTTTCGGTCCTGTCCTTTGGCGTCACCCGCGCCGCGGCTGAAGCCGTGGCCGACGTCGCGCAGACCGCCGTCCTGGCGGCCGGGTTTCTGATGGTCAACCGCGCGGGCGACTTTGACGTCGACTCGCGCACCTATGTGGTCACGCTCGCGATTGAGCATTTGAGTTAGGGGGAATCATGGCGAAAGTATGGTCAGGCGTTCAGATCGCGATTCAGTCGGCACTCGCTACGGCGCTTCCGATCAGCGGGATCACCAAGGCAAACCCAGCGGTCGCGACCTATACCGGCACCGATCCGTCAAACGGTGACTATTTGTACCTGTCTGACATTGTGGGCATGTATCAGCTTGACCAGCGAGTCGTCCGCGCGGCCAACGTCAACGCCGGCAGCAATACGGTCGAACTCGAAGGTGTCGACAGCTCGGCCTACGACACGTTCACCTCGGGCAACATGCAGGTGATCACGTTCGGCACGACGCTCTCGCTCATCACCGACATCACCGTGTCGGGCGGCGAGTTCGAAGACATCGACACGACGACGATTCACGATCTGGTGCGAATCGTGCAGCCGGGTGTCGCGAGCAATCTCAGCTTTGCAATGACCGCGCAGTGGGATCCGTCGTCAACCGCGCTGCAGGCGCTGAAGACCGCCTCGGACAGCAAGGCCCGGCGCGCGATTCGGTTCACCTTCGCCGACTCGACGAAGTGGCTGACGACCGGCTACATCGGCTGCTCGCTGGCGCCGACCGGCTCGGCGCAGCAGCTCGTGACCACGCCGATCACCATCAAGGCCAACGCCAACGCGTCGCAGGCCTACGCGACCTGATGGCACTCGACAAGTCGACCATCGTCCGGCCGGTTCTCCGCAAGGAGACCGTCCCGGTCGAGACGCTCGGGGGCGACATCATCCTGCGTCAGCTCACGCTGTCGGAGATGCTGAAGCTCGGCAAGGAGCGGCACACGCAGGACGACGAGATCGCGCAGGTGCTCGCCTGGTGCGCCATCGACGCCAAGGGCGAGCCGCTGCTGAGTCTTGACGAGTGGCAGGCCTGGGGCGCGTCGTGCCTCGCTGAATCGCTGCAGCTCTACGAGGTCGTGATCAAGCTCACCGGCCTCGAAAAAAAAACGACACCGACGGGCTGACGTTCGCGCGCTTTCTGGCGCGTGACCTGGGGCGCACCGTCGACGAGCTGGGCGCCACGATGTCGGCGCAGGAGTATCTCGGGCACCTCGAGGACTATCAGCGTGAGCCGTGGGGCTCGCGATCCGTGGTTGCGATGCTGGCCCAAGTGTGCGCCATCCTGTGCAACGTCAACCGGGGCAAGGACGTCCCGCCGTTCGCGCCGACTGATTTTCTGCCGGGCCGCCGGGAAGCCGAGCCCGTCAAGCCGACCACGTTCTCGGATCTGATCGACACGCTCAAAGGGTAACCCGTGGCAACACTCGGCTCGCTGGTCGTCGAACTCGGCGCCAACGTCGGCAAACTGCAAACCGACATGGCGCGCGCCGTGTCCGTGGTCGACCGGGCTGCGGGTGGCATCAAGCGCGCGGCCGGGTTCGCGACGGCGGCGCTCGCCGGGATCGGCGCCGGCCTGTCGTTCGCCAGCATCGCGGGCGCGGCGCGCGAGGTCATCGACCTCGGCGATCGACTGCGCGATCTGTCCTTCGCGACCGGACAGTCGGTCGAGCAGCTCTCGTTCCTGAATTTCGCGGCGGGCCAGTCCGGCACGTCGATCGACACCATCTCCTCGGCCGCGCAGCAGCTCTCAAAGAACCTCGTCGACATCGCGAACGGGCAGGGCGGGAAAGCCGCGCAGGCGTTGAACCTGCTCAAGCTCTCGGCCGACGATCTGTCGCGCGTCGACCTCGCCACCCAGATCGGCCAGATCGGCGCTGCACTCGCTGCCGTCGACAACCCGAGCCAGCGCGCGGCGGCCGGCGCTGCCCTGTTCGGCAAGCAGTTCCGGGAATTGGCGCCGCTCATCCTCGAGGGCGAGGACGGCATCGGCCGGCTCGTCGATCGCTTCGTCGAGCTGAACGGCACGATCACCCGCGACCAGGCCGACAAGTTCGACGCGCTGAACGACTCGATCGGCGAACTCAACCTTGCCTCGCAGGCCGCCGGCAAAGCCGTCGCGACCGCGCTCGCACCGGCGCTGACGACGCTGTTCAATGCCATCGCGACCGGCATCCCGCAAGCCGCCCCGGCGCTGAGCAACCTCGGCAAGACCTTCGACACCTTCCTGACCGAAACCGCGCTCAAGCTCGAGCGCTTCAATCTCAAGTTCGAGACCTTCAAATCGGGCCTGTTCAACTCGGATCGCTTCCGGCAGCAGGCCGACCAGGCGGCCGACACCATCGACGGTCTCGAGGAAAAGCTGCGCGTCCGCCGCAACGCCGCGCGCACCGGCCGCGAGGAAACCGACGCAACTGCCGGCCGTGCCGCGATCCTCGGCACGTTCACGGGCGCGGGGATTGACGCGCAGGGCGATCCCGAAGCCGCCGCCAAGGCCGCCGAAAAAGCCTCTCGCGAAGCTCAGCGCGTGGCCGATGCCCTGCAGCGCGAAACCGACTCGGTGCGCGACTACCTGCAGGACTACGCGCGCGATCGCGAGCGTGCCTTTCAGGGCGAGGTCGCGCAGTCCCGCGCCCGACTGGACTCCCTGCGCGAATCCATCTCGACACCACGCGAGCGCGCGACGCGCGAGCTGCAGGAATTCTCGCGCGTGTTCGGCGCCAATTCCGACGAGTACGGCCGCAAGGCCATCGAGGTTTTCAACGAACTCGACACCACCGTCAGCAAGCTCGACGAGAACGGCGACCGGCTGAAAACCACCTTTTCCGATCTCGGGGCGACGTTCTCGTCAGCTTTCGAGGAGGCCATCTTTTCGGCCGGCAGTTTCTCCGATGTGCTGGCCGGCCTCGGGCAGGACATCGCGCGGCTGCTGTTGCGCCAGACCGTGACCGATCCCATCTCGAATTTCTTCAGCGAGCAGTTCAGTGCCGGTGGCGGCGGGTTCGGGGGCGTCGGCGATTTCTTCAAGGGCATCTTCGGCGGCTTCCGCGCCTCGGGCGGCCCAGTGTCCGCCGGCCGGGCCTATGTCGTCGGCGAGCGCGGGCCCGAGCTGCTGATCCCGGGCACCGCCGGCACGGTCGTCCCGAACGGCGGCGGGGGCGTCGTCAACAACGTCTACAACTACGGCAACGAGTCGGTGCGCACTGAAACCAATGACAGCCGCGGCATCGACGTGTTCGTCGGCGGCTCGGTCACCCGCGCAGCCTCGCGCGGCATGCTCGCGCCGCTCGGCGTGCGAGCGCCGCTGGTGGCCCGCTGATGGCTGTCTGGCCCGCTACCCTGCCGCAGCGCGTGCTGCTCGCTGACTTCACGGAGTCGGCCGAGCCGAACGTCATCCGCACCGAGATGGAGACCGGCCCGGCCAAACTGCGCCGACGCTACACCGCCGAGGTGAAAGTCTTTCAGGCGAGTCTCGTGCTGACGACCGCGCAGGTCGCGCTGCTCGATACGTTCTACGACTCGACTATCGGCGCGGTCGATCCGTTCGACTGGGTGCATCACCGCACCCTGGCCGCCGCGACTTACCGCTTCCGGGGCCGACCTGAGTACCGGCCGCTCGGCGCCGGTTACTGGCGAACGACGCTGATGCTCGAGATCCTGCCATGACCTCGGCCGACGGTCGCGCGTCACTCTACGCCGCGCAGACTGACGAAATCTGGCTGCAGCTCCTGACCATCGAGCACGCCGATCTGCCGACGCCGATCCGGCTGGTGAACAATACCGAGGACATCGTCAGCGACGGTCAGACGTTCACCGCCTGGTCGTTCCCGCCGATCCTGCCCGCGCAGAATGACGGCGAGCTGCCGACGCTCGAGCTGACGCTCGACAACGTCACGCGCGAGTTCACCGCGACTTTTCGCTCAATCTCGACGCCGTTCACGATCACGCAAGAGCACATCCGCGCGAGCGATCCGGACACCATCGAAGCCGGGCCGTTCGTGTTCGAATCCCGCACCGCGCGGATCTCCGATCGGACATTGCGCATCGAGGTCGGGACCGAGGCGATCATGAACGAGCCGTTTCCGGAAGCCACCTATACGCCGACCACCAACCCGGCGCTGTTCGACGCGGTCGACCGATGATCGCGGACTATGTCGGGATCCCGTTCACGCTGCACGGGACGGATCGCCGCGGGCTCGACTGCTGGGGGCTGGTGCGGTTGTATCACCTCGAGCAGCGCGGCCTCGCGCTGCCGTCGTTCGGCGATCGCTACGGGCGCGAACTCGACCTCGAGGAGCGCCGGCAGATCGCGGCGATCGTGCGCGGGGAATCCGACGACTGGCAGCCGGTCGAGGCGGGCACCGAGCGCCGCGGGGACGTCGTGCTGTTCAAGATGGCCGGCGTCGAGTCGCACCTCGGCATCGTCGTCGGCGAAGGGCGCTTTCTGCACGCGCGACCGGGCACCGATAGTTGCGTCGAGTCGTACAAGTCGCCGATCTGGTCGCGCCGCGTCGCGGGGTTCTGGCGCCGATGATCACCGTCGTCGCCGTGCCGCACCCGCTGCGGCTGAAGCGTCACGTCTACGAGTTACCCGGCCGCCCGACGGTCGAGGATGTCGTGGTGTCCGCGGCGGAAAAGGGCGGGGTGCCGCTGTCAACGATGGCGCACGCGGTCGTGGCCCTCGAGGATCGGCTGATCCCGAAATCGCAGTGGAAGCACGTCCGGGTCAAGCGCGGGACCGTGGTTGTGCGCGCGATGGCCGCCGATCCGATCAGTCTCGGCATCGCGATCAGCGGCTTTGCCGCCTCGAGCTGGGCGGCGACCTTGGGCCTGACCGCGCTGCAGCTCGGGCTCGTGCAGGCCGGCATCGGGCTCACGACGGCGCTGCTGACCTCGGCGCTGGCACCAGCACCGAAGCAGCGCTCGGTCGGTCGGGACAACGAGCAGGTCACCGCGCGGTTCTCGATTCAGGGCGTCAAGAACGAGGCCCGGCCCTATGGGGTCGTGCCGCGCATCTACGGCCGCCGGGTCAACTACTACCCGCTGCTCGCCGCGCAGCCGTATACCGAACTGTACTGGGGCGAGCAGCAATATATCCGGATGTTGTTCGACGTCGGCTATGGGCCTATGCAGATTTCGAACCTGAAGGTCGGCGACCAAGCCGTCGGCACGCTCAAAAACTTCGAGTACCAGGTGCGCGAGGGCTACGGCACCGACACGTCGATCACGCTGTTCAGCAACCAGGTGCGCGAGCAGTCGCTGAACATCGAGCTGAAGCAGGTCTCGGGGTTCTCGATTCGCACCACCGAGCCCGACACCGACGAGGTGACGCTCGATGTGACGTTCCCGTCGGGCCTGCAGCGGATCAGCGATCGCAACATCAAGTTCGGCGTCGCGGTGCAGTTCGAGGTGCAGATCCGGCCGACCGCCGGCGGGCCGTGGCAGAACCCGACGCTGTTGCAGGAATCTTTCGGGGTCACGATCACCGGCGGGGCGTTCGAAATCGCCGCCAACAGCAAGAGCGCGGTCCGCCGATCGGTCCGGTTCCGGGTGTCGCGCGGGCAATGGGACGTGCAGCTTAAGCGCCTGACCATGGACGATCAGTCCGACAACGTCGGCGACAATCAGTCGGTGACCAGCGAACAATCGTTCTGGACCGCGATGCGATCACACCAGAATGAGCCGCCGGTCACCCGCACCGGCATCGCCCGCATCGCCGTGAGGGCGCAGGCGACGGACCAGCTCTCTGGCGTCATCGAGCAACTCAACTGCACCGTGACCTCGGTGCTGCCGGTGTGGAACGGCTCGACGTGGGTCGAGCAGGCCACGCGCAATCCCGCGTGGGCCTTTGCGGACGTGCTCCGCGGCTCGGCCAACGCGCGCCCGGTGCCGGACAGTCGGATCGATCTCGACGCGCTGCTCGCGTGGGCGACCTGGTGCGATGCGAACGGCTTCACGTTCGACGGCGTGTTCGATCGCCGGCAATCCGTCTATGAATGCCTGCAGGAGATTGCCGCGACCGCCTGCGCGTCACCGACCGTGACCGATGGGAAATTCTCGGTCGTCGTCGACAACGCGCGCGACACCGTGATCCAGCATTTCACGCCGCGCAACCTGCGCAGCTTCAGCTCGACGAAAGTGTTCGCCGTCCGCCCGCACGCGCTGAAGGTCATTTTCTACCCGGAGAGCTCCGGCCATCAGGCCGAGGAGCTGTTCGTCTATGACGACGGCTACACGGCCAGCAATGCGACGCTGTTCGAAACCTTGGAACTCCCGTACACGACGAGCGCCGCGGCGGCCTGGAAACGCGGCCGGCGGGCGATGTTCGCCGCGCGCCTGCGCTCCGAAGTCTACGAGGGCGAGACCGACCTCGAGCACCTGGTGTGCAACCGCGGCGACCTGGTGCGTGTCCGCCATGATCTGATGCTCTGGGGCCTCGGCGAGGCGCGCGTGAAGTCGCTCGTGACGTCCGGGCTCAACACCACCGGGATTGTCATCGACGCGCCGCTGACAATGACCGGCGGCACGACTTACGGCATCCGTGTGCGACAGGCCTCGACCTCGGCCGAGTACACGCTGACGACCGTCGCCGGCGATCAGACGCAGCTCGATCTCGCGACACCAGTCGCGACCGCGTCGGGCCCGGCGGTCGGGGATCTCATCCAGTTCGGCGAGCTGGGGGCGGAATCCGTCGAGCTGCTCGTGCGCTCGATTGAGCCGGGCCCGGATCTCAGCGCGCGGATCTCCTTCGTCGACTACGCGCCCGCCATCCAGACCAGCGACAGCGGCGCGATCCCGGACTTCGATCCGCAGATCACCACGCCGCCGGCCATCAACCGGCCGCGCCCGCCGAAACCCGTCATTCTCTCGATCGACTCCGACGAGGATGCATTGATCCGGGCCAGCGACGGCACGCTGACCTCGCGCATTCTCTTGTCGGTGACGGTCATTCAGTCGCAGGGGCTGGTGCCGGCGGAAGTCATTCAGGCACGCTACCGGCCGGCGGACAGCAATCAAGACTTCGCGTTCGTGCCGAGCCTCCCAGCGCAGGCCGGCGATCTCTCGATCATGCCAGTCGACGACGGGCAGACCTACGTCGTGCAGCTCCGCAGCGTCTCGCAGGCCGGGGCCACCTCCGACTGGACCGAGATCACGCACACGGTCGTCGGCAAGACCACGCCGCCGCCGGACGTCGAGCGCTTTTATCGGCAGGGCTCGGGCCTCACCTGGCCGTACCCGGCGCCGCCGGTCGACCTCGCCGGCTTCGTGCTCCGCGCTCACTACGGCACCGCGACCGATTGGGGCACGGCCCGCGCGCTGCACCCGGGCGTCATCGGTGCGCCGCCGTTCGACATTTCGGGGCTGCACGGCACGCAGACGATCCTGATCAAAGCCGTCGACACCTCGGGTATCGAGTCGGCGACCGCTGCGACCGTGACCATCGATCTCGGCGATCTGGTGACCGCCAACGTCGTCGTCTCGCAAAGCGAGGCGCCAAGCTGGGACGGCGCGCTCACCGGCGGCACGGACACCGGCACCGACATCGAGGCCGATCTGCTGTCGTCGCCGCCGTTCTGGGGCGCCGATTCGGCGCTGTTCTGGGGCGCTGATGGCGATGTGTTCTGGGATGCCAACACCTACGACGGCATGATCTACGTCGCGACGTACACGCCGACCTCCGATGTGCTCGGCGATGGCGTGCTGAAGGTCGACGCGACCGTCACGGGCGCCTACACGCTGGACTATCGGATCTCGACCTCGGGCACGTTCTGGGGCGCCGACGGTTCAGCGTTCTGGGGGGCGGACGGGGCGCTGTTCTGGGACGCCGACTCGATCGGCGAGTGGCTGACGTTCCCCGGCGCGCTGGGGCCGTTCGACTCGACGGCTGACAGCTATCAGTTCCGCCTGACGACACACGGCGGGACCACGCAGGGCATTGCCTCGCAGCTCGACATCGTCATCGACGTGCCGGACATCGTCGAGGCCTTCGAAGACCTGGTGGTTTCGGCGACGTCGACCAGGCTGCCTATCACCAAGACTTACCGCGCGATCCGGGTCGTCAACGTCACCGTGCAAACCGACGGCAATGGCGGGATCTCGGCGCGCATCATCGACAAAGACGAAACGCTCGGCCCTGACATCGAGGTGCTGAACGCTGCCGGCACGGCAGTGATCGGCCTCGTCGATGCGGTCGTGCAGGGGTACTGAAATGAGCACATTACCGGCCGCCGGCTACATCGAAAACGCAGCGCGCACCAACGCGGAGATGAAAGTCGCGCTCGAGGCCCTGCGCGACATCATGGCCGAGGCCGTCGGCGGCGAGGCGGGGGCTGAACTCACGATCGCAAGCGGCGCCGTCACCCCGGCCGAGGGGGTCGGGGGCGGGATCTTCCGCCTCGACACCGAGGGCAACGCGGCGACCGATACGCTCGACACCATCACGCAGACCAACACGCGCGACGGGCAGGTCATCGCGCTGCGGGCCGAGAACGCGAGCCGGGTCGTCACCCTCAACCACGCGGCCGGCGGCGCGGGGCAGATGCTGCTCTACGACGCGACCGACTTCGTGTACGCGAGCACCTCGGCCGTCATATTCCTGCGCCGCTCGGGGACGGACTGGGTTGAGCTGCACCGCTTCGTGCCGACGGAAGACCTGACCGCCCTGACCACCATCGCGACCGACGATCTGATCGAAATCTGGGACGAGTCGGCGAGCACGGTCAAGAAAATCACGCCGCCGAATCTCATCACTGCGGCCCTGGGGGGCGCCTGCGCGCTGCTCGAAACCGAGAACGGCTCGGCGGTCGCGACGTATGACTTCGCGCTGGACCTCACGAACTACGCGCGGCACGTCATCCACATCGACCGCCTGAAACCCGCGACCGACGGCGTCGAGTGCTGGGGCCGGCTGTCCGCCGATGGCGTGACCTATGTGACGACGAGTTACCGATGGTCGCGACACAACCTCACAGACGCGGCCAGCGAAGGGCTTGCCGGCTCGACTTCAGACGCCAAATTCCTGATGGCCAACGCGGTCGGCAATGTCGACGGCGAGCAAATCAGCGGCACCATCGAGATCGCATCGGTGACCGGCATGGGCGTGCGGGTGTCGTGGCGGCTGAGCGGAGAGAACGCGGCCGGCAGTTACTACATGATCAACGGCATGGGGGTGCACGCTGCGGCGGCATACGCGTATTTCCGGCTGATGTTCTCAAGCGGCAACATCGCCTCCGGCGCGGTCCGCATGTACGCCTTCAAGGTATGAAAGCACTCGCGCTCATCCTGGCGCTGTGGGCATCGTCGGCGACGGCTGCCCTACAAACCGAGTTCACGCTATACCGCAACGCGCAAACGCCGTTGCAGGGCTATCCCTCTGGCGCGTGGCATTGGCCCGGTGTCGCGATGTCGGCGGCGATGTCGCTGCTATATAGCAACCTCGATCTGTCTATCGAGTCCTGCCGCTGGGCGTTCAGTTGGACACCAGATAGCGGCCCATCGCCTACCGGCTTGCGGCTGGTGGCTGTGGTGGACGGGCAAATTATCCCGCTGACCTCCGTCACGATGGCTAACAGGGTCACGCCGACATCGGACGGGCGCGATGTCACGCCGCAAATGATGTGGCTGGTTTCGCAGCGGCGGTCCGCGTGGCTGGGCGTGCAGACTGTTGGCGACGGGGTGCGGGGGCCGAAGGTTTATCACAGCGTGATTGAGTGTATCTGGCAATGACTGACAGCATATTTCTGAAAACCCTGATCGGCGTGATGGCCGCTGCGTTCATGGCGTGGTCGGCCGTGATCTGGCGCGCAGTCGAGCAGGTCGGCGATCTGTACAGCGACATCCAGCTCATAAAACAGGCCGTGGCGCAGGTGTCTGCGGACGTAACAGACACGCATCAATCGCTGACGCGGCATGAGCAGCTCCCGGCGCACCCCGGCGCGCAAGTGTTGCATGAGAGAACCATGATCCTACTGCAACAGATGCAGCGGGACATCGACAAGGCCGAGAAGCGGCATCCATAGCAATGGGCAAGCGCCCAAGGAGATATGATTATGAGCAAGATATTACTGATAGCGTTACTCGCGTTTCCAATCATCGCGTCCGCCGATTTCATCGCGCGCTGCGATCCGCCGAATAGCAAAACTGCTGACCGGGCAGCGAAGATCACGGCCGGGGCTGTGCGAAGCCATTTGCTGAATATCGAGCAGTTGCGAGAAGGCGTGCCCAACGTTCTGCCAATGTTTAACGTCGAAGATTCAATTTCAATTATTGCAGGGCATTCGCGCATGTGTTTCCAGTTTTTCAAAGCCGCCGCTTCCAACGCTTGCGACTACAGCATTGCACCGCGTGCAACTCCGTTTCCAGCGCCTGCCGTGTGTGTGTGGTCGAAGCTGTCTGCCGGCAGCAAAACCAAAGTCAGAGCGCTGGGCGTGTCGCCAGAGTAACTCACCAGCGCCCCGGCACGGGTCGGGGCGCGTCAGGGGGCCACATGATAGGTGACTTAATCGCGGGCGTGGTGGGTAAGATTATTGATCGTGCTTGGCCAGATCCGGCGCAGAAAGCACAGATTGCGCTCGAACTTGAACAGATGCGGCAGGCCGGCGAGTTCAAGCTCATCGACGACGAACTCGAACGGTCGCGGCAGCAGACCGACGTGAACAAGGTGGAAGCTGCCAGTCCTGATCGATTCGTCGCCGGCTGGCGTCCGTTCATCGGCTGGACGTGTGGCGCCGCGCTCGGCTGGCACTACATCGGGCGCCCGCTGGGGGATTGGGTCGTGCTGCTGACCGGGAATACCGCACAGATCCCTGCTGTCGAGCTGGGCGACCTGGTGATCATCCTGCTCGGCATGCTCGGGCTCGGCGGCATGAGGTCGACCGAAAAGATCATGGGCACGAAGTAGCGATCAAAGCGCGGGCAGGTCCAGCAGATACTGCGCCGGGGCCCGGCGGTAGCGAGTGATCTCGCGCTCAAGCGCGTCGAGCTGTTGCAGCCGCCAGCGATAGGCCGGGATCTCGGCGACCGGCAGGCCGTCCGGGTTTTCCCGATAGTAGATGGCGCCGCGCACGAGCTGCATCTGCTCGCAGCCCGGCCACGGCATGCGGCCGGCGTAGACCTCGAGCAGCCGCACCACGGGCTCGGGTGCGCGGCCGTCTCTGAGATAGCCGTCGAGGGTGCGCGGCGCCACGCCGAGGCGCTCGGCGAGCTGCCGGCGTGAGTGTCCAGCCGTCCGGGCGAGCATCACCAGATCCCGCATCTGAGTCTCCGGTCGAGAACGTTGTCAGGCGGGGATCAGGGTAGGCGCAACAGAGGCGCGGCGGGGCTTCCGCGGCGTGAAATTGGGTGAACTCTTGCGCACATCGGCGCGGCGGTCGTGACGCGCGACACGCCGCCCGGGCCGCCGGCCGGTGCTAAAGGGCGCCCGCCGGTCGCTGATCCGCGGGAGTTTACATAATAAACACTGACCCTGTTGCTGCGGTGCACTCGACGCGTGCGCCGGGGGCACTGGCGCCGCTGCCAGACCGATCGCCGCAGTAAGTGCGGCAGTCGCCATGCCCTTGCGCGCGACGCGCAGGAGTGACTTCCGGATGTCGGGGTTTTCCTGCCGTTCAGCGGTCGCGATGGCAATCAATGCGCCTGCCTCGACGCCGAGAATGTCCGCGCACGCGGCGCATCCATCGGCAGACAGTGAACACTTTCCATTCCGGATGTTGCTGATCGTTCCCTGACGTATCCCGGTCTCTTTGCCGATCCGGTAATCGGTCGCGCCGCCCAATTTTTTGGCGACGGCATTCAAGATGTCGTTGCTCGTTTGCATGACGTGTTCCTCGCAGTGATGACGAAAGCGTAGCGCATGGCCGCAAATTTGCAAGGTAGGAGGGGCGCGTGCATCGGTGTCAGCGTGCACGCGAAAAAGATTACACACGACCTTGCACGCACTAAAAATGTAGTCTAACTTTAAGCCGTACCTCGTCACTGCGAGTCGGCAATGCACCTCAAAACCTCTTTTCTGAATCTGTTCCCGGCGCCGGTGCGCTGCCGGACCGGCGTCGGTGCAGTTGTGCCTTTTGGCGCGCTCGCAGTGAACCGGCAGCGCTCTTTTTCTCCGTTGTCCTCCCCGTCCTTCCTGGCCCGGGATTTCTCGGGCCCTTTTTAATCACTGCGAGGGTTCCATGATTCAGATACTGACTGACTTCGTGCCGCCGTCGGCGCGGCTCGAAACCACTCTCGACGACAAGCGCCGCGCGGCGATCGAATGGCTCGGCCCGCGCTGGGTGCTGCACCCGGCGAACGCGCCGCGCAAGTTGCGCCGGCCGTATGGCGACGGGAAGGTGGTGCGCTCGTGAGCCGCGAAGATGGCATTCACATACACGCCGCGGCGCTGTATGCCGTCGCCGAACAATTGTTCGGCCTCGTGGCTGAAGTTT
>Ga0181337_1000043_pt1 | contig 24026 bp, 51 predicted proteins | sample Sp13VDMM15DD_FD_168302 | JGI IMG/M metagenome (GOLD analysis project Ga0181337, IMG submission 168302) | Freshwater viral communities from Lake Michigan, USA - Sp13.VD.MM15.D.D | ecosystem: Environmental > Aquatic > Freshwater > Lake | place: USA: Michigan | collected 2013-04-23 | reverse complement strand
GACCTTCGTCTGCATCTGCTCGATGGCTCGCACCCAATCGCTTGTCGGTGGAGGGTTCTGTTTGAGCTGCTCCATCGATTCCGCGAGCGCTTCGTTCGAGATCTCGTCCGGCCACGTGCTCTCGCCGGTCTGCACCAGTGTCATCGAGATGGTGCCTTCGTATTCTCCTGGGACGTAGTCCTTCACCACCACATCGGCTGCATCGAGAGGTTCATAGGTGATCTCTTCCACACCGCTCGCGAACCCAACCTCGACACCATCGAACTTGAAGATGGCCTTCGATCCGGTGAGGACCCTCGTCTTATCGACCTGCTTGGTGTGCAGCGTCAGCTTTCCGCAACCTCTGCAGTAGAGGTTGATCTCACCCATCAGCATCGTGACGGGCTCGCCCTTCCCGCACGAGCCGCACTTGTACTCCTGTGATGCGGCTCCCCATGCATCGAGGTTGTTGACCGGATAGTTCGGAGAGGGCAGCGGGCATCCACGGCAGCTCAACCGAGGCTTGCCTGCGACTGTGCCTGGTGTGAACGCCTGACATCCGCACTTCGGGCACGGCGAGACCTTCCGGTCCTTCACCTCGATGATCAGCTCGAAGAGGCGCGGCGCCGTGAATGGATCCGGGCTCGTGCTCGGCTTCTTGAGTGGAGCAAGCTCCGCGGTCAGCTCATCCGCGAGTGCGTTGAACCGGGTGCGCTGCGGCTTGGTGTCATACCCGAAGGCACGCATCACCTCACCCGGCGACTCGAAGATCCGCACTTCTTGAGCTGGACCTCGCTCGGTCTTCCCAACGATGCTTCCCGCACCAGGACGCTTCATCACGATCTCGTAACCAACACCCATCGGGCGCGACGGCTCAACTGCCTGCCCGATGGTTGCGCGCAGGTCGTACAGCTCAGCGCCCTCCAGGTTGGTGGACACCATGATGTACACCATGCCCGCGGGGAGGGTCTGGAGGGTGTCATCCGAGGTCCTGACTTCAACGTCGAGGACACTCGGTGACACCCGCATCACCAACATCACCAAGTCCGACATCCGCATTCTCGTACTCCTCATCGCGGCGTCGGCCGCGTCGTCACGTTTCAGTCTGACCGAGTAGCTTCGCGCCTTCGTCGAGCTTGGCTGTCACCTTCGCGGTCAGCTTCTCGACCATCGTACCGAGAGCCTCTGACAGCTTCTCCGCTTCCTCTTCCATGAAGAAGCTCGGACTCGTCACCCGCACCCGCCACCGCTCTCCGCGTGGCTGCACACCGATGAAGATCTCCTGAGCTTGATCCTCCGGGATGTTGAATAAGTGCTTGGTGAGCGCGTGGATGAAGGAGATCTCGGCGTCGACGCTCACAGCCCGACCTTCTCGAAGATCTTCTCGGCGACAGCCATGCCGATGTTGCAAGCGCTGTCGATGTCGTCGCCGTTCGGATCGCTATTCATCGAGAGGATCCGCGACGCCGAGTCCGCGGCGAGCTTGGCGAGGTTGTGCTTGCGCACGAGCGCCTCCATCTCCTGCATGCTCTGCATGCGCGCCTGCGCCTGCGCCGCGACGTCGATCCCACTTCCTCGCGGCATCTCAGCGGTACGACGCACGACAGCAGCCTCCTCGAAGCTGCTGTGACCGTTGGTACCATTGGTCGGCTCGGGTGCATCAGGAGTCATCATCGGTGGCGGCGGAGTCCGCTCGACCCTGCTGGCCCGCTGACGCAGCTCGAAGCGCACGTTCGCGAACCGCTCCTGCAGCGAGTCGTCGTTCGGGCTCTTGCTGATCTCCAAGGAGACCTTGGCAAGCTCCAGCTGGAGCTGCTCCATGGTCATGCCCTCGGGTGCCTGCGCCTGCACCCTCGGCAGGATCGGAGCCTGCGCGTTCATCTCGACACCGCGGCGCTTCAGCTCAGACTTGAGCGCGTTGACCTGGTCGACCTGCTCGGGTGGAACGCCGCCGGACCACATGTTGTGGATGCTGGCGAGGTTGGTGTGGATCTGCTCGGTGGTCATCAACTTGACGGACATGCTCTTCTCCTCGGTATCTGTGACGGTTGGTTACTAGCTGCTCTGCTCGGCAGCTGGCTTGATATACTTCACGACGAGCGCGAGCTTGTCTTCAGCCTCGCGCTGCATCGCCTTGGCGACCTCGGCCTCGACAACGAGCTTGGCCTGCTCGGTCTCCATCGAGATCACCTTGAGGATGAGCTGGCGGTTCTCGTTGCGGAGACGATCGTTCTCGCGGGCGAGCGCTTCATCACCTGTCGGGATGATGGTTGGTATCGGCTGTTCATCCTTCGTTTCACGACGATTCTTCAACTCGACTGTGATGCTCTGGAACAGAGACTGATCATCGGTGAGCTTGTTGCTGTCGGTGGTGATGCTGGCGGAGAGGGTCTTCAGCTCCGCTTCCAGCTCTTCGGTGCTCTTACCCATGACATCGATCATCTTCTGCTCCTTGTGGTTACTCGAAACTGAAATCGAACTTGCTGTGCTTGGAGAGCTTCTCCATCCCCAAGAGTGCGCTCGCGGTGGCATGAACAAGGTGGTCATCTCCTGACGAGCTGACCGCCTCTACCATCTCCTTGGTCTCGTCGTCGATCTCCTTGAGCAACGCGAGCGCGCGGAAGTGGCGGTGTAGCAGCTGCATCTTATCGAGCGCCAGACTCGGAAGGCCGAACTCGCGCTCCTTGATCGAGTGACAGACGTTCTTGAGCGCCATCGTGCGGTCGACGAGCACGCGTCCACGCGCTGGATCGGACCACTCGGGTTGGAACGTGCGGCTCGACTTCGCGCTCGGGTTGTACCACTGCGCGTAGAAACGTCCCTCGTTACCTGTCGGACAGAGCCTGCGCATCAGGTACGCGTTGCGATCCTTGCCGTAGCCAGCATCCGCGATGACGATGTCAGGTACGAACGGTGCGAGGAACTTCTCGACCGCCTTCGCAGCTCCAAGCTCCTCCGAGGTGTCCTCGAAGATCCCGATGTCGAGGAGGTAGACGCGGTTGTTGTTGCGGTTGCGTCCCAGCGTCACGCACCACGAGAAGTATCCCCAATCGATGCCGGAGGAGATCTGCGTCCAGTCGCTCGTGCGCCCGTGGATGAACTCGTGACCTGCGCACGCGTTCTCGAAGTCCTGATCACCAACGAGCGCATCGTCCATCGACGCCGGCAGACCGCACACGTAGTTGAGCCACGGTTGGATCCAGCGGAAGTCGATCTTGTCCTGCATCACGCGCGTGGCGGAGATCCACGGAGCGATGAGCTGCGAGACGTGGTAGCCGCGGATGTGATTGCGGTCGGGGAACCGCGCCACCCATCGTCCCGTGTAGATGCGGTCGAGCTTCCCGCGGCACTTCACCTTGTGACACAGGTACTCGTAGCTCTCCGGTGGAAGCTCCTTCGTGCCAGTGGGGAAGTCCTTGACCTGGACGATGTTCGCGCGCCACTCGATCTCCTGCCACTCGTTGCACTTCTCGCACTTCACCATCCAGACCTGCTGGTCCGAATCGCGGAACGGAACGTCGATACCGCGGCCGGGAAGCGTGGGCGTGCTGTACTCGCGGAACAGACCGTAACGCGACGACTTCAGCGACTCGCGGAACGCAAGCTCGACCTTGTCGCGCATGCGGTCCTTCTCATCGAGGAACACGGCATCCGCGTCGACACCTTCGCCGAGGTTGGATTCCCAGGCGCTGCGGAGGATGAGGTAGCTGTCACCGATGCGCTTGGTGAACACCTGATTCGGGATGCCCGCGAGCATGGCCATCCGAGGTGACTCACCGAACGCTGAGGCGATGCGTGTGATCGAGAAGTCCTGAAGCTGCTTGTCACGTGGGAACGTGAGGATCAGCTTCGTGCCCGGATGCGTAGCGAGGAAGTGGAACACCTCCGAGACCGCAAGCTCGGACACGCCGACCTGGCGACCCTTCTCATATGCCTTGTGCTTGTGCTGGTCACGTAGCGGCTGCTTGAGGAACGGCCGATGGTGGAGCAGCCGCGCCTGCAGCTCGTTCTCGTAGTCGCTCTTGATGAGCGTCTTCTTGACGATGTCGAGCTGCTCCGGTTCGAGCTTGCGCGAGTTGTCGTAGACGAGCGGCTCGCCCTTCACGCGACGGTTGAGAGCACACCAGATGACCGGGTCCTTCGCCGCGAGCGCTTCTAAGCCGCCCATCGCCGATGCCTCGGGTGGTGTCTCGATCAGGTCAGCAATCTTCATCGATCGAGCTTACGCCGCCGCCGACTACTTCGCAGGCTGCGCGAGCGCTTCGTTCAGGACCTTGCGGATCCACTGACCGGCGGAGTAGCCGAGCTTCTTCGCGTGAGCCTTCCACGCCTTCTCGTCGACCTTGGCGCAACGAATCTGGAACCGCGTGTCCAGCTCCGCCGGCAGTGTCTTCGGTCGACCAACCGGATTCTTCTCCGGCTTCAGCTTCTTCTTCTTCGGCGCCATGGTGTCGGTTGTAGTTGTTCTTGTTGACATTGTCAACTCACGGGTTCTTTCGTGGAGGGAGGGTTCGCGCCGCCGCTGCCGGGTCCCGGTAGAAGACGGTGATTGCGAGGCAGTGGAACGCCGAATCGCTGGACTGTGTCACCAGCATCTCGCCGATCTCGAACGTCGGGTGAGCGGTGAGCCAGTCGGTCACTCGCTCTCCGAGCACCTGCCGGTCCGCAATCATGGTTGCCGAGAACACCTTCACCCCATTGAATGTCATGGGGGGATACTACCTACTTGGTGAACGGTTTGAAGCGAATCCCTTCGGCTTCAGCCCATTCTTCAGCCTCGACCTCGGCTTCCTCGGGTGTCGTGTACGAGGTGGGACGGGTGCTCCACGGCTCCCAGAAGTTGCCGTCCTGGTTGTTCCACCACATCTGGACCGCGAACCAGCCGCGCATTCCCGAGGTGACAGTGACGAAGTTGCTCTTGTCATCGAGGAACGGATCGCGCGTCGGCTTCGGAGACGGCATCACTTCTTCTCAGCGGTGAGCCGGCGATGCGCGAGCTTGGCACCGAGCGTGGGATCCGCACCGAACAGCTTCGGCAGGTCAGCACCACGGAGGCAGTCCGTCGGCTTGTCATCCATCGTGAACGGACGCTGCTTCGCGTTGCGATCCGGTCCGGTGCCATCGGTCGTCTCGTCTGCCACGAAGCGGCCGAGGTATCCGAACGGCAGCTGGTATCCGGGCGCGAAGCACCAGAGGTGGTACTGGTTCGCGGTGTCGTGGAGCCGGCTCTCGGCCGGGTAGATCTCGACGGCCTCGCACTCCTCACCCATGATCATGTTCTTGATGCGCTGCAGCTCGCGCCAGTCGTGGATGGTGGTGCGGTCATTGCGCTTGATCGACAGCCACGCGACCGGACCCATCGGAGGCGGCACATCACAACCCTCGACCGTGACGGTGAAGATGTTGTTCCGCAGCACCACCATCTCATCCGGGATCTTGTGCTGGTTGCCATCCGCATCGGACCACGAGCTGCACCGCGCGAACGGTGTCCACTTCACGTGGTAGCTGTGCTTCTCACGTTTGCGCTTCGCCATCAGTCTAGCTCCTCTGCGATTGCGTCGAAACGCGTTCGCGTCTTGTTGGTTTCATCTACGGGATAGATGGCTAGCTCGCCATCGTTCGGGATGAAGTCGAGCTTCACCTTGATGTAGGGCACACCGACCCTGCTCTTGCTCTGCCATCCGACACCGACCCGCTTCCAGTGTTTCTTGCCGCTGCTGTCAGGTGTGAATGAGCGAGCGAAGACATCGAACTCCGGTTTCGCCATCAGATCTTCACCGTCTCGATGGTGTTGTTGCGGAGGACCTTCCATCGGAACTTCTGCTCCCAGCGCTCATCGCAGAGCTGAGGCATCGCATCACGGTGGTACTTGCTGAGACGGATGACGTACGTCTCAGTGTCGTTGTCATCGTCTTGGCTGTAGGTGATGTTGCTCGCATCCGATTCATCGTGCGGCCACGAGACTGCGTAGCGCAGCATGTCCATCGGGAAGGCACCACGACCGGTCACGGTGTAGTCGGTGCGGTAGAGGTCTCCGACGTAACCCTTGCGCGAGGCTTCTGTGACCAGGTCATCGAACTCATCTGATGCCTGCTTGATCTTGCCGAGCATCTCGCCGATCGCTTCTCGGAGGTCATCGTTCGTCATGATGTGACCCTACTCCTTAGTGGTGACGTTGTCAACAGGAACTGCATCACCCGTCTTGTCGACGATCTGGTGACCGGCGATCTGGAGGATCACGGAGCACACGATGACGATGTCATCGTTGATCACGCGGATGAGTCCTCTCAACCTGGGCTGTGCGTTGAGCGTCGTGATGAGACGCTTCGCGGCAGCGACAGCCGGGTCAAGTCGGATGGCGCCTGGCGGCAGCTCAGCCTTCTTGGCATCGACTGCATCCACATGCTCCTTGAACAGCCGACTCGCCAGCACGAGCTGCTCACCGAACGTCTTGTACGGATCCATCTTGTCCGGGTGGTGCTCGAACGCCCATGCGATCACCTGCTCCTGAGAGCGCTGGACCTTTTCTTCCTTGGTTCCGCTCATGACTTCTTTTGCTCCTCGCGTTGCCACGCGGCGATCATCGGAATCACACCCTCGTTCGCTTCCGGCCAATCCGTAGCGATGGGCTCTCCATCGGTGCCGAACAGCTCGAACACCCGACGTCGGGTCAGTGCAGTCTCGTCACCCTTGAGTGCCTTGCGCGTCTCGGGTGTGTTCTCGATGCCGGCGACGTACCGGATCATCCCGTGTACATCGTGCTCACCGCTCGGACCGAACACCTCGATGACCTTCCGCATGAGGTTCGTCGGGCACTGGTGCGAGTGGTAGAAGTAGTCCGGGCCTTGGATCCTTCCGTACTCCTCTTCGAGCACCAGATAGAGGTCGCGCAGCTTGCAGAGCGCGAATCCCTTCGGCTTCGCTGTCGTGGTTCGGATCTCGATCGTTCCATCAACACGGACCGTTCCCCAGATCTCCGTCCGGCAGTCCTCGGACCTGCACTGCCACGGTCCGAACGTGCGCTTCTCACCTGTGATCATGTGCTCGACGCTGTGCTCGTGCTGCTTGCACGTTGGGCAGAGGATGAATCGCTTCGTGAAGACATCAGCGATCATGACTCTCGGCTCTTCTCGATGGCTGCACGCACGCGCTCACGCTCCACGTCCTCGCGCGCGATGACCTCGTTCATTAGCTTGCGGTTGATGTTCCTGGTGATGCCCTGCTCGACGATTCGATTCAGCTCACGAGGCGGCAGCGCGTCCAGCTCCCAGCTCTGGTTACCGAACTCCGCGATGTATGCAGCAGCCCGCGAGTCGGTGATCTTCGCCGGGTTCGGTGGTGGATTGAACCGGCGCACCTGCTCCGTGGTGAGCGCGATGGCATCGACCTTCAGGTTCGGCACGCCGAACTCCGTGAGCCGGTCACGGATGTCGCGGATCATGTCCTTGCCGCTCGGGTCGTGGTCGCCGAGGTACAGCACGATGACCTCCTTCTCGACGTCCTCGCACTCGTTGCCTTCCTGATCACCGCTCGCGTAGTTCCACCGGAACATCGGGTTGGTCTTCTGCTCGCAGTATTTGCAGGTCCCGTCGACCTCGCGGTAGTCGAAGTCCGACGCGCAGTCGTCGCACTGCACCTGCACCGTGACACCGCACGCTTCGAGCATGCGCTCGGCTGCTGCCTTCATCGCGCTCGCCGAGCTGTAGCCCTTGTTGACCATCAGCGGGATGTGGTTCCGGCGCGCGATGGGAGAGAGCACGCCTGCGAGCGCTTGCTTCTCCACCCACAGCTCGACGTACTTCGGTTGGTCCTTCCACCGCGGCGAGCGCCACTGGTTGACGGCTGCATCGACAAGCTCGTCGATGGAGTCCCACGAGGACGGCACGTCGGGCTCGCGACCACGGTCCTCGATCGAGTCCCAGCTGATGAGGCCGGCGTAGCGCGCATCAGTCAGGATGCTCGTGAGGTTCTGGTAGCTGCGCGGCGTGTTCGGGATCAGGTCACGTGCGACGAACTGGTAGTAGACCTGACGTGCGGTGAGCTTCTGCCCGTCGTACTCCGCGATGATCGCTGCTGCCTGCGTGATGCGGGTGAGCGTGTCGGGTCGAAAGTTGGTGGATCGGAACTGCTGTCGGCTCATCTCTTGGTTCTCCTGTCTGCTAGCGGGATGTAGTGACCCTCCTTGTCGGTGAGTCCCTCGAATGGGTGAGGATGCTTGCCATGCTTCGCGAGCGCGCGTTCGCACCGCTTGCAATTCTTGGCACCGTTATCGACCGTGATGAACAGGTCAACAGTCCAACCATGTGCGGGTGTGAGTCCACATGCTGCGGTGGCACGTCGGATCTCTCCGAGAGTCGTCTTCCCATCCTTGATGTCCACCGCATGCAGAGACCAACCACGCTGCCCTGCATCAGCGCTCTGATCGATGGTCCTTGGATTCGGAGCTGTCACGAACCACTCGATCACCGCTTTCCCTTTCCGCATCCGTGCTTCGGTCCATGTCCGCAGTGCAGCTCCTGCGGAGTGGGGTCGTGATCGAGAACCCAGGGCTTCTTCGGACCACTACCATCCAGCTCGTAGTTGAGCACTCGTCGTGCCTCGACGGTGTCCAGCGAGAGCTTCCTGATCACCGTGAAGCTGGCGGTCGCTCCGGTGAGTGAAGAAATGTCCGAGCACGCAGCATCCAGCTCAGCGCGAGCCTTCTCCAGGTGCATGATCGCGACCTTGATCCGCTTCTTCGCTGCCTTCTCTCTGTCTGTCATCGGTTCCTCATGGTCTTGAGCTTCAGTTCCCAACCACCGCGGCAGACGCGGAAGTGCGGTTGGATTCCGATTGCGTCTCCGGTGTTCGGGTCGGTCTTGGTGCGAGCATCCATCAGCACGGTCTCGTGGCAATAGAACTCGCTGACGATCGCCGTCTGCTTGAACGATGCGAGGTCGTCGTCAGAGACGGTGAGCTTAGGACCTCCCCGGTTCGGACCGAACGGGCACGACTCGCACATCTTCTCGACGATCGGCTTCCGCGGCAGTGGCTCCATACCCGGTGGCAGCGTCTTCTTCGACTTCACCTCAAAGTCGCCGCGCGAGATGGCTCCGATGGTCTTGTTGAACGCGGCGACCTTCTGCTTGACGGTTGGCTTCTTCACCGGCGTCTCCTCTTCTTCACGACGAGTTGTGGATCGTGACGCAACCGAACGAACACGCACTCGACGTGCGGACGGTTGCGTTTGTAGAACAGCGCTGCGTAGGCGCCTGCTCCGAGTTTGGTCTTGCGGGTCGCGACGCGAACACCGGACGAGTTGCACGAGAAGTCCGCGATGACATCCCAGCGGTAGCCATCGCGGATCATGTTGCGCTCTCCGGTCACAACCCGCCGTAGACGAGGAAGACGATGAGCGCGATGACAGCGAGCGCGACCGCATAGAGCGCACCACCACCGCTCTGCTTGTGGTCTCGGTTGTCGAGGACGCGTTGCAGCTCGTCGGGCGTCACGGCTTCCACCCTGTCGGTGCGATGCGGCGGACGTAGCTCCTCTGCTTCGCCCGAACGGTCCACGTCATCACCTTGCGGTTGACGGTAATGGTGCGCAGCTCGACCTTGCCGGCCCGCACACCTTGGATGAGAGACACACGACGCAGCAGCGTCTTCAGCTCCTTGTCGAGCTGATCTTCCTTCTTCGCCATCAATTCCTCCTCTTGGTGCTCAGGTCACTTCGCCTTGTCGACCCAGAGGCGGACGAGGCTCGGTGACACGTTGTGCTTCTTGCCGACTGCCGACGCGTTGTTGGCCTCGTTGGCTTCCTTGACGACAGCAGCTTTGAACTTCTCGGTGTACTTGCGGTTCTTCCGCGTTCGACCAGGCGCATGCCGCATCGGCGCCTTCGACTTCATGGCTTTCGCCACGGACCTGCGTCCATCGGGTGGGACCGTCGCTCCGGTGAGCTGACGAATCACATCGCGCAGCTTCTCGGATTCGGACTCCAGCTCCTTGAGCCGAGTGCGTGCTCCAGCGAGAGCGAGCTTGCGGAGGGTCTCTGCATCGAGCTTCATGACGTGATCTCCCAGCCCTGGTTGATTGGATCGGCGTCGTGCATCGTCTCTTGATGCGACTGCAGGTGTGCGACCGCCGCCGGCATCGCCATGCGTCCCTGCGGTGTGCGGCGGATGAGTCCGGTCTCCATCAGGTGCGGCTCGATCACACCCTCGATGACACCACGCTCCAGCCCGAGCTGAGCTGCGATGGCAGTCACACCGTAGGGCATGCCGACGCGCTCACAGAGCAACGCGAGGTACGCGCGATCGTTCGCATCGAGCCCGAGCGAGTCGATACCGAGAGCATGGAACGTGCCCTCCGCGGTCTCCAGCGTCAGCTCCTGCTCGCCGGCCGACTGCATGAAGTCGCGGCACGCCCGCACGAGGCGGTTCGCGATGCGTGGTGTACCACGGCTGCGTCGACCGATCGCATCAGCGATGTTCTCGCCGAATGCATTGGTGCGGACGTCGAGCTTGCGCATCGTTCGGCCTGCAATGGTGGCGAGGTCGGGAACCGAGTAGTGCCCGAGGTTGAACGTGTACGCGAAGCGGTCACGCAACGGTCCGGTGAGCAGATGCGCTCGCGTCGTGGCTCCGATGAGCGTGAACGGCTGCAGCGGCAGGCGGATGGTCTTCTTGCCTGCGCTGAGGTCGACGTGTCCGTCTTCCATCGCCGTGTAGAGCAGCTCCTGCATCGCGGGCTTGAGACCATGCAGCTCATCGAGAAACAGCACATCGTTCTTGCCGAGCCCAGTGAGCAGCCCAGTCAGCTCGCCCTTGTGCTCGATCGCCTGGCACACCGCGGAGTGCAGGCGGGTCTTCATCTCCGTCGCGACGATCGCCGCGAGCGTGGTCTTGCCACACCCGGGGAGGCCGGCGATCAGGAGGTGACCACACGCGCGATCGTTGTGGAGAGCTGCGATCACTGCACGACGCAACGTCATGATGGTGTCGCGCTGTCCGACGTAGTCGTCGAACGATGCTGGTCGGATGTCGTTGTCCTTCATGGCAGAGCTTTCTCCAAGCGCTTGAGCGAGGTGAACCCGCTCAGGAAACGCTTGATGGTGATGACCTTCGCTCGCCACGCTTTGCAGAGGCGGTGGTGATGTCCTCGATTGCAGACCTGGTCGCACGTGCAATCAGAACGGTTCGCTTCACGTTCGATCTGTCGTCTGGTCATGGCGTTCCTTCCTGAGTGCCCGCTCTGCAGCGAGCCTCGCGTTTCCGATGTTGGTGTAGGGCTTCTCGCGCACGAGCTTGCCGCGGAAGAATGTGCGGAACCCGTCGGTGAGCCTGACGATCTCGCTGACGATCTCGCCCGCGGAGTACAGGCTCCAGACGTTGCCGCCAACGCTCCAGCAACCGAGACCCCACGTGCGCTTCACTTCGCACCGTGCGCGTTCTTGAATGCAGCGATGGTCCACTGCTGCAGACCGCGTGCACGCTCCTCCATCGAGCATGCATCGGCCGCCTTGATCGCGACGTCCTTCTTGTAACCAGAACCCATGAGCGCCGCGATGACATCCTCGCGGTCCGGGTTGGTCACAGGGATCGGCTGCTCCTGCGTGTGGTTGACTGGCGTGGTGCGCCGGGTGCGCTTGAGCGGAATCGTCGGCGGCTTCTCGTGCTCGACGATCGCGACGACCTTGTCGTGACGGTACGCCTTCTTGAGGTCGCGCTTGGTGATGTGATCAGGCTTCTTGCCTCGCCACGTCTGGAAGCGGACGACGAGCTTGCGCAGCTCGTAGCCGAGAGCCAGACCTGCGGTTCCGCCGATCGCGATGCCAACCATGACCTCGTCGGTGTTCCACTGCATCACTCACCTCGCTCGTACTTGCCGTACGCGTCCTTCAGTGCTTCGCCGATGTTGCGACCGACACCGATCCACATCTTGGCATCGGCGAGCCGCTGCAGCGACACACGCCAGTACGCGGCGCTGTTGACGAAGTCGATCTTCATTTCGAGCGACCCTGCGCGCAGGAGACCATGCAGCTCCAGGAGCGACATCGCGTTGTTGATCTTCACTTGAGCAGCTTCTTTCGCTCGCGCGGCGAGAGCGTCTCGGTGTACCGGTCAGCAGCGATCTGCATGTCGGTGAGCGAGTTGATGAGCTTGTCACCATCATCGACTTCGCCATCGGTGTCCGTGCCGGATGCGATGGCCCAGCGGACCGCGTTCTTGCGGAGGGTGAGAAGCGCGCGCTGCTGCTTCGCGTGAGCGCGCTGCGCTTTCGTCATGGCCGGGCGTCTCATCGCTCGACTCCACAGGTGTCGACGATGCTGTTGATGTGCGCGAGCACACCAGCGAACTTCGCGTGCTCGCTGACCACGGGTTCGATTCCGCCTTTGCCAGAGCGATGTGTGATGGTGACGATCCATCCCGTAGCTGTGGTCTTGACATCGAACCCGAGTACCTGTCCGCGTCTCTTCACGTGCACTCCTTGGCATCGACGAACTCGCAGTAGGCGCGATCACCGACGTGCGAATACTTGGTGGTGATGGTGCCGAAGACGAACTCGCGCATCATGAACGAGCTGCCACGCCAGTTCATCGGCGGCAGCATGTTCAGGAACTCGTTGTAGATGCGCTCGTCGATCGACCAACGCACGCCGAGCAGAGACGGCAGCTCGCCGGTCTTCTTGTACTCTGCGACGGTCTCGGTCGTGTCGATACCGATCTTGCGCGCGTACGCGATGTACTCGCGAGAGTTGCGGTACGAGTTGAGCCGCTTGTAGTGCTCGTCTCGCGTCACGACGATGCCTCGTCGGGCAGCGCGTCGAGAGCCTCCTGCGGGTTCTCCGGCACCTCCAGCGGCTCCGGGAACTCGACCTCGAAGTCGTCCAGCTCGATCTGCTCCCACTCGGACTTCCAGTCCTGGAACGCGGAGGCGGCATCGCTCTCCAACCACTTGTCCGAGCGCTCGCCCTCGTAGTTCTCCATGTCGGAGACGAGCTGCTCACAGAACGTGCGAGCGCCGGAGAGCTTCTCGTTGTACGCGTTCACCGCGGTCTCGACCTCCTCCTTCGCAGCATCGAGCGCCGCGTTGAACTTGTTGATGGCCGCTTCGACTTCAGCATGAGCATCGAACAGCTCCGAGCTGAGGTCGGCCTTCTCCTTCTCCTGCGTCTTCGTGAGCTTCTTCATGTTGTCCTCCGGGTTCAGGTGTGGTTCAGGGCGTAGCAGCATAAGGCTTACTGTTGACGATGTCAACAGTAACCATTACGACACGACGCGATCTCTGCGCGAGCTAGCGTGCTGCGTGCGCGGCAGCCATCTCGATGCGCTGCTTGAGATCGAAGTGCGGTGAGAACACGCGATGACCGTCATACGTGAAGTGCTCTTGCACGACGTGGTCGTAGCTGCGCATCACGCACGCGAACGCAGTGTCCACGACCTCCGTTTCACAAGCATTGTGCTTGATGATCCAGCGTCGGCTCTCTTGCTTCTCGTGGAAGCCAGTGTCGACATCGTTCTCCCAGTACGTCACGCACACCGTGAAGTTCTCGCCTTCTTGGTGCAGCACGAATTGCCGGTCGAGACACGCGACGCGATCCAGAATCTCTTGGAGACGTTCTCTGCTCATCGCATCCTCCTAGTTCGCGTTCGAGTCGTCGGGCGGCTTCGTCGGACCCGATGTCACGTCGCGCCCGTGCGCAGCTTGAAGCTCATCAGCAGCCTGCGCCATGAGCTTGTCGATCACGAGGAACGCTTCCGCGAGCGCCTTGCCGAACTTGGCGATCTGGTGTCGGCGCCCGTCCGCTGTCTCACCCGGCATGAGCGGCGATGCCTTCAGGTCGGCGAGCTTCATGATGCGTTCACTCAACTCTCTCGCCGAGCCGAGCGCGCTCGCGAACACTTCTTGCGGTGTGGTGATGACGAGATGGATCGGCATTTACTTCCTCCTCATTGCATTCCACTCATCGTGGAGCTGGCAATCGTTGATGACCTCGCGAGCCCACCAGTTCTCGCCATTGGCGCGGTGGAATGCTTCATCGCTCTCGTGCGGCGAAGGAGTCACATCGAACGCGGGTAGCGCGCCTCCGCCGTCCAACATCACCAGCACGCTGTGCATGAAGCCCTCGATGCGGTACAGCGTCTCGCCGTCGCGCTCGATCAGCGGCTTGAACTCCGGGCGGTTCAGGTCGGTCTTGGCCCAGTACGTCGCCAGAGACTGCATCTGGGTGATGAACATGGCGCGCATCTCTTCGACTGTGTGCGCTCTTGGTTTGTCGCCCACCGCTACACCTTCTTCACGTAGAGGTAGTCGGCTCCGGTGTGAACCTCGCGGTGATACTTCAGCGCGCGATTCGGGAACAGGAGCGTCATGTACTTCCCTTCGAGATTGATCACGACGGCACGCTCGGCCTTCTCGCCAAGCTCGCAGTCCTGGGTGATTTCCACCACCTCGTGGAGCTTGCGCTCTGTGTTGAACGGGCGCTCTTCGCGTGGCGTCGCCATCAGCGCCTCCATCCCTGTGCAGTGAGGTACGTGGTGACGAACAGCTTGTAGGCGATCGGCATCTCCGCGGATGCCTGCGCCGACGTCTCCGGTGAGTCGCTGTTCCACAGGTTGTTGACTGAGCGCCAGTTGTGCCAGGCACCATCTGGATCGCACTTCCCGTGCTCGGCGTCCCTCTTCCCGACTTCTTCCGCGTCGTCCGTGACCTGGCGTGACGTTGCGGTCTTCACAGTGTCACCCACGCGACGAGGTAGAGGTAGCCGTAGCTCGCGCGCGGCGACGCCTTGATCGCGTAGCCGTCGCTCGCGAACTCGACCTCGTCCTCGCTGCTTCCGCTGAGGTACTTAGCGACGCAGAGCTTGCGCAGCTCCGGCAGGCCGATGTTGTCGACCCACTGCAAGAGGGCTTTCTGATCCTTCTCGGTGGTCGATGCTTCATCGCGTGATGAACCCTGCCGATCCCAGAGCAGATCGATGCTCGCGCGGGTGACCGTCTTCGGGTTCTTGCGACGCTTGCCGTTCTCGAAGAACTTCTCTTCGTGGCTGCCGAGCTTGTAGATCGCTCGTGCGCCCCACGCGAGCGGCGTGGTCGGCGGTGGTTGGAGACCCCAGTCGAGTGCAAGCGGGATCACAGTGCCTCCTTGAGGATGCTGCGGAGATTGGAGATCGCCTTGCCGAGCAGCTCGTGATGACGTTCCGCGCGCGCGAGCCTTTCGAGCGCGTCGGTCATCTCCATCTCGTGCTCACGACTGTTCTTGTCGGAGGGGAAGGAGAGGATCTCGTGTTCGGGTCCCGGGATGCGTACGTCGAATGGGATCTTGATCTTCACTGGTTCATGCTCCTTGGTTCAGGGTTTCAGCGTGGTGCATCGCCGCGACAGCTCGCGGGTGTCCCGGCTCAACGGGAATCGACGCACGGGTCTCAGTGACCCTTGTGCCAGGTGTCGCCGCCGTCGTGGCTGTGCTCGCCGCTCGCCACGGCGTTCGCGTTGACCTTGCGTCCGGTCATCGCCTCCGCCTTCACAACCGCCTGGCGAAGCTCCCAGGAGCCCTCAGCGGTGAGCGTACGGTACGCGCAGACGTCGCTGACGTCGCCGCGGTCCTTCCAGCCCTGGAACGCGACAGCGCCGTTCGGACCGATGTTGACCCGCACCGTGCCGCCCTTGAGCGCGGCTTCGAGCTTGCGCAAGGCTGCCTTGACCTGGTTGTTGCGATCTTCGAGCGTCTGACCGCTCGCGAGCTGGGTGTCGCAGGGCATGTTACTCGACCTCCATTTCCATCTGGCGCATCTGGCGGTTCTTGGACGGAGCGGTCGTCTCGACGTCGCTCACGTCGAGATCCGCGAAGCGCTGCTGCTGCACGGAGGGCAGCTCACCACCGACAACATCCGAGTCGCCGGACATGTCGAGGAACGCGATGCGCGCGCTCTCGATCTGACCGCGCTGGATGTCCATCATCACGACCGAGCGATCCTCGCCCTCGGTCTCGATGCGCTTGACGATGGTGCGCGCCGCCTTGCGAGCCTGCTCGATCGCGCCGTTGATCTTGCCCTGCTTCTCTTCGCTGAGCATGCTCGACAGCTCGCGCGCGCGGCTCGCCGCCTTGCGAATCGCGTCGGGATCGAACGCCTTGATGCCAGCGTCCATCGCGATGGTCAGCTCGGCGATCTCCTGGGTGATGGCGCGCGCCGCTTCTGCATCGGTGCTCGCGACCTTACCCTTGATGACGAAGATGCCGATGCGCGTGTGCTTCGCGCTGTCGTTGAAGTTGTCGACGACCTGGCGCGCAGCCTTGACCGCTGCATCGAGCGCGCCCTCCTGCTCCTCCGGGCAGAGCAGACCGAACGACGTGGTGGAGCAGCACTTGACGATGAGCGAGCGTGCCGCGCCACGAGCCTTGGTCGCTGCGGTGTGCTCGACCGGATCCTCGATCGTGCGCTTGGTCTTCCACTCGCTGACCTCGGCACCATCGGGCAGCTTCTCGCCGGTGTTGATGTCGACGCGCTCGTAGACGACACCACCCTGGAGGGTGGACTTCAGCGAAACGAGCAGGCCGGGACGAATGACAGATGCGTTGGACATGTTTCTCTCCTTGGTTCAAGTATCGGTTCAGGGTCTGACAGGGAAACTATTCGTTAGTCGGTGACAGTGTCAACAGCAATGGCGCGCTTGCCACGTCTCGCACGTGGGTGCCCGGTCGTTAGCCGGTCTCAGCGCTTCGATTACAGATCCAGCGAACGAACAGCACCCTCGGCGGGCTTCTCGACCGCGCTCGCCGGCCGAGCACGACCCTTCGCCCACTCGCGGAGCGTTGAGATCTTCTCGCTCGCCGTCTTCGACAGCGGCACCACCCGCGTCGCAGCGAACACGAGATCCTCGGTGGTGATCGGACGCTTGCCATCCGCGAACGCTGCGTACAGAGCATCCGGCACGAGCGCCGCGATCTCGGCACCAACGAAGCCATCCGTGGCGGATGCGATGGTGTTCATGTCGATGCCATCGCTCGGGCGATTGAACGCCTTGAGCGACGCCGCCATGATCTCCTTGCGCTCACCATGCTGCGGCAGGTCGACGAAGAACATCTCGTCGAAGCGTCCCTTGCGGAGCAGCTCGGGCGGCAGCTGGCGCACATCGTTCGCCGTGGCGATGACGAACACCGGAGCCGTCTTCTCCTGCATCCAGGAGAGGATGACGCCGAGCGCATCGGTGGAGACACCGCCGTCACCCTGCTGACCGCTGGCGCCCGCGAGCGCCTTCTCGATCTCATCGAACCAGAGCACACATGGCGCCATCGTCTCAGCGAGCGCGATGAGCCGGCGGATGTTCTGCTCGGAGTCACCGACGTACTTGGACTTCGCACCGCCGAGGTCACCACGGAGCAGCGGAACTCCGAACACCGTGGCGATGCACTTCGCAGCGAGCGACTTGCCAGTGCCAGGCAGACCGACGAGCATCGCGCCCTTCGGAGCAGGCAGGCCGAACTCGCGCGCCTCCTGCGTGAACGCTGCCTTGCGCTGCACACACCACTGCTTCAGCTCATCGTATCCGCCGATGGCGTCGAGACCACGCGGGTCAGGCTCGTGCCACGTGATGCCCGGCATGCCAGCGATCAGCGTCTTCTTCTCGCTGGTCACGAGCGCCGGGTCGACCTTGCGGTTCGTCACGAGCGACACGCTATAGCTGTTGCTGATGTTCAGCGCAGACAGCCCGAGCGCAGCATCCACCGCACGCTCACGCGTACCGTTCGGAGCAGCCGCGTCACGCATCGACTCGGGCAGCGCCATGATCACATCGTCCAGGATGCGCGAGACCTCAGCGCGATCAGGAAGCGGGTAGTCCACCGACTTCAGCTCGGGGATGTCGCGCGGGATCTCCATTGCCATCGGTGCGAGCAGGAGAATCGAGCGCGCTTCGTTCGGCGGCGCGACCTGCAGCTCACGCGACAGGTTGCGCAGCTTGCGTGGCAGCGTGGGATCGCCGATCCACTTGTGCATGTCACGGAGCACGTACACCGCACGGTCCTTGCGGGTACGGATGAACTCCAAGCATGCGCTCGGGTCACCGTTCTGCGAGATGCGCGTGTCATCAGCACCGGTGATGCCGCGGTCACAATCCCAGAACCGCATCTCGAACTTGGCAGCAGCTGCTGCCTGCACGAGGGCACGCTCGACGCGCAGCTCGTCATCCGTGCGCACGAGCATGAGGGTGTTGCGAGCACGGAACCACGACGTGATCTTGGCGTTGACGTCGGCGGCGTTGTTGCTCACTTGCGCACCATCCGAGCGACGCGAGAGAACGCGAGCGAGATGCCGATGAATAGCGCGATGATGAGCGCCGGGTTGGTGATGAGAGCTTCGCGGCTCGCATCAGCGTGACCATCATGGCCTGGGTGTGCGAGCACGACGCTCGGCACGAGGAGAAGAGCGAACACGATTTTCTTCATGGTTCATGACCTCCGGTTCAGGTTTGCGAGAAGTAGCATAGCAGGTTGCTGGTGACAATGTCAACAGGAACCTACTTCGTCACCACTCGATTACGGCTTCAGCATCCATTCGCGCTTGAGAACGTCGATGTCGATGGTGTTGAGCACATCACAGATGTGGGCTCTGATCGCATCGACCTCGACCGGCGTGAGCGTGGCGCGGTGGTTCTCATCGACCACACGCTCGACGTCGATGGCTGGTTTGCCATCGTACAGCAGGGTGCAGCTCTCACGCGTCCAGCGTTCAGATACCAGTCCAGTTCCACGTTCAGCCATCTCAGCCCTCCTTGGGTGGCACGTACTTCACGCGCCGGTGACAGACATCGCACTCGAAGCCCTCATGTCCGAGGTCCTCTTCGAGTAGCGACAGATCTTTGCGCAGCATGACGCCACGACACTCGGGCGTGACACCCTTCGCAGGCAGGATGGAGCCAACCACAGCGAGATTCTTCCCGCTGCAATTCACGCCGACGGGCTTGTTCACGACGACGTAGCGCGTCTTCGTTGGAGGCTTGCCCATCTCAGCTCTCCTTCGCTGTGTGGACGTCGGGATACTCGGGATCCGCGGGCGTCACCCACTTGATCGCGAGACCTTCGTTGATGTAGACGCGAACACGCTCGCAGTCCTCATCACCTTCGGGCGCTCCGTCGAGTTCGAGCACGAGCGCACCGTCGACAGGACTACGGTACGCAGTGAGCGTGAACCCGGGAACGATTTCGATCTCACGCGGCAGCGTCCGCTGTCGGGTACGCTTGCCCATCATGGCTCCACGAGATGCGGGATGGTGATCGAGTTGATCTTCGCGACCCACGGGCCTCCGATGATCTTCCCGTTCTTGCACACGATGAGCGAGCGTCCATCTTCCCACTCGATGACCTCGAAGTTCATCGTGTCGTTCTCGACGAAGGTGATGTAGCGCTCCATCGCTGCGATGCATGCTTTCGTCGGCACGACATCGAGGTAGAACGTGCGGTCGAGCCGCTTCACGCGACAGAACTTGTCGAGATACATCGGCTCCGTGCTCGACGGCACGCGCCACACATGTGACGAGCGCTCTTCGCGCGTCTTCCTGCTGAGCAGGCCGAGTTGATCGCCCGGGATGATGGTCTCGCTGGCGAACACATCTCGCCAGTCCTTCCAGTCCGTGACCGGTTGCCGTTCTGCATTCGCCATCTCTTGATCCTCCTGGTTGGTTTTCGTTGGAGCGTCTGCCACGTCTCGTACGTGGGTGCCCGGTCGTTAGCCGGTCTCAGCGCTTGCGTCGGTACGGAATCGTCTCGCCGCATTCGAGCTTCGCGATCTCAGTCGCAGTCAGCTTGCGGCATGGCACGTAGATCTGGCGTTGCTTGCCGTGACTCGTGCAGTACGTCCAGCCCTTGTGATCGATGTGCGTGATGACCTTCGTGCATGTATCACCACCGGCGCATTCTAGTTTCATCGGCGTGAGCAGCTCGGTGATTGCTGTGCTCGCTGCGATGAGCTTGTCAGCGAGTTCAGCGCTCGCCTGATTCACCATGTCGGTGAAGTAGCCATCCTTGCGGAAGTCGTCCTCGCTCTTGTATGAGCACGCTCCGAGCGTATCGAACGCTGAGAACCCTTTGTAGTTCACCGTCACCGTCGCGACGCACCAGGCCCACTCGTTTCCAGCGTTGAGCTGATCACGAATCCACTGGTTGGTCTCTGCGTCTTCCTTCGGACCGATGGCGCTCGCGTTGCCTTCGATGGCTTCCGTTTCAGGCTCACACGTGAGCTTGATCTCTGCGCGCTTGCTGAGCGCTGCGATGAGGCTGTTGCGAAGCAACTCGCTCACGATGCACGCTCCACATCAACGCGCTCACCAGTCGCGACGCTGTAGATGGGGAACGGAGCCTTCTCATCATCGAACCACTCCGGTCCGGGACAGAAGCAACGCTCACCGTCGTCGCACGGGCTGTTGAGGTAGCACGCGCCCGGAGCGCACGGCGAGCAGAACGCTGCGCGCGTGAAGTACGGCGACTTCGTGAACCACACATCCTGCGACGAATCGAGATGCGCTTTGTACATGCCATCGTCGCAGACCTGCGCATCGGCTTCGTCGCCGTACTGATCGTCTTCGCGGATGAGCTTGCCGCACGCAGGACAATCAGTCGCCTGCACGTTGCCGATGCTCCCACCGGGACGCTTCACCGAACGCGTGGTGAAGTGCGTGTCATCGGGCAGCTCGTGCGCGCAGTGCGGACACCGCGCGACGTAGACAGCCTCGAACTCGTCGTGCGCTCCCTCACCGAGATTGTGGATCGGGATGATTGCGTAGCGGATTCCAGTGTCGGGATCTCGGTTGCACGTTGCACCCGGCCCGCTGTAGTCGATTCCTCGCGCCATGATTCAGGCTCCTTCGTTGAGAGTTGAGATGCATCGCTTGGAGCGCGTGCCACGCCTCGTGCGTGGATGCCCGGTCGTTAACCGGTCTCAGCGCTTGCGCCAGGACTCTGGCTCATCACCGTTCGCGTGAAACAGCACACAATCGGTGCACATGTCGTGCTCGTGGTTGATCTCGCGCTTGGGATCGTTCGGGTCGATCCAATGCCACACGCTGCGATCACCGCCGAGCGTCGTGCCACACACACCGCATGCTGACCACGAGAACGTTGGCGACTCTGGTGTCTCGCCACGCTCCCACGCTTTGCGGTGCGCATCCGCGGTTGCATAGCCTTCCATGCACTTCTCGCATCCAGGACACGAGCCGCTCGACACGCCGATCATGCCCTGCATGCCGCGCTCGAATGCATCGGTGAACTCGCTCACAGGAGATCGACCTTCATGTTGGAACCTTCGATCAGGTTCTGCGAGCCGTATGAATGCGATGCTTCCGTGAGCTTGTCGAGCGCCGCGTCCGCTTCCGCCGAGCCCTGAGACTTGTCATCCCAGAATCCAGAACCATGGCGATTGCGCGTGAGCCAGAAATTGTGACCAGCGCGTTCCATGCTGAGCGTCGATGCGCGGAGATCCTCGATGTTGTCCGCGTAGAATGCGTGCGCATCATCGGTGAGCGTCTTCAACGCATCCTCCGCGAGATCCGATTCATCGTGCTCGCTGCCCGATGACACCATCTCTGGTTCTTCACACGTGCAGGTGTCGGAGTCGTACGCGTCACCGTCGTCGCTCGGCTTCTTGCACGGACAATCGTCGTCGTGCTTGTACACCATCACGTCGCACCAAAGCGCCGTGGAGATGTAGCCCTTCGTGAACTCCTCGCGCTCGCTCGTCTTCAGACGAGGACCACGATCCGGCCACTCCGCGAACTCCGTCTCGGTGAGATGCCGCGGTTCCGAATCGAAGTTGTCGTAGCCAGAGTGACCGCCGATCGATTCGTATGCGCTCGCGAGCGCCTTCGGATCATTGGTGCACAAGTCGTCGATGAGATCCTCGACGGGCTGACCGACAGAATCAGCGACGCTCTTGAGATGCTTCAGGTACCACGGCTTGTAGTGAGAGAGCGGATACGGCAGATCCTTGTAGGGATCGCCCGTCTTCACTGCACGCGCCGGATTCATGTCCGTGATGAATGTGCGCGTGGAACCATCGTCCTCGTCGAACTCGCTCACCTGCCAGCAACGCTCCAGCGGGAAGCGATACGAGATCGCAACGGTCGCTTCGATGTCATCCTCGTCGACATCGTCGAGCGTTTGCGCGATGGCCAGCTCGGGCGGATAGACGCCGGTTTTGTCGCGGTACAGCGCGGAGTAATCCGTCGCGTACACGAGTTCCCATTCAGGCTGCTGAGTCATGACTTCGGGCTCCTTCGTTTCAGATGTTGAGAGATGCAGAACTTGGAGCGCTTGCCACGCCTCGTGCGTGGGTGCCCGGTCGTTAGCCGGTCTCAGCGCTGTACAGCAGAGAGATCGTAGCGCTCGCTCAGCGTGGGAACGCTCCACGCGAACTCGCGATCAGGAGAGCACGCGGGATGGTTCAGGTTCACACCGCGCACCGCGTAGCGGTAGAAGGCGCCCTCACCGCGATCGATCAACTCGGTGACGAGCCAATCCTTCGCGGGAACCGGAGCATCAGCATCATGCTGACCGCACACGCAATCGCGGTGGCTCATTTGACACCACGCTCGGCCGCGACATCTCGCGCGACGCCATAGCGCCAGATCATTCCATCGCCATCGTCATTCGCGGCGAGCGCGAGCACGCGCTTGATCTCCAGCTTCAGCATCTCTGGTGAGATCGTTTCGCAGTAGCCGCGCCACCGCTCGCCCGGATTGTATTCCATCACGCTCGCGCGCTCGCGATCATCGTCGTGCGCCCACTCACCATTATCGAGCGTCGTGCCGAGACACGCGCCGTGGTTGCACGGAACGATCGCCGTGGCATGCGCGAGATCCGCGAGTGCATCATCGATTGCACACGCGAGTCTGATGCGTGCTTTGTTCAAGCCATCATCCACCGTGCCACGCTTGCGAATCGTCTCTGCGTCCTCGCTCGCCTTCGTCAGCTCGCGATACACGAGTTCGATCATCTTGCGTTGCCGATTCACAGCGACTCCACGAGCGCGTCGAGATCATCCCACGCGATCTTGGAGAGCGATGCGTTCGTCTCGCGCCGCTCGCCGCGCTTCGCAGCGCGATCATCAGTGCGGAGACCAGCATCCTTGTGACGCATGCGAACGGTGAGATCCTTGCGACGGTAGCGATCGATCATGACTTCAGGCTCCTTGTGTCGAGATGTTGAGACGTAGAGATTTCGTACCACGGCGAGGAATCGAACCTCGCGCGCGAGAGATCGTTGAGATGCTGCAGCATCTCGCTGATCGCTCGCTCCTTTTGCGTGGACCCTGCGGATTCAGACGTCGAGATCATCCGAGCGATGCGAGATTTCCGCGCACGCGCACGCTCGGTGGAGTTGTAATTCCACGTTGAGATTCCTTCCGATGTGGAGACGTTGAGATGCTAGAAGCTGAGGTCGCGATCGAGCGCCGCGATTTCGTCGTCGAGAGACTCGAACGCGCTCGATTCGTAGTACGCCACGCAATCGATCGTGCTCGCGTCGAGAGCGTCGAGATCCAGGTCGAGAGCGTCGCTGTTCTCGATTTCCAGGTCGAGATCCAGCTCGTCAGCGATCATCGTGGAGATCTCTTCGAGCGCATCCGTGGTGTCGGGCGAGAGAGCGAGCGTGGCGAGAGCGAAGCGCGTTGCGTGAGTCATGGTTCAGGATCCCTTTCGATGTTGAGATGTGGAGATGCGATTCGTAGGACGTAGCCATGCGATCGATCCGTTGAGTGGACCGTTCGCATCGCGACAATCTACGAGCGCGAGCGCTGCAAACTGCGGACGCAAAAAAGCCGCGTAGGGCCAGTTCATGGCCTACGCGGTTTCCGCGTGTAGAGATGCTAGCGCCGACGACGTGCTAGGAGCACGAGCGCCAGAAGCGCGATCAGTATTCCGATCGTGCCTACGTGGAATGTGCCCACGTTGGAGATCGCGATCGTGAGACTCAACGCGCGATCCGAGCGTGCGGGTTACCGATGTAGGTTTCCCAGTCATTGCGGATCTTGCTCGTCACCTCAGAAGCGCGCACGAGCAAGTGTGCGGGAACCACG
>Ga0181337_1000040_pt1 | contig 26037 bp, 40 predicted proteins | sample Sp13VDMM15DD_FD_168302 | JGI IMG/M metagenome (GOLD analysis project Ga0181337, IMG submission 168302) | Freshwater viral communities from Lake Michigan, USA - Sp13.VD.MM15.D.D | ecosystem: Environmental > Aquatic > Freshwater > Lake | place: USA: Michigan | collected 2013-04-23 | reverse complement strand
CGCCACCGAAATCTCAGTCCGGCCTCCAGCCTTGGGTGCGCCACGGGCCATCAGTTCGCCTCCGCCTTAGACCGATGAACAACAATCCATGCCCCATCCTCATCGTCTGGGTCAGCAGGGATGACATCCGGGCAGCACCAGCAGTCCGCCGACATTTCATGCTCCATCTCGGTGGGGTCAGCCATCAGGGCTTCCGGGGCTTGGGCTTGGCAGGAACGCGCGGCTGTCGAGCCGCCAAACTTTCATTCAACGGATGCCCCTGCCGACGACGCAAATCCTTCGCATCCCGGTCGCGCTCACGCTGGCTACGTTTGTCAGTCATCACTCGCCTCCGAACTTCTGGATGGTCACCGTAATACCTTGCGCTACGTTTACGTCTGACTCCGACCCCTTAGCGATGCGCCGGTCATACGAACTGGCCACCGCCAACGCCGCCCTACTACGTGCCGGGTCCGCATCCGCGTCACGAATTATCTCCGCCGCCTCGTCGCGCAAAACCTCGCCACAACTCTCCACCGCCTTCGCCAGCATCGTACCAAACTCCGGCACCAACTCCGCCCACCATTTCACCACCGACCGTTTCGGCATCCCAGGCGTTCGGCAAATGGCCAGCAGAGTTTCGCCCTCCCACAACCTAGCCAACACCTCAGCCGCCTGATCCGCCACAAACCCCGGACACTGGGACTCCAGCCGAATCTGCCGAAGCGCCGCCCCCGTGGGAAGCCCCGACCACTTGAACTCCAGCGGCTCACCGTCCGTAGGTTCGGGGGCCAGGGATTCCAGGTGGGCGACCATGTGGGTTACGTGTGACGTTGGGGTGGAAATGACCAAGGGCGGGTTTTGGGGGCTAGTAACAACGACAGCGCCGCCATTTGGGGTCCCACCCCCCTCGGGCAGCAAGTCCAGGTCAACGGGGGTAGGGGTCTCGGTCATGCGCGCAGCCTAGCGCGATCATCCCATCAGCGCAACGCGCGCCACACATTCAGCCCATCATCCCACCTGAACGGACTTTACATAATGGGTGTTATGCGAAGTGGCCAATGGAATCAATGGCTTACACGCGCCGCATGTGAAGGCCGACCATACTTACCACCATGCGTGGGACGCTGGCCACGATAGCAGCGGCCATTGTTGCGCCAGTGGTGCTAATAGGTGGGTGTCCGCGTAGGAAGGCCCACAGGCGCACGACGGCTGCCACTGGCCCACGGATCGGGGTCGGGATGCGTTGTCGCTTCCTGGGCTCGCTGGCGTCGGTTCTAGGGGTGTGCGGGGATTCCCGTAGACCTGGGTTCGCCAGGGTGGAGCGTTGGCAGGGGGAGGCCACTCGGTCACGCGTTGCGTTGACAATGTTACTGAGTTTTGCTCAAGAGAGATATTCACTAAATAGAGAGAGAGAGAGTTTTTAAAACCATTTTCCTGCGCATGCAACAATCCGTAACAAACGGGGTGTTTTAGAGGTCGGTTGTGCTTGTTACTGGGAGTTTCTGTTATTGGGCTGTTGCGACTGTTACTGGTAGTTGATTTGGCCGTTAGATGCCAGTAACATCGGCAACAAACAGGGAGGAAGCGTGATGAACAAGGCGGTTTTCAGTTGGGGCGGGCTGGTGCTGTTCCAGGTCGGCCGGAGGCTCTACAGGGTCCAGGATGGCAGGCATGATCGGCTGCGCAAGGACAGGCTGGGATTCGATGACGCTATGGCACGGCTGACACGGTGCATGGGCTACAGGGGCCTTGGTGATCAGGAGTCGGGGGTAGAGGTGGCCAAGAGGCGCGCGCAATTGATGCTGCGCGGAGGCGTCGAGCCAGCCCCCGTAGTCCCTGTTGGTGATCCTGTCCCGTTTGTCTGCCCGGACTTGGGGCCTTTTTGATAGAACGCACCGTTGCAGAAATGGTGTGTTGACAAGTCACACGTGACGGGTTCTAATGGCCTCACGGTCAACGGTGACCGGGAATTAGGGGCTAGAAATGCACGTACTGATGACCGCTTCCGACCTCCGCTCCCTGTCCATCGCTTCCCGCCTCGCCTACGCCCGCCCCGCTGTGTGGCGGTGTGATGTGGCTCGGGAGCTGGTAAACGGTCGCTACCAGTCGTGGCGCGAGCGACTGAACCGCGCGGTATTCGCGGCCCGTTCGTGGGCTGGCATGGAAACGATCCGCGCCCGTGAACTGGCTGTCCTTCGTAATCGGCGCGTTCGGTGTGAAGTGTACGAAGCGAACTTGTAACCCAATCCTACCTATAACTACTGAGGGGTAATTTATGAGCAAGTATTTTGATGTCCGTGACCTGATTGCCGACGCTGAGGCGCTGGAAGAAAAGGCAATGAGCCTTGATGGTCTGGAGCTTTCCGCCGACACCACGGAAGAAGAATTGGTGGCCGCCGGCATGGGCTGCGATGATGCCGCCGAGCTTGTGGAGCTTCGTGAGCTGCTGGCTGAGCTGAAAGGCAACGGCGGCGATGAACAGTGGCGCGGCGATTGGTACCCGATCACGCTCATCCATGAGGATGAGTTTGAAAATGCGATGGATGAAATGTTGGAAGATATTGGCGACATGCCGAAGAACATCCCCGCGTACCTGACCATCACGGTCAATTATGACGCCCTGAAAATGGATTACTCGGCAGTTGAGTACCAGGGCAGCACGTACCTGTACCGCTAACCACCTGTCCAAGCCCCTGTGATGCTACGGGGGCTTTGGCGGCAATGGTGCCGTGCATCACTTGGGGTAATTTATGAGCGATAAAATTGATGTGTTGGCGGTGATGGATTCCGCGAAAGAACGGGCATTTGATGATGCGTGCCAATACAAATATGACCCGAAGGATGGCCGCGATTTGCAAGAAGCCCGCAACGCCGTGGCGGAATTGGAAAGTATCGCTAGCCGCATCCTCTACGCCCACAAAAACCACGGCAACGGGGCCGCAATGGGAGAGGCTATCTTGTGCGGCATGTATGCGGGGCTTCTTGAACATGCCCTTGCGCGGTTCGGGGGTGGGAAGTGAAGGCCCCAGCCAGTTTCATCTATTCCCGCTGGCGCCACGGCGGCTGGTACGTCCACAACGTCCGTTATCCGTCCGGCGCTATCGGATGCGTTTCCAGGAACTACCCGGACGGCAAATGGCGCATTGTCTGTGATCCGCGCGGGTTCGATGCTGGCCCGACGTTCAAGAACCGGGATGATGCCGCCCGGGCCGAATGGGCGCTGGTGAATGGGGCTGCCGCATGAAGCCCCTAACCCCCGCCCAACGCCAGAAACGCCACAGGGACACGGGCAGGTCTATCACCGTAGTCCTGACCTGTCCGGTGGCGATAGCGGCCCTGGCGGCGTTGCAGGCCGAACATGGTGGATCGGTGAAGCTGGCGGTAGAGGCGGCTTTGAAGGCGGCACACAGTGGCCACTAAACACCCGCCCGTATGGAAGTCCGCCCACGTTCGCTGCTGCGGGCGCTCCAGGAAAGGTCAACGCGCCTGTGATGCCCGCCGAACCCTGGCCAAGCCGTTAGGCGAATACGTCAGGCCGCCGCCGTGCCGTGTGTGTGGCCGCCGCGTGTACCGGATTGACGGCGCGCGGCACCGTGAGCGCGCTAACCCACGGCGGCCCTGCAATTGCGGCGAGTATCCATTCCCGCATCGCCCCCGGTCGCTATGGTGCGCGCTGAACCGTGAGCATTGGCCGGCGGATCGTGACCCACACAGCACTGGCTGGCACTCGCACTAAACTACCCCCTGAAAACAAAACAGCCCCCGAAAGGGGGCTTTTCTGTTTGGATCGCCTGAATGTGAGGTCGGCAAAATTATTCAGCCCCTTTCGTTCCCCGCAAGTCTGCCAGCACCTTTGCGATGCCCGCGCGCCGTGATTTCACTTCCGCCGCGCGTGTGGCGAACACAGCCTTCACCTGGGGATTGATCGTCCACGCTTTCGTGGCTCGCCCCGTGTCGGCGGGAAACAACCAGCCCGCCTGCTCCAATGCCGCGAGCGCCTGTGTCTGCGCCCAATCGGGAGCCTCGCGCCACGCATTGCACCCGTGCGTGATGTCGCGGCGTGACACGCGCGAAAGTGAGGTCACAAGGATGAAGTCGCCCACCCGTTGCGCGAGCGTGAAGCCCTGCGATGCGTGGCCCATGATGGCCGTGTAGAACGTGAAGGCGTTGGGGAACAGGTAGCGCCGAATGAAATCGGCCGCGCGTCGGGCAGTCGGTCCCGTGATGGGAAGTGAGGTCGGGAATCGCTTGGTGGCCGCGCACGACATCACGTGGAATGTGAGGCACAGCCTGGGAAACAGGCCCTCGTACTTGGCCACGGCCGACCGAAGCATCGCAGGCAGCCCCTCGGACGCCACAATCGTCACGCGCCAGTCGTCCATCTCGCGGCGGATGGCGTCGGCCTCCTGGGACATCTGGACGATGCAGGAGGTTTCGGCGCGCGTGTTGTAGATTTGGCGGAGCATGTCGTCGTAGGCTTTTATTAGCTCCACGGGCTCGGCATCGTCGGTCGGGCGGCGTTCGGCGGTCGGTATCACGGCCACCATGCACCGTTGCAGCAGGCCGTCGTCGTCCATCTTCGAAGCCAGCGCCCTGATGCGGTCAGGCTGGATGCTGCCGATGACGTTCACGGACAGGTTGGGAACACGCACAGGAGGCGCTGAGGCGCGGTCCACGACCTTGGAGCCGCCCTGATAGCACTCCAGCCAGAACGCGCGGTCTGCGGCCCCTCCGTTGGCGCTGTAGCGGCCCATACCGCCCAGCCAGGAGGTCAGTTCGTCGGTGTAGTAAAGCAGGCCGCGTTCGTTGTCCGCCAGCAGCTTGGTGATGCCCTCGGTCGTGCCGTCGTTGGTGATGATGCGTTCGTTGCGCGGGGGCTTGGGCGCTTCGTTCTTCTCGGGCATCCCGTCGCCGTTGGCTTCGGCCCTGAGTGCCTTTTTTTCCTGGAGCGTGTGCAGCTTCATCTGGCGATCGTACTCGGCCCGTGCCGCGATGCCCTTTTCCAGCATCACGTGGTTGGCTTCGGACAGGGAGCGCATGGCCAATTTCATGGCCGGTGTTTTCTTGGAGGACGGATCACCGACCACCACACCCCACAGTCGGGCCGACTCACGCCAGCCGGGTTCGTTCGCGCGGGGCTGGACCTGGAAGCGGTCATCGCAAGCCGCAGCGCAGGCCACCAGCATGGACAGGGCCATCACTTCCGGCGGGCTGCCCTTCACGGCGGACGCAGCGAACACAAGGTCTTGGATCGGCGGCGGCAGCCACTCTTTGCGGAGAACGGTGCCGGGCGACTCGCCAAAGATGTCGGTTGGCGGCTGGGAGTTCGTCAGCGCCGGTTCAATCGCCGTGATGGCCGACAGCGAGCGATGGTAGATAGCCGTCGCGTCCTGACCGTCAGGCGCGAAGCCGTAGTTCACGATGTCCGTGCCGGCTTCGATCAGTCGGCGGAGGTTGGACTTTTCTTTGACGATGGTGGCGTAGGCTTGGACGTTGGCTGAGGACGGCGTGCTGCTGGCGATGTCAATGACGTAGCTGCCGTTGATGGCTTCCGCGTGGCCGTTGGACTCCAGGTACTCACACACCGTCACGCCGTCAGGCACTTGCCCGTTGGCGGCCACTTCGATGATGGCTTGGTAGATGATGCGATGGTCGCGGCGATAGAAGTCCTCGGGGTCGAGGATTTCCTGGACCGTGGGAAGCGTGTCCGGGGACAGCAGGACGCCACCCAGCACGGACTGTTCGGCTTCGACGGACTGCGGGGGTACGCGCAGCGGCGTGACGTTGTAGATGGGATCGGGTGTAGACAAAGCTGCTCTCCGGCAAGAGATGGGGTTAGCGGCTGCCGGGCCGCAACCGCCGATGGATTGGCGGCTGTCCCCCGGAAAGGAAGGGTATCAGAACGGGATGTCGTCGTCAGGGAACGGGTCGTCGTTGCGGGGCGGGGGTGGATTGCTAGCGGCGCGCGGCTCAGACGGCTGCTGACGCTGCTCACCGCCGCCCTCCTTGCCACCAAGCATCTGCATCTGATCCGCTATGATGTCTGTGGAGTATTTCTCCACGCCATTCTTGTCCGTGTATTTTTCGGTGCGGAGGCTTCCTTCGATGTAAACCTGCCTGCCTTTCTTGAGGTATTCCCCCATGATTTCAGCCAGCTTCCCGAACGCCTTGACTCGGTGCCACTCCGTGCGCTCCTGTTGCTCGCCGTCCTTGTTCTTCCATGATTCGCTGGTAGCCACTGAAATCGTGGTAACCGCGCTGCCGGATTGTCCGTAACGGACCTCGGGATCATTCCCAAGGTTGCCGACCAAGATTACTTTGTTAACTCCGCGTGCCATCACTCACCTTCCTCAGTGTCAGGGACATCATCGTACAACTTTGCGTTGGAACTTTTCATGGACTTTCGTATCTGGCGGCCCATTGCGCCGTAAAGGCCGTCGGACATCGCGGACACTCCGCGAGGGATGGTTTCGATCTGGCCTCCGCGCGCTAGGTAGTCCTGGAGGTGCGCGTTGATCGTTTCGTGGTCACGCTGGCGGATGTAGTCGTCGGTGGCGTTAGGCATTTTTGTTTCCTCCCTTGTTGTTCCCATGCTCGCCTCCGGTCATGGCGGCGTCGATGGCGGCGCGCAGTCCTTGCGCCGGCCCGTCCGGATGCCCCATGTAGTCGCCGTAAGAAACCTCCTGAATCGGATGGCCGATAGCCGCCAGCCAATCCAACCTCTCCCCATCCCTCCCCCCGCCAGCCAGCTCGACGGCGGCGCGGGCGTAGGCGTGCCAGTCAGCGTGTAGCTTCTCGACTTGGGCGGCGGTGTAGAACGCCCCGACAATCGTGCAACTGCGCGCCACTTGCAGGCCGTCCGGCACAGCCGGCCCCGGCAACTCCGGCAACTTCGGGTCAGTCATGGGGTGGCTCCGGTGGTGGTAGCGGCCTTGCACGGGATGAACAGGCCGCGTTCGGCAAACACGGCAGACGCTACAAAGCCGATGAAGATGCCGAACACCAGCACCATGCCAAGCGGAGAATCCCTATCGTCTCTGCGGGCCATCACTTCACCCCCTCGGCGGCAGCGAGCGCGGATTCCATCTCGTCGGCCAATTCCATCAGCGTGTTCATTCGGGTCACGATGTCGTCGGCGTCGAAGCCTTCCATGTCCTGTCGCCAGACCTCAAGGAAAGCCCGAATCGCCTCCGACACCCCGCCGCTCGGGGCGCAGCTATGGCCCGGCGCGTTCGTTTGGCGGCACTCAGCGCAAATGCCAAACGTTCCCTTGCCGATAAGTTCTTGCGCCAATTCCGCATTATCGGCAACTTGCGATTCGGTCCAAACCCCGGCGCTCGGGGTGGGTGGGGACTTGCAGCCATCGCAGGTCACCATGTTTCCGGGGTGGGCGGGCCTTCCTGCGAGGTAAACGTATCCGTCGCCGTGACACTCTTTGCACGGCTTATCCACCGCGGCGGCGGGCGGGGTGGTGATGCCGCTGCCGTTGCACAGTTCGCATGGCGCAGTTTCCCCGTGGGCAATGTCGCGCCGGCCCCGGCCAATGCACGAACCGCAGACTTCCTCCCCGCCCCCACTCTCCGCGAGGCGGTCAAGTTCATCCGCAGCGGCGCGAATGGTGCGAATGGTTGCGCCGCCCAGTCGGCCGCCGCCGCCAGCGATAGCGCGAAGCTCACCAGCCAGCCAGCGCGCCTCCCTATCCTTGTCACCCAAGGGAGTGAGGGTGGCGGCGAGGGCGCGGATACGGTCGCACCAGCCGTTTACTTGCTCGGGCGCGAACGCCAGCGCCTTATCGTTGATGACGGACGGCGCGTAACTTGCCGACTTTTCGATGTCGTCAGCCAACGCCTTCAACTTGTCATTCATGTGTTTCTCCGGGGTTGGGGGTGGGGCGGCGGTTCCAGTTCTTTATGCAATCCTCGGCTGATACCCAAGACATTGCGTTGACGCCGTGGAGTAGGTAACCACCGCATTCCAGCCGCCAAACCTTTCCCGGCACCAACTCTTTGACGGGGCCAGGAAGCTCGCCGCATATCGGGCAACCCTTCACCACCACACCCCCGCTCACGGCTGGGCCTTTGACAGTTCGATCAGCAGCGCGTCGGCTTGCCTAACGGCCGTTCGCGCCATTGATTCCGCGTTATCCAGCCCGTAGTAGGCGGCCAGCCCCTGCATCGCCAGCCCCGCGTAGTGCTCGCGCAGGGTCATGCCGGAACCGTTCTCCGTGATGGCAACGGAGTTCCCGACAGCCCCCGGGGCGTGCTTTACGTACTCAGCCGGATACGCCGGCTCATCTCCACGCTTGCTCATTTCGTTTCTCCTTGCGGCGAAGGGGGGAAGGGGGCGCGGCGGCGGCAGCTTGTTGTCGCGCACGTTGTCCGCGATGTATCGCTCGGTCAGCTTCACGGCGTGGTTGATGGCGTCCTCCACGTCCCAGCCGGCATAGCAGCGGTCGTGATTCACCACGTTCATCCATTGCGTATCCCACAGCCTGACTTCGCCAACCACCTCCCCACCGCCCAGCGCCGCGATGGCGAGGTCGAGGGCTTCGGCGGCTGCTGCGTCAAGGACGCTGCGACGGATGCGCGTCAGCTTCTCGGCGGCTTCCTCTCTCGTCATGGTCATTTCTTGGGGTCCTGGTGGGTGAGGGCGGCGGCTGCGATTTGGATTGCCGTATCCGCGAGGTTCTGGACGCGGGAGAACTGCGACATAGAAAGCCCAGCGATTCGTTCCAACGCCTCCCGCAGCCGTGCTGATTCCTGTTCGGCGGCTTCGGCGCGGGCAGTCATGTTGGCGAGCGCGCCGTGAGCCACTTCGGTAAACGTGTCGTACATATCGCGCAGGTTGTCGCGTTCAGCCACCAACCCCGCCACATCCACGGGCGGCGAGGGGGAGGCGGCGAGCATGGCGGTGTAGCCGTTGCCGGCGTCGTAGCTACCATGATTGAAGAACGCAAAAAACATCTCCGGCGTAGCCACTACCGGCACCAGCTTCCACTGGCTGAAATCAATGGTCATCACGCATCTCCTTGAGGTACTGCTGGTTGATCCAGTCGGTCACCGCGTTCTGCTGGGTGGACGATGCCTGTTCAAACCAGCGCCAAAGCCATTGCGCGAAAACATCGTGAGCCATGTTCTCGGTGTAGTCCTCGGGCGGATCATCCGGCGTCAGGTAGTCGTCCAGTCCGGGGATGGTGCCGGGGCCGGTCATGGCTTATCCTTCATACGCTCAAAAACAAGAAAGTAACTATGAAATATGCGAGCATGTCGCTGCTTTCCTTTTTGCGGGCCGGGCATCCTATGCTTAGCCGCAAGAACAAATAGGTCGCGCAGCCTGAATCCAAGTGACTGCGCCTCTTGAATAACCATCGCGTGCGTACAGTGCATTTTGTGGTTGTGGATGATGTCCTGACACTTCACTACGAAAATCCCACCAACGTCCAAGACTCGTGCAGCCTCAGAAATTGTCGCGCAATAGTGCTCCTGTAAGTCGCTGTAGTTCCAATACCCGCCAAAACGAGCGGTCATCTGAACTTTCCCGGCCTTGTGGTCGCGCCCCGCCCGAACATAGGTAAGGAAAGGCGGATCAAACATGATGCTCTTTGCATCACCTTTATCTAGTGGCAAGTTGCCAGAGTCAGCGCGAACCACGCCATCGCTGAGGGGCTGGATGTCGAACTTCAAGCGCGGCTCGCTGCGCCCTTTGTAGAAAGACCCGTTCCCATAAGTCACGTCCGCGTCAAACCCGCCGGGGCAATGAAGCGACTCAATAGCATCCAGTATCTCTGACTGCGTAAAATACACGCTACGCAATGCAACGGCATCATTGCTCACGCCCGATCCTCCCACCCCGACACGCGAACGCGCTTGCCTTGGTTGAGGAACACGCGGTATTCCAGCACTTCGTCGTTGGATTCCAGCGAGGTCATTCGCTCGTCAAGCGCCTGCTGCGTGTCGCAGTCAACGGCGATGGTTTCTTTGTTGCGATATTTCACGCGCAGAATGGCGATGCACATGGTCAATCCCCCGTATCCACGGCCGGCCGCATGACGGCCACGGCCTTTTCCATCGTCAGGCTGCGCGGGTCGAGCGCGGAACCGAACATTTCCAGCAGCGACGGTGCGACCGATCGGTGCGCCAGCAGGTAGTCAACGCTGGATTCAGGCTCGCCCATGCGGCGCAGGTACTCGGCAGTTTCGTGAAGTGTCGTCATCGCAACCACCCCGTCATCCACAGCGCCACGAACACGCCCAGCAGGAAGCTGGTGGCGGCGATGGCGGCAACGAAGCCAGCGCGATCCGTCTGCGCTGCGGAGTAGCCACGCGCCCAGCCGGAATCGTACAGGTGGCGCAGGGAGTTTTTCAGTCCGTCGTCCATTGTGTACCCCAGGTTTGGCCGGGACATCCCCGGCAGACGTATAGAAACACGGCGTCAACCCGTTGTCAAGCGTCGCCGGCAATTATTTTCTGCGCCTCAGCCACCGACCTTGCGAACCCCGCCCGGACGCCAACGGACTGGCAGAACGCGATGAACGCAATCTGTTCATCGGATCGCTTGTTCTTCTTCGGGCGCTTCACTTCCACCTGTACCGCGATGGCGATGGTAGTCCCCACCATCTCCGGCGTCACCACCACCGAAGTCCAGCCACCAAGGTCGGGTTGGCCATCGAATCCGACACGTACCAGCCTTGGGTGCAATAGGACCTTGGTGCCATCACGAAGCGTCCCCGGCTTGCCCGTGTAGAAGAAGCTGGACTCCTGGCGAAACAGCCGTGTCGCGCCCTTGCTGCACTCGGATCGGATTTGGTTTTGGACGCTGACTTCCAGGGTCATTTCGGCATCCTTGGCGGCTTAGCTGGCGGCGACAGGCCGAACTCACGCAGCGCAATCCCGCGCTCAGCCTCTACCCAACACTCGCGCGGACTGGTCGGGTCTTTTCCTACGCACGTACCGTCCGCGCGCCGGATGAACAGTCCAGTGATGATCCCGCCAGCGCCGCGCAGTTCATCCACTATCTTTGTGATGTCGGGGTCGAAGTCGCGGGGGTTCATGGGCCACCTCCATTCCTGTCTGCGCGGCAGTAGGCGCACTGGTGCCTGCCGCCGCTAAAGATGGTTTCTCGCGATCCGCAGCCGGAACATGCGGCGACCGTCGCTCCGGCGCTGTCGCTTCTTCGCAGTCCGTCTGAAGCCGTAGTGAAATAGTCGGCCGGAAATAGCAATGGCGGATCAGGCGACCCCATCATCATGCCGCCAATCCCGCGCGGAACCTTTGGTTTGGCAAAACTCATGCCTCTACTCCTTCCGGCTTCCACGCGCACTCACTCCACGACACAAGCTGGTTGCCGTCGTAGAGGATTGGCTCTAGGCGGTCTGTATGCGTTTCTGGCACCGCTCCAGAAACAAGCGGGCCATCCGGAATAATCTCGCAGTTTACAATGTAGCTAAAGCCCTGCCGCTCGGGGAATATGGCCGAAACAGTCCCTGTCATTCCCATATGGCGGGGATGCTGTGGCCGCGCCAACCGCACCCGCTGCCCCACATAAAACGTAGTCATGCCGCTTCTCCCTCCAACCGTTCAATCCATTCCCGCAACGCCTTGGGCTTGAGTTCTTTCACCTCACGCCAAGGAATCTCCGGGGCCAATGACATCAACTTGCGTTGCATTGCTTCCTTTTCTTCACGTGCCGCGATGATGTGCAGCGCGCGGCCCTTAGAGTGGCCCAGGGCTAGCAGGGATTCAAGGGAGCGGGCGGATGCTTGCGCCCGCACTCGCTCCATTGCCTCCGCATTGCGCGCCACCGTGGCCGGATCAACCTCAACTACCGTTCCGTCCACTTGGTCAACCACGCGGTCACGGAATCCGTCCGACTCAGCCGTTTTGTTGCAGTCGCCGCACTTACGGCCAACCATGTTTGACGAATAGCAGAAGCCGCAAACGCGGATCGGCTTTGGTTTCTCGGTAGACAGGCTAACGCCATCCAAAGACCATATGCGTTCATCGTCAGGGAACCCATGCTTAGGCACGAACTCACCTTTTTTCATCTCACCCATGTTGCCGACGCAATCAATCAAGTAGGCAAAGTCTTTCCCTGGCGCAGTACGCAGCGTGCGGCCCCATCGCTGAATGGCTCGCTGCAAACTCATCGTCGGCGCAAGGTCCAAGCCAACCTCAATGCCGGGGCAATCGAACCCTTCATCCACAATGGAGCATGACATCAGGTGAGATAGCTTCCCCTCTCCGTAGTCGCGGATGGCGTTGCGCCGCGTCAGCTTGTCCGTGCTGCCATCAATCGCCACAGCACGGTACCCAGCCTCATTGAACCGCTCGGCGGCATGATGCGCCGTTGCCACCGACACTGTGAATACAACGCACCGCTTCCAGTCCGCGATGCGCTTGTAGTGTTCGATGGCATCGCCGTAGATGGCTGGCTTGTCCATCATCTCCGCCGCTTCATCCTTGCGGTATTCGCCGTAGCGAACGTGCAGCCCGGACGAATCAATGACCAGCGGGAGGTAAGACTTGTAGCGCGACAAACGGCCTGCGGCTATCAGTTCGGCAACGGACGGGCCTTGCACCATGACATCAAACATCTCTCCCATGCCGCGACCGTCCAGACGGATAGGTGAGCCTGAGAATCCGATGATCTTTGCGTCAGGCGATGCTTCGATAAACTTGCCCCACTGATTGCCTTCGATGGCGTGGTGGGCCTCATCCTGGACAAGCAAGCTAAACGACGGCAGGCTCGCTTTGCCGATGCGCCGAGCGTAGGTAGGCACAGACACAACGTAGGCCGATTGGCGCGGGACGTAAGTGGCGTCTGCCGAGATGATGCCGTGAGGTACGTTGAACCGCTTAAGCGTATCCGACACCTGTCCGATAAGTTCCTCTCTGTGAACTCCGATGCCGACCGTATGCCCGCGCTGAACAGCCCGCGAAGTCATATAGCTAAAGCAAGTGGTCTTGCCAAAGCCGGTCGGGCCATAAGCAATCACGCGCCGATGCTTCGCCAGCGCGGCGCGTATGTTGTTGATGAAGATGTCTTGGTCGGGATAAAGCTGGATCACCCTACTTGCGCTCCCCCGCCACCAACTGCCCGACCCGCTGCCTGGAAATCTTCGGGTCCATCATCGCTCCGATCTGCGAGTAGCTGAATCCGCGCTCGACAAGCGACATGATGCGCTCCCTGCGAAGTCGGGACGTTCGCTCAAGTTCCTTGTGGTACGGGGTGTTGCGCTTGGATTTCATGGGCGGTCGGTCCTCCTGTTGATGGGCGGAGTATGTGGTAAAAGAAAGGTGTTGACAAGGGGGTGTCAATGGTGGGAGGATTGAGTTGTGGCGGCGCTGTGGATGGACACAGGCTAGCGAAGGAAGATGGGCCGCAACGGTCGCTAGGCCGCTGACCAAGCAGCGGACGAAACAGGGAATCGAAGCCGGTATCAAGCCCGGCCCGCCACACGTCTCTCACCCAACAGGAACCACCATGTCCAAAGAAATCTTCGAAGTCACCCTCTCCGGCGCGCCCACGTTCTACGTGGAAGCCAACACCAAGAATCAGGCCATCCGCGCCGCCTACTCCAACATCAGCGCCAAGAAGCTGACCGGCTCCGAGGTTCGTGGGCTGCCGGCGGGGACCGACATCATCAGCGCCGATGGCCCGGAGAACCTGGACCTCCCGCTGCCGCCCGCCGACTTCAACCCCGGCCTGTAATCCATGCGGGGCTGCAATCGCGCAGCCCCGCTTCAACTGGGAGATTGATATGGGAACCGATATTCACGGGCGGATTCAGTTCCGCTATGCCGAAGACGCCAAGTATAAGGACGTAGGCGAAATCGAACGCGACCGCAACTACAACGTGTTTGCCATGCTGGCAGGCGTCCGCAATGGCGTCGGGTTTGCTGGCGTCAAGACACATGAGCCGCTGGTTCCGATCAGTGAGCCGCGAGGACTTCCTGACGATCTGGAAACGCTGCCGGACGACGACACGGCAATCGCCATTTACAGTTACGACTTCGTTGACGCCGAAGAAGAGCAGGTTCGTGGACGCTACTGGCTTGGCGACCACTCCCATTCTTGGCTCACGCTGACCGAAATCAATGCGTGGGATGGATGGGGCAAGCGACTGGCCTGCACCGGAATCCTTGAGGCCGCCGAGTTCAAGCGCATCGAAGCCGAAGGCGGTGAGCCGCGCGAATGGTCCGGTGGCTGCTGGGGTCCGAGTGTCGTGATCGTTCCGGCAGAAGAAGCCCGCGCCGGGAAACCGCACACTCACGTTCGCCACGAATGGACCGTGCCGTTCGTACAGTACGCAGGCGTGTTCAAGGCGTGGCTGGATTACATGACGTTGAAGCATGGGTGGTTGCTCAAGAAAGACCCGGATTCCGTTCGCATCGTGTTCGGGTTTGACTCATGAACCCCGGCATCTACGACAACATCCCCGACGACGAGTACCACGCCAGTCCGGGTATCTCCAACTCCGGTCTGGTCATCATCGCCAACAAGACCCCGGCGCACTACAAGGCGTATCGCGATGAGCCGCGCGAGCCGACGCCTGCGTTGACGGACGGCAAGCGCATCCATCGGATCGTGCTGGAGCCGGAACGGTTCAACCAAGAATTCGCGGTCATGCCGAAGTTCGACATGCGGCGCACGGTGGACAAGGGATTGGCCGAGGCGTGGGCTCGCGACAACGAAGGCAAGACTGGCATCGCGCAGCAGGAGTACGACACGCTGAGGCGGATTCGGGATGCTGTTCGTCAGCACCCGGATGCATCATTCCTCCTGCACGCAGGCAAGACGGAGCGATCCGTCTATGCCACGGACCCCGTGACTGGCGTTCTGGTCCGCAGCCGTCCCGACCACGACAACTACCAAGACCTCGTTGACCTGAAATCCACAATGGACGCCAGCGAGGATGCATTCAAAGGCTCGGCGTTCAAGTACGGCTACCACCAGCAGGCGGCGTTTTACATGGATACCTACGAATGGGCCACGGGCAGACGCCCGGACTACTTCCATTTCATCGCCGTGGAAAAGGTGCCGCCGTTCGCCGTGATGGTCTACACCGCCAGCCCCAGTTTCATTTCCCGTGGCCGCGATGCCTACCGCCGCGCGCTCGACATCTACGCGGAGTGCGTGGCCACCGATCAGTGGCCGGCATACCCGCCCGGCGTGACAACGCTTGACCTGCCGGTGTGGGCCGAGAACATGCTCCAGGCAAAAGACAACGACGAAATCGAAGGGATAAGCTATGTCTAGTGACGTTTCTAACCTGAAAGACACGATCATTCCAAAGAGCGATCAGTTGAACGCTGACCAGCTTCTTGGCGCGCCCATGACCATCGAAGTCACCAGCGTCAAGCGCGGCTCGACGGACGAACAGCCAATCTCCATCGGCTACGTTGGCGACAATGGCCGCCCGTGGAAGCCGTGCAAGTCCATGCGAAAGGTTCTGATTTTCGCGTGGGGTGAAGACGGCGGCCAGTGGGTCGGCCGCATGGCCACGCTCTACAACAAGGGCGATGTCAAGTTCGGCGGTATCGCTGTCGGCGGCATCCGAATCAGCCACCTGTCCCACATCCCGTCCGACATCGCGCTGTCCGTGAACTCCACGCGCGGCAAGAAAGAGCCGGTCATCGTGAAGCGCCTCGACGCCACCGACCCCGTGCAGGCATCCCGAGTCAAGATGGATGCGGCGGCCAGGGGCGGCATGGAATCGCTCAAAGCTGCGTGGGCCTCGCTGCCGGCTGACCACAAGCGCGCAATCGGCGGTGCGGATGGTTGCCCGGCCAGCTACAAGACCATCGCGCAGCAGGCGGATGCGAAGCCTGTCGTCACCGAAGAAAAGGAGATACCGATTGTCGTTCGTGAAACAATCGTGACCGTGGCCCCTGACTTCAAGGCCGATGTTGGAACGATTGCTGACATCGAATCCAACGAAATTCCAGGCTTCTGACAAGACGCGCCCAGCCCCGAGGCGCTAGTATCGGGGTGCGGTAGCCGGGCAGTACGCGGGGTCACATCAGCCCATAACCCCGGCAGTTGAAGTGGTGGTTCTGCCGCGAGTCGGCCTGACCTGCGCCAACAGTTCACTCGAAATGGACTGCGCTAACAGGAATGGTCGGCGCTAGCGGCTCCCCTAGGGGAGTCCCCGCTGCCATGATTCAACCACGAAGCCCCGGCGTGTGACCGGGGCATTTTTATGGGTCACTTCTTCTGGCGAGTCTTAGCCGCCCGATACTGCGGCGACTTCTTGGTGGGCGCAGACGGCGTGCGAGCGGGGGCTTTCGGCTTGGAACCTTTCATGGTGTTCTCCAGGTGATTAGAGTCGTTCAACGCATTCCCATTCTTCGCGGTCAAGCCTTCGATCCAGCACGATCACGCCAAGAAGTTCCGCCGCGAAAGGAACGTACTTTGGCATTGCTTCCGGCGCGTCAGGGATGGGCGCTTCCGGCGGATTCCGACACTCCATCGCGCGCTGCTTCCACTTGGCGCTGGACAGACTCCCGCACGCTGTCAGGCAGAGCAGGGCAAGTATCAGGGAGCGCCGCAACAGCGGCTTCGACATTGGCGACGGCATCGGCGGATTCCTTGTAGGTGGTCTTGCGAATGGTGCCGACTCGGGTCTTGGATTCGGTGACGACCTTTGCCGCCTTCACATCGGCCTTCACTTCCTTTTCACGCACCGTTGACCGTTCGTACCACCGGCCAAGCTGGAAGGTCAGGCCCAGCAGCATGAACACCCCGAGGATGGCCCATGCGCGCACTGGGACGCGCCGTAGCAGCGCGCGAGGGATCGGGTGGGCCAAGCCAGCGCCTATGACCAGGACAGGCACCAGCCACCACAGGTTAGACCAGAGCCAAATCACGGTTGCAGGCTCTCAGGCTTGGCCGCCGGACGCAGCCAATACATCAGGCCGCCGATCAACTGGCTGACCGTGGGACTGGCGAACGCCGTGATGGCCGCGTAGACGAACCCAGTGCGCGTGGGGACCAGCGCCAGGGCCACAGCGAAGGCAGCCACGGCGCAGGCGAATCCGGCCACCATGCGCGTGCGTGCAGGCTCCCAGCGCGACGGCAGTAGGTGAGGCAGGGGGACGCCAAGGAACTGGCCAGCGGCGGTCGCAGCGAGGCAGGCTTGCACCTGTTCGCGGGCCAGTATCACGCCCAGGTTGCGGAAGGCCCAGTCAGCGGCCGGCTGGATGGTCGGCCACGCGCCGAACACCAGCACCACAGCGCCGACGATGCCAGCGAGGGTGTACCCGGTTTTCTTCTGCGCCGTCACTGGATGGCCTCCTTCCAAAACGCTTTCCAGGTCTGAGGGTGCGGTTTGCCCGGCCGCCAGTTGTTCTTGTAGTAGACCCACGCGAAGTCAGCGGACTCCGGCGCGACGGTCGGCAGCGCGCGGGGATCGGTGAACAGCAGCAGGCGAGCGAAGCCGCACGCCAGGATGTCGTCCTTTTCCAGCGCAGGGTAGACCGCCGCCGTGGTGGCTTCGACATCGCGCGCCTTGCACAGCTTGGCCGCCGCTTTCTCCGACGCCGGGTGTTCCAGCACGCCCTTCACGCCGCCGCCTTTCTCAAACTGCCAGAAGCCTCGCGCTGGCCCGCCGATCTGGCGGCGATGTTCGAACCGCGACTCCTGCCGGCCAATCGCCCACAGCATTGCGCGGGCTTCGGGCGAGTCGTACTTCTTGCCGAGGATGGCGAAGGTTTCGTCGCACATGGCGTTGAACTGTTTGCGGTTCATGACGGGTTGACCTCCGGGGCCTTGGTTTGCGGGGTGTAGGCGGGGGCATTACCAAGCACGCTGGCCGCCGTCACGCCCTTGTAGATTTCCACGTTCCCGATAACTACCGATCCAGTCAGGGCGGCCGACGATGCGCCGCCGAGAGTGGCGCTGTACGCCGGGTACATCAAGATGCCAATGGAAGTGTTCGTGCCGTTGTTCGCAAGGTCGCCAGCCACTTCCCAGAAGTCAGTGTCAACGGCGTAGGTCTGCGCCGTAAACACCAGAGGGCCAGTGCGCGCAGCAATAGCGCCCGTTGAAGTATTGAGCGACACATAGACATTGAGCGGGGTTCCGCCAGTCAACTGGAACTGGAACTCAGGGAAGCGTGAAGTGATGGCATCCTTCCTGACGAAGAAGCGAAGCGCGTAGTTCGCCGTATCCAATGCCGTCGGCAAGCTGACCTGACGGAAGATTCGCAGCGATGCGTCGGGGTCGTTTACCGTACACGCTGTGTTGGCAACGCCACCGATACCAACAGCATCCCGTACCGCCGTAGCGCCAGTGGCCGTCCACGGGTTGCCGTTCTGCGTGTAGAGGTCCAGGCGGCGGGACAGGGCCACGATGTTCTGGCCCCACGCTTTCGTGCCGTTGATGAGGTCAATGGCCTGCGTTGCGCCTTCCGCGAGGTTGGCGATGACGTAGCGGCGGTAGTTGCGCAGCAGGATTGCGCCACAGGTGGCCGTGGTCTGCCGGCGAATCAGGAACATGCTGCCGTCGCTGTCAAAGCTGCTGAACGTCAGGCTTCCCTGCGTAATGTCGCCGTCCACCGACTGGCTGGCGCTGGATTCGCCCGCGTTGTACCAGCTCGCAATGCGAATACGGTCGCCGGCCACGATGCTGCGGGTGATCTGGTTCGTGGAGCCGCCCACCGCAGGCTGTAGGAACTGCTGGCTGAAGAACGTGCCGTTGGCGAAGTTGCAGGCCGTGGCGTCTGCCGAGGTCGCGCTGAAGCTGGGGAAGTAAATGTCCGTCAGGCCGTAGTCGGCATCCGGTGAGGCAAACACGGCCTCGGTGTAGTAGAAGCCAATCGTGCCGTCCTGATTCGCGCCCGACACCGTGGGGATAGGCTGGGTGACCGAGCCGGTAGCGCCCGCCGTAAAGATGGGGCTATTCCAGCGCATGATGCCGACCGCGCTCGAACTGACGCCGGGGACTAGGGCCAGTTCGGCGTTACCCACAATCACCGCATCGCCAGAGGTGGCCAGTCGGATGCCAAACTGAGGGTTGGCGAGGGTCTGGCCCATGACCGCCTCATACCAGCCCGAAGCCGCAGCCAGCGCCGTGGTCACGTTCGTCCAAGTCGCGCCGTTGTCCATCGTGATTTCAACGGTGCCGGTGCCGACGCTACGCTTGAGGAACCAGCGGCTACCGTGGTCCGCGCTCGCAGCCACAACCGCCGAGAAAATGGCCGTGCCGCTAGCGCCCGTAGCCGTCAGCAGCGATGCGCCGTTGGCGTCACCACGCATACCCGTCTGGTTGAGCGCCGCCGTGGCGTTGGTTTTCGTCCACGAAGCGTTCGTCAGGTCATAGCTGCGAGTGCAAGAGTTCGTCCACGCGCAATGGAACGGATACCACCAATCACCGTCGTGGTAGTACTGGCCCACCACGCCCGAGCCGAACGGCTGCCAGACATTGCTGGCGTCCGGGTAGTAGCGCGTCGAGGTCGTGGCTTCGGCAATGGAGCCGGTGCCGACGATCACGCCAGAGTCGTAGACGCCAGCCTGGGTATCCCATGCGTAAAAGGCGAGGTTTGCCGGGTATCCGCCGCCACTAACGGCAGCCATAGACGCAATAGCCCGCCCAACGGACTGCGCCACCGATTGCGCCACGGATACGGCGGTCATTACTTCTTCTTCTTTTTCTTGGACTTCGGCTTCGCTGCCACGCGCGAGGTTTTCTTCGGCGGCGGGGGCGGAGGCGGCGGAGTGATGACGATGATGGACATGCTATTTCTCCGGCTTCAACTGAGGGGCCATCATGTAAATGGCGTGGACGTAATCCTGGAGTTCGTCAATCTTGCGGTCGTGGTTTGCCAGCAGCACAACCAACACCATATTCACCGCCAGCATCACCACGCTGGCTGTCACCGCGATCCACACGCCAACGCCGCCTGCGTTGATGGTCACCGTGGATTGGCTACCTGAGTTGGCAGGCTGCATCACTTCGCCAAGCGCCTTCACCGCGCGCTCAAGGCGGGCAATCTCATCCACGGTGGGCTTATCGTCCATACAGGCCCTCGAACTTTTCGAAACGAACGTGGAGAGCCGTGATGGACTGTTTGATTTCGTCCAGCAGGTTTTTCACGTCGGCCTTCGGGTGGTAGTCCCGCAGCAGGGCGGTATTGACCTCGCCCAGCATCCGCTCAACCTGCGTCACCCGGTCGCTGACGCCCTTCGCGTACCAGCCCACGGCGGTAATCAACAGGCCAACTGCGCCGACGCCGATGACCTCCCACGACGGCCCATGACTGGCCGCCAGAGATGCTGCCATGACCGCGCCGGAGTAGACCGCTGATCCGACCAGGACGACGATGGTTGACCGTTTCATCAAGGCTTGCCTCAGGTTCAGTTATAGGCTAGCGCGAGTATACATCATCAAACCACAAGGTACTGGAAGGTGAAACTCCAGTCGCGGGCGGCCACATCGGCGGTGTTGGTGTAGGCGATGGATGCCCGGTCATTGGCGATGTCGGCAGTCACGCGCGCTGACAGGGACGCCGCGCCTTCGGAGGCCGCCACGCCACCAAGCTGACGGCCGGCGGAGAACGCCGAGGCGATGGGCAGGGACACGCCAAGTTCCGTCAGGGTTGCGCCTGCGGTCGGGTCAATGCCAACCTGACCGGACACGGTGACCACCTTGCCGACGCGGGTCCAATGGCACTCATAAGCCGTGGACGCCGCCACGTTCACGCCATTCGTCAGCGTGGGGGTGTAGACGCCCGATGCCACATACCCGATGGCCGCGCTCGCCACCGTCGCCGGGGCAACATGCAGAGTGTCGCCCGAGATGGGCGCGCCGTCAAACGCGAACGCCGCGCGGCTGTTGGAGTAGCCGAACTTGTACGGGCCAAGGATGTCAGACCACGACGTATACAGCAGGCCAGGAGTCGCGGTGTTGCCCCAGTAAAGGTACTGGTCCACCGCCATGCCGAGGACGCAGCCGCCGTTGCTGGTGAGGTCAGCGCGCGATGCATCAATCACACAGTTCCACTTGCCGGCTACCGCGTGCGAAACATCAGCGGGCTGCGTGCCAGACGAATTGTGGATGTTGCCTATCCAAGTAGCCTCCAACGCGCCCGTCGCGTCATTGCGCAGGAACGTGCGAACGTCCGCCGCAACCGCGATGTCATACGTCACGCCATCGAAAGTGATTTCACGGCCCGTCATGTAGACGCCATCGGTGGACGCCACCATGTCGCCGCCGTCCATGCCTGCCGTGGACCGGAAGTAGGTGTTGTCCTGCCCGGCGGTCCCCGTGTAGCTGGCCTCGACGCGCATCAGGTGGATGTAGCCGTCGCCACCACCACGATGCTGCAACTCCAGGTGCGCCATTGACTGCATCGTGCGCTTGCCAAGCGTAATCCGGTAGCCGACCGCGTAAGGTGCCGGGGCAATCAGCGGGTCGGTCCATGAAATCACGTTGCCGGCCACATTGGTAAGCACGCGGATGTTGGTGATCCCGTCCGTGCCATCGTTGAAGCCGATGGTATCGCCAATCGAAAGGCCGTCCGCCGAGTTCAGGGTGGCCGAGGTAGCGCCAAGCGCGGCAATGACCGTCAGGCGCGAGGTCGTGCCAGAGTAGCCTGAGCGATTGTCGAACACCGACAGGATGTGCGAGGTTTCGGGCGCGAAGTATTCTTCGGTCAGCGTGGTGCGATTGGACGCGCTGATCTGGTAGCTGGCATCAACAGCGGACAGGTCTGCGCTAAAGAAACGCTCGTACCCGGTGCCAGTGCCGGAGTCAGGGCGAACGGTCTGCCAAGTGAAGCGCCCAGGCGTGTTGTCGCCGCCAGAGGTGCGAATCTTGCCGGGGCCATAGTAGTGCTTGCCAAGCGAAGATGCCGCTCCCGTGGTGTAATACGTGCCGTCCGGCAGGTAGATGCGCTCCACCCCCGCCGCCTCAGCCAGTGCGAAGATGGCCGCGTTGTCGGCAGCATCATTGCCGTTGCCGCCGAAGTCGGTGATGCTGACCGTTTCCCGCACCTTGTCCTGCATCGTGCGCGTCACCGAGCCGGTGTAGGGCTGAATGAAATTGCCGGAGCCTGCGCCGATCAACTGGCCAACGGTGGCCGCGTCGGAGGGGTTCACGCCATCGGCAAGGTCCACGATGCGATTGGCGTTGGCGTCATATCGGCCAGAGCCATCAATGTCGCCCTCAAACAGCTTGAGCGCGCGGTTCACATCACTGACCGCCTGACCGACGATCATGGTCAACTTGTCCAGCCCATCCTCAAAAGTTTCGGCGGGGAACGGGTCGTTCGAAACGAAGTCTGCCTCCTGTGTGGCAGGAACCGAACGCACGACCGTCAACAGTTCGGATGCCGTCGGTGCCGTCACCACCGTCACCGAACCGCTGGCATCACCCGCGCCCTGTACCGTGTACCCGTTTGCGCCGCCGCTGTTGAGCGTCAGGGTCGTGGAGTCCAGAGTGGTGGCGTTGACGCGCAGCACAATGAGGTAGTCCTCCTGGATGAACGGGAACGGCACCGGGAAAACGGTGGTAACTCCGTTGCCGACGTAGCTGACGCGGGCGGTGGCGGTGGAAACGGTCATGGGCTACTCCGGCTGGAACCTGTCGCGGGATGGGGAGATGAAGGTGGTCTGCCCGGTTCGCTGTTCCATTTCGCGCTCCATACGGGCAAGGCTTCCGGGGTTCATGGCTTCTTGCAGGTTCCAGAATATCATGTAGTCCAGGCCCATTTTAAGGTAGAACAGGTTGGCACCGGGGATGTTGGACTGGACCAGCCGGACGCCAGCCGCCGCCGGGTCCTGTCCCTGCACCACCCGAGCGCCCAGCTTCACCAACTCGTTGGCGTCGGATACGGTCGGACCCAGCAGGTTGATGAAGGCGTCCTGAGCGCGGCGGTCAATCAACTGGCTGAATAGGACTTCGCCGTAGATGCCTGCGCCGCCGCCGTTCTGGAAGGCGGCCAGTGCCGTGCGCGGGTCAAGCGGGTCTTTCTGGTTCTTGCCCTTGGCCAAGTCTTTGAGCGACATCGCCGCGTAGCCAGCCAGGGTCGTCCACGCGATCATGCGAGCCACACCAGCCACGCCGTTTTGCTTGGCCTCGCGCCCGATGACGCGCTGGGAGAACGCCAGCGTGAACGACTTGAACTGCATCATGAACCGCACGGCCTCGCCCCACACCGTGCCTTTCTGCGTGCCGCCCTTCATCATGCCGCGAGTCGCTGCATCCGGGGTCAGTAGCATGTATCCGTTCTGGTCAACGAACAGGCCGCGCAACTGGCGCTCCGTTTCGCCCTTCACTTCACGGATGGCGGCGGCGGTGGGCTTCTGCCCCTTCGCCTCCAGGTATGCAGCGAAGCGTTCGTCTGGAATGTCGGCCACGGCGCTGGGCGTCAGGAAGCTGCGGCCCTCTACCTCAGCCAACGCGCCAGACCGAATGATGTCCCACTTGCCGGCGTCAATGCCGTACAGCGTCATGGTAGACCGCAGCGAGTCATCCAGCCCATCAAAACCAACGTCCACCCGGCGCGCAAGGTTTAGCGACACGAACTCCGCGATGCTTGAGCGCATGGAGTCGGTCCAACGGTTCTGGAGGTTCAGCGTGAAGAACAGTTTTTGCATCTGTCCGACCGCGCCACGCACCCCGTCGTCCACCGAGAACCGGCTGGTGGCGAACTTGCCGATCATGGATTCCATCGCCAAGCCAAGGTCTGCGTACAGCGCCAGCTTCTCAGTGGACGGAACGCCAGTGAATAGGTTGGACAGGCCCTTGCCTACCGCGCTGAACCCGTTGTCGCCAAGGTGCTTTGCTCCGACCATCATCACGCCGAGGTCGCCCACGCTGGACAGCACCGAGCCGCCGAGGGACGCCATGTTCTGCCACGCGCGCACGCCGGCCGAGAACGATGCCAGCGTGTTGTTGCCAGGAACGTCCAGCGAACCGTCAAGTTCCTTGAGATACCAATTCTTGTAGCGTTCGGCCGTCTGCGCGAACTTGCCAGCCGCCACAGGGTCTTTGTCGCGCAGTTCCTTTTGCAGCGTGTCCACGATCCGCTTGAACGTGGATTCGTGGTTCGGACCCATGACGCGCATCAGGCCGGTTGCTCGGGCAAGGTTCTTGAACGAACCCAGTACCGACTCACGCAGGTTGCCGCCGCCAAACGCTTCCGTGTAGTCCATCCAGTCGTCGGCGGACTTGAAGTGGATGACGCGCTCCTGCGACACGCCGCGAGCCATTCCGCGCAGTCCAGGTCGCGAGGCATCCGTCGACATATCCACGGACTTCAAATGCAGACCCGAGGACAGCGCATCCCAAATGGAACCCAGCAGTTCGTCCACGGACTCAGCGCCGGTTTCTTCCATCATGCGCTGGAGGTCGGCCTTTTCGCGCATCATGGCCAGCCAGCCGTCGCGGTCCTTGGAGATTCGCAGCGAGTCGTGTGATTGCTTGGTGATGTAGCCAGCGTCCTTGCCTATCCACGCGCCCGCCCGGTTGGCGTTGAAGCGTGCGGCTTCCTGCCACTTGCGGATGGCCTTGGCAATGCCGACGGCGCGGACATCGAACTTGGCGAGGTCAGTGCCGTTTTCCTCCAGCACCGACAGCGCGCGTGCAATCTCGCGGTCCATCGTGCCAGCAGCCAGGATGTCCAGCCCTCCATCCACCTTGGAGATGTCGGCCAGAACGCCGCCAAAATACTGGCGCTCCAGCGTTTCGATTTCGTTGGCTGCCGAAGCGCGAGCGCCGATCTTGCGGGACTGCACGCCGACAAGGATGGCCTTCAAGCCTTCCGCGTAGTTGCCTGCAAACTGCGTGCGGATCGTGTCCGTGGCGACAAGATAAGATTTCAGCCCAAGGTATTCGTTGCGCTTCTTCACAAGCGCGGCGCGCTCCACGTTGCTGGCGAGTTCGTCGCCGGCCTTGATGAACGAATCGTTGTCCGACAAGCCAGGGTCGCGCGCCTTGAGTTCGCGGGCTTTCTTCGCCAGCGTTTTCTGGAGCGCAGCAATCTCCGTGTCGGCCAGCTTGTCGCCGCCTTCACCGTATGCCGTGCGAATCAGGTCGTAGCAAACACTCATCCGCCGGTCCTCATCATGCACATGGCCGCAGCCTTGGCCGCGTCACCCTGCTTCTTCGCGGACAGTTCCGCGTCATCAATGGCGTTCTTGAACGATGCCGTCATTTCCACGCCGGTCGAGTCCATCATGTCCTTCACGAACTGCGCTTCTTCCTGGACCGTGGCGCGGGCCTGTTCGATGTCGTCGTCCAGAGGTTTCACCGACGCCGCCCAGTCTGCCGCCTGCTGGTCCGCGCCGTCCACCATGTTCGCGTTCCGGTTCGCCGCAGCGAACGCCGAATCCGGGGACAGGTAAGCCGCGTCACCATAGATAGCGGGGCTGACATCCACCGGGCGGCCAGACATTGCCTGGGCCACCGCCATCCGCAGCGCCGAAGCCTGCGTTTTCTGGTCCAGCGTGGCCACGAACGGACGCACAGGCATGAACGGATCGGCGTCGAGTTCCTTCCTGACGGCAGGCGACAGGCCATCCACGAACGCGATGTCGTCCGCCACAGGGCTAAGTTCTTCGGTGAGCCGGATCAGGTCGGAGTCGGAGTCAATCTTGGCCAGCTTGGTTTCCAGCTTCGTCAACTGGGCGGCTGCTGACTGGGCGGTGCCGTGCTGCTCAAGTTCGGCGCGGATTTCCTGCCGGCGCGTGTCGGCAATGGCACGTTCCTCCGGCGTCAGGCGAGAGCCTGGGGCCAGCAGGACGCCATCACGGTCAGCGCGCTCCTGAACCCGCAGAACTTCCGCCAGTTCATCCGACTCCGCCACCAGCGCCTTCACGCGCTCCGGCGGCAGCAGGCCACGGCTGGCTGCCTGCTGGAGTTCGGCCAAGGCGTTGTCTATGATCTGGCCCGCCTCCGCGCCCGTGCGAGGCAAGCGAGCCTCCGCCTGCGCCCGAGTCACCGGGCGGCCCTCAGCAAGTCTGTCCAGGACCATCAGGCGCTCGCGTGCGGCCATATCCAGTCCGGGGCGCTGGATGGGCGCGGCTCCGGCCTCAATGACGCCACCGAGCGTAGT